>Ga0307376_10001130_pt1 | contig 29946 bp, 23 predicted proteins | sample TR2MG_FD_202536 | JGI IMG/M metagenome (GOLD analysis project Ga0307376, IMG submission 202536) | Soil microbial communities from Risofladan, Vaasa, Finland - TR-2 | ecosystem: Environmental > Terrestrial > Soil > Coastal area > Acid sulfate soil | place: Finland: Risofladan, Vaasa | collected...
ATATTCACATACCCAAGCACATTTTTCAACTTCAGCAACAGCATCCCTAAAGATTTTCCCCATTTCGACAGTGAGCATTTTTGCATATGCATCTTTATTTTCTCTTAAAATTTTAGCCGCTTTTAACATTAATTTCTTTCTTTCACTAATAGCAACTTTTCTCCATTTTTTGAATTCTGCATTAGATTTCTTTAATATTTCAGAAACCTCTTCTCGGGTAAATTCTTTATATTCCTTTACTTTCTCACCAGTAGTGGGATTTATTGAGATAATAACCAGCATCTTCACCTTCACAATACAGTAACTACTTTGAATGTAGTGCTATATATTTGTACGGCTTTTACAAATTAAGTTATTATAAATGATACTTGAATTCAAGCTCTTTTGTTGGATCTATCGAGGGATCTATTATACAAACCAATTTAAACAACTCATCAATAAGAACTTTGACGTTTTCAGAATAATCAATAGGCAGATCGATAACATGTACTCCTTTTGAGTTCAAACATTTTTGTAAAAGTGGTAATAAATCTTCAGTCTTAGAAAGTCTATAACCTTTTGCACCATAACTTTCTGCATATTTTACGAAATCTGGATTTGTGAAATCCAACCCCCAATCCTCAAACTTCATGATTTTTTGCTTCCATTTTATCATACCAAAACCACCATCATTGATAATTAGAATAGTTAAATCAAGATTTAATCTAACAGCTGTTTCTAATTCTTGGGAATTCATTAGAAATCCCCCATCTCCACAGATAGCTAGAACGCTCTTTTTTGGATAGACAATCTTAGCAGCTATACCGGATGGTAAACCTGCACCCATAGATGCTAAAGCATTATCAAGGATGATAGAATTTGGATTATAAGCAAAATAATTTCTTGAAAACCATATCTTGTATATTCCATTATCTAATGTAATAATTCCATCTTCAGGAACAGCTTTTCTAACATCAGCTACTAATCTCTGTGGTTTAACAGGAAAATCATTACAGTCTGATCCTTGTTGGGTGTGGTTATCGACTTCTTTCTTTACTTTTTTGAAATACTCAAAATTCCACTTTTTACTAATAGTGATTTTCTGCGTTATCTTCGAAACGGAATTAGCGATATCTCCAATTACTTCAATTTGAGGAAAATAGACATCATCTATGTGAGCTTTGAAGAAATTTATGTGAATAACTTTTGTCTCACCATGATGCATGAAGAAAGGAGGTTTTTCAATAATATCATGACCAATATTGATAATTACATCAGCTTTGCGAATTGCACAATGAAGATAATCATTATCTGATAAAGCTGCTGTGCCTAAGAAAAGAGAGTGTCTTTCATCTACTGCTCCTTTAGCCATTTGAGTATTGAAAAACGGTATTCCTGTTAAATTAATTAATTCCTCTAAAGCGTTTTGTACTCTTTTCCTATTGGCTCCTGCACCGATTAATAATAAGGGGTGCTTAGCTAGTTCAATCATTTTGATAGCAGAATTAATAGCCTTTTCATCAGCAGTTGGTCGTTTAATATCATGTTTTTCAAAAATAGGAGAAGTGGTTTCTTCCCTAGCTATATCTTCAGGTAATTCTAAATGAACTGCTCCAGGTCTTTCTTCTTCAGCTAATCGGAATGCTTCCCTAATTATTGAAGGGATTGCATTACCATTTACAATTTGTTTACTGAAATAAGTTAAAGGTTTCATCATATTGATAGTATCAACGATTTGAAATCTTCCTTGTTTGCTTTTTTTTATTGGTTTTTGTCCAGTAATCATAACTAAGGGCATCCCACCCAATTGAGCATATGCAGCTGCTGTTACAAGATTTGTTGCTCCTGGACCTAGTGTTGATAAACAGACACCTGCTTTACCGGTAAACCTCCCATAAGTTGCTGCTATAAATCCAGCAGCTTGTTCGTGTCTTGTGAGAATCAATTTGATGGAAGATGTTCTGATTGACTCGAGTAAATCTAGATTCTCTTCACCAGGAATACCAAAAATATATTCCACTCCTTCATTTTCTAAAGCCTTTACGAAAAGATCTGAAGCTTTCATTTTATTAACCAAGAATACTAACTATTATTTTTATATAAGTATTAAGTGATTACAAAAGCTGATTTTGGTCAAGATGTCATAAATCGATTGAATTAACCAATATTGATACTATGCACATACTTCTTCTTTAAAGTTTGAAGTCCATTGCAGGAAGACCTCACTTCAGCGGTAAGATTAAAAGGTTGGAGTCATATTGTTGTTGTCTATATTTTTAGAAAAATATGAAAGATAAAGATGTTCAGAGCTGGTAAAGAATGAGTGATTCTAGTACTTTATGGGCATGGCCTTGGTGGGCTGTAATGGTAAGTATTAATGTCGCAAATTTGGTGGTTAGTGCAATTATTATCAGACTAACAATGAAATCTAAGGAAGAAAAAACAACTCGATATCAGAAATGGATGTTAATAATGGGAACAATTTTTACAGTGGTTGGATTGTATCGTTCTATTTTTGTGTCGATTTATTACCCTCAACGTGCCTGGTTTGATACAGTAGCTAATAGCTCTCTCTTGATACGATTATTTGCCATTTTTGCAGAGCTTTCATTTAGCGGATTAATTGCTTTTTCGATGTTACAATTTAACACCTATTTACCAGCAAACGATGATGAGAATGTAAACAAATTCATGAAGTTCATTAAAACTAAAAGTCCTTATATCTTAATTATTTGTATTTTTCTAGCTCAATTCCCAGCTACTGCAGCAGTCATTACCAAGTTTGAGTTATTAGGTGCAATTGAGGAAACGTTGTGGTTAATTGGATTCCTATCGATACTCCCTCTAGCAATCATACAATTACGTCAAGTGTTCAAAATCAAAGAACCAGAACTAAAGGAACAATTTCGAATGCTAAGAACATCAACCATAATTATCCTAGCATGGTGTATTATCTATTGCAGCTATGGATTATTCTTCCATATGTATGAAATGTGGGTTGGTGTAGTAGAACAATTACAAACAGGTTTCCCGGCTATTCAAACCGGTCTTAATGCAATAGTTGATGCTTTTATGAATGTAAATGTATCAAGAATGTACGGTGATTGGGGCTGGGGATTTCTACTATGGCATTCTGCTTACTTTAGCATCTGTGTTTGGATTTCATTATATCTAATGCAAGCACCTCGACCTCAAGAAATTACCAGTAAGCAAAACAAGAAACTAACAATTACATTAATCACACTAATGATTCTAGTATCAATAGCACTAATAATCTTATTCAGTATACCAGCGTTTACTTAATTTTATGTAGTGAGTTACTTAACATCTACCAACCAATTGATAATTAAGTTTCACAATAAGAATTTTTATGCTTAAGTCCTCATTTCTTCTCTAAGGGCAGCATCAACTACAAAAGATTAAATTAAAATATTCAGGGTCACTTATCGACTGAAAATCTATTAACAACATCCACATCTATTATTCTATATCTCTAGAGGTTTGGATATGAAAGTTGTTGTTTTAGGAGCAGGATATATAGGAAATGTGATTGCGAGAGATCTAGCAGAAGATCCCGCTATTGAGGTTACAATCGTAGATATTAATCAAGAAGTTTTAGATAAACTGGTACAGGAGTATAATCTTAATGGAATATGTGCCGATTTATCCGAACCCAATAATATCAAAGATATTGTGAAGGATTTTGATTTAGTAGTTGAAGCTCTTCCCTATTTTATAGGTTATAAGGTTCTTAAAGCAGTAATTGAATCGGGAAAGAATGTAGTAGATATCTCATATTTCGAGGAAGATGCGTTAAGCTTAGATGCATTAGCAAAGGAGAAAGGAGTTACTGCTGTTGTTGACTGTGGAGTAGCTCCTGGTTCAAGTAATATCATACTTGGTTATGTGGATTCAATCTTAGATAAAATAGAAAGTTTCCTATGTTATGTTGGGGGATTGCCAGTTGAGAGGAAGTGGCTTTTTGATTATAAATCACCTTATCCACCCATTGAAGTGTTGGAGGAATACATCCAAGAGGTTAGATATATTGAGAATAGTAAGTTAGTTGTGAAACCAGCTTTATCTGAACATGAATTGATCAATTTTCCAGAAGTAGGAGCTCTGATTACCATTAATACCGATGGGTTAAGAACACTCATCAAAACAATGGATATCCCGTTCATGAAAGAAAAAACACTGAGATATCCTGAGCATATTGAAAAGATGAAAATGCTAATAGGTGCAGGATTCCTCAACATAGAGGAGATTGATATAAAAGGAAAAAAGATCAAACCAATAGAGTTTACAGCTAGGCTTCTTGCTGATCATTGGATGTTCGAGAAAGGAGATGAAGATTTTACTATTATGAAAATAATTATTGAAGGAATGAAAGATGACAAGAAACTACGGTATACCTATGATATATTTGATAAGTACGATAGTAAGAAGCATATATTATCTATAGCAAGAACAACAGGATATACTTGTACAGCTGTTGCTCGAGTTATTCTAGAAGGAAAATTCAAAGAAACAGGGATCATTCCACCAGAACTACTAGGAAAACACTCAGAAGTTTATCACCAAGTTATTGAATATTTACGGAAGAGAAATGTGTTATTTAAAGAAACTATCGAAGAATTATAAGACTAAAACAATAAACTTTTTTCAAATGATTCTTATCTTTTGTCATCTGAATAAAATTTTACTAGCATAACAATAAATAAATGCTTGGTCACACGCTTCTACTTGATTGTCATTATTCCATTTTCTATTTACTCTTCGGATTTTTATGAGGATAGCTACAAAGCACATTATCCAAATATTCAATCCCACAAAAGTAAGGACAAATTGAGATGTTTTTTACAGCACACTTGTGTTCATTAGTACTTTCTTTTCTATTCCGAGGACATAAATCTTGTTTCCATGGAATGTCAGATTTTTCAGTTACTAAATCGATATCCATATTCGCTCCTTTGAGTTTTTTGATTCTTTTTTTACCTCTATAATTCATAAACTAGAAAATCTGTTTTAATTAATTAATATTCCTTTGTCATATTATAAAATAATAAAAAAACCGTAGAATGCTCGGCCCTCGCTTCTGCAAAATTAAAAGATTCTAATAAAAGAATAAAATAAAAAGTAGAAAAGAAGTAAATGATTACTTTTTTTTCTTTATAAAAGCAGCAAATGAAACACCAAATAAGAAGAGTATACTTAAACCTAAAATACTTTGATTAATAGATGCTTCTTCTGTTGGACTAGTTGTGGTACTTGGTGGAGTTGTAGTAATTGGAAAATCTTCAGGATCAAGGGGATCTGTACCAGCAATGATTTCTTCATAATCAGAAACATCATCATTGTCAGAATCAGAATCATTTGGATCTGTATTATAAGTAAAGATTTCATCCCAATCATTCAATAGATCGTTGTCACTATCGTTATCATTCGGATCTGTGAAATAAACACTTGTTTCTTCATAATATGTTAAATCGTCCCCATCTGCATCATAACCAACTTTTGCGATAACTAATCCACTACTAGCAGCTGAAAAATAAGCGTAGCCATTTAATACAGTAATTTCATTCACAGAGCCAGAAACAGATTTATGGTCTATATAAGTTACCTTTTCTGGATCAGAAACATCTAAAATATCTACTTCAAAAAAATCTCTACCTACTAATGCAAAATTATTGTACACAAAAACACTTTCTGCTACAGTACAATCATATTGATCAACTTTATTTGGGGATGTTAAATCTGTAATATTAATTATCTTTAGACCAGTATTTGAGTCTGCTACGAATGCATAATCACCTACAATAACCACATCTTCAGCTTTCATTCCATCATTAAAATGACCAATTCTATTTGGTGAGCTTGGATTTGATACATCAATAATCTCTAAGCCATCATCATAATCGGCTACAAAAGCATAATTACCTACAACATGGACACTTAGAGAGGTGCCAGTGGAATCATCATATTGACCTTCTTGAACAAGATTTTCTGGATCCGTTTTATCAAGAATTTCAAGACCTTTATCTCCTTCTGCAACATAAGCATAGTCCCCTGCAACAAAAACATCAATATTATAAGCACTATCATCACAAAAATAATCAGCTTTTTCTGGATTAGATAAATCAGAGATATTTACTACTTCGACACCTACTGTATTTCTTGCTAGATAAGCAAAATCTCCTTGTACAAAAACACTTCTAGTAGTATCTGCAAGTGGATATTCACTAATTAATTGGGGGTTTGTTTTATTGCTTACATCAATAATTTCTAACCCATCAGAAGTTGCTAAGAAAGCTACTTCATCAGATATGTGAGTAAATAGTACTGATCCTCCTTCATCATATCTTCCCATAACTTCGAATATATACTTAGGTAAATTATCTTGATTAAAAAAATCTGATTCTGATATTTTACTTTGAACTCTAACATTGAAAATTTGAGAATTAAAAATTAATGTGGTTAAAAAAAATAATAAAATTAAATTAAGACTAATTTTCTTTCTAATAACCTTTACCTCCTATTAACCTCATTTTCTTAGACAAGAAATTATTTATTATATTTTTTCAACAAATAAAAAAATTTCGACAAAAAACCATAGAATGTTCAGCCCTCACTTCTGCTGTAAGGTCTAGAAGTCCATTTCGGGAAGGACACGCTTTGGTGGTAAAGAGAAATTAAATATACAAGCAGAAATTGTTTATAAAAAACAAATAGTGATAAATTATTTTAGCTTTTCAAGATCTTCATTAAATTCATTTAAATCTAGATGATTTTGTTCAGGATTTTCTTGTTGATGTTTGTTGTTCTTGTTTAAAAATAATACTAAAAATAAAATGAAGTACATGTTGAATATTGAAATTATTAAAGAAAAATAAACGATATTCAATATATATCAATCCTATTAATCCTTTTCTAGGAATTAACCATTAGAATTATATTTAATTGAACAGATAAAAAAATTTTCCTAGTCTAAACTAGGTAAAAGAAAAACAAAAGAAAACAAAATCATAATAAGACGTAGAAAACACCGACCACACATTCATTTTATGAATAAATATACCAAAGCAAGATGGATAAAGATATGATTTTAAGAAAACTCCGAACAAACATCTATTAGTTCTAGATTTAAGAAATTTTGACGACGACAGTTTGCAATAAGACCATCAATAATATAGAAGATATTAAGAACAACTATGATCACTAATTCAAGAACTAAAATTATATAAGCATTTGAAGAAAATATTGTTTCATACTTTGACCATCTAGCCAATATCATAGGAAATTTAGTTGCAATAAAGAACTCATCAAAAAAGAAGGCTAAAATTGTAGAGAAAATAAAGGCATTTATTGCAAAACCGATTAATATTCTTTTCAAATTAAATTTCAAGATTTTTTTCTGTTCATTATAACCTGTATATTGGGCACATCTGGAATAAAGCCAATAAGAGAAAGTAAAAAATGTTAATAGTAATGAAACAAAAATTGCTAGAAGCAAAAATAATTCGAGAAGAGTAGGGGAATAAGACAAAGGAAAAGCTAAAGTAGGATTTTCATCAATAAAGGATGTCTCTAATTGTTTAGGAAAACCACTAATATGGAAAAGAGCAAAAATACCACTAGAAACTCCAAACAAAATAATTGACTCTTTCACAACATGAAGAATTCTACCGAGAATTTCTTTTTTTCGAGTGGATTTATTTAACCACAACTTTGCAGAATCTAGATTACCTATAACTAAATAGAAAAAAGAAAAAAATACTGAAAAAATTAGTATGATCTTTAAGGCGTTCAAGAAGAAATATATCGGATTAAAGCCACCTGAAAACATAGAAAGAGGAATTATAATAACATTTGAAAAAAAGAGCATTATTATCCGTGCACGATTGATTAGGGATTTATTTTGAGGTTGAGAATGAAGTAAAAATCTTATTTGTTTGAAAACTGAATAATCAGAAATATTTTTTTCTCTTTCGTCCTTCAAAATTTTTACTTCTCCATTTCCTTTTTCTAATGAAATAAAAAACTCTAAAATAATTATTTAAGTATTTCTAATAAATTTTCATCAAAATTTTTCCTATTTCCTCTTCTTTAGATACATTCCTTAAATTGATTATTTTTTTATATTTAAAGCTAAATAAAATTGTATAATTAAAAAAAATACAAAATGCTTCCATAGAAGCTATTTTGTATCAATTTAAACATCAACCTATCAGATAATCATCATCGAAAAAGTCATACATGAAGTCATATATGTACAAACCAATTAAAACTACTGATACAGCTATTCGGATTGCTGTTACAGCACAGCACTTAAAGTATCACAGAATAACTCAATTCCTGTAATCACACCAGCAGCTATTACGAGATTAATAAAAATAATCATCTCGATTATTGAAGCACTGCGATAAGCTTTGTATATGCATTCACCTATTAGAGAAAAGCCTGAAAGCATTTCATCAATACACTCTGATTCAGTCATAAGTCCACCTGCATAATAGGCAATTGTAGTTAAAAATGATACTATACCTATTACCCAAAAATCAATTAATGCTGCTTCTAGAAAAGAAAATTGGTAAGGAGCAAGAGTGCAAGCTAAAACTAATTCAATAACAAGAATAACCAAGCTCATTAAATGAAAACCAAGTTCAATACCACTCATTTTATAAATGACATAACTTTGTAATCCCTTTGCTTGAGCATAAGAAGTAGGAATATTTGCTATATCCTGTATCATTTGAGAAATTTCTGGATCCGAAGTGCCAACACCAGGATCTAGTTCATGTAATGGTTGATATTCCACATCTCCTTTTAATATTGACCAAAAATGGTGTGCTGCATCCATAATTAAAGAATCTTTACCTGTAATCAAATACGAGATAATCAAACTGCCATATATAGAGTCAATTTCATTATTGAATGTAATAACATTTTTGTCAGTTAATGAAGATTGCTTTAGAATTTCACTTGAATAACATGAAAGTATTATATCTTTCGAAGGTGTAAAAAACAAATCCTTAGAAAAATATTGCCAAGTGAGTTTTCCATTTATAGTGTTTATTCCTTCTTTATCTCCATGACCAATCCAGATTATTGGTTCAATGATTCGATGAGATAATAATCTTTGCTTAAAAGACCCATATTCAATTATATTGAGATTAGAAATCTTCTCTTGTAAAATTTCAGAAGCATTAGTAATAGATTGATCTTTATCAAGTTGAATAGCATATAATCCAGGAATATATGAAGATAAAGCTGGTATGATAGACATGCTAGATATTATCGAAATTGATAATAGAATCAATATATTTCTTTTAGTTAAATTATTCATAAATACACCTCTTTCACTGAAAATAAATAATTCCTTTTCAAAGAACTATTAATTATGGTAGTCAATTATTCTATAAAAAATTTTTCCCAATCCAACACACTAACATTACTATTTTTTTAAAATTTCTACTTCTTCAAGATTTTAAAAAACCTAGCCTAAACTAGGCAAAATAAAATAATAAAAAATACCGTAGAATGCTCGGCCCTCGCTTCCGCATTGAGTAATAGAATTCAATTTTTGCGATCAGAAAAGAAAAAGTAAGTATTTTACTTTTTCTTTCTTTTATTATGTAATAACGTAATTATTAACACAGATAATATTGAATAAAATATTGTTCTTGTGCCAATTTTTCCTGTTGTACTTATTGGCAGTTGGAGTATCATAAAACCATGTGCACCATAAGCTACAATAGCATAATTATCTATTACTTCTACTTCATTCATCAAAGTTCCTCTAGAACTCGATGGATTCCCAAACCATCTGCCTGAATAATTGCAATCAATATATGTTGTTATATTAATAGCTTCTTTGGGATTATGCATATCAAATATTTCCAAGTATTGTCCACAAACAAAAACATATTTACCAGTAATACAAAGTGAATAGCTGACAGAATTTGTAGTATTTGTGCTACTAATATTCCTTGGATTTAAACTATTTTGCATATTCATAGTTTTTATTGTACTACCCCATGCAAAGAAAGTATATTTTCCAGATACTTCTACATCGCTAATTGGACCTGATTCTGATTTCATTTCACTTATTTTTGTAGGTCCAGATTTATTTTCGATATCAATAATATGCATTGGACCATACAAACCAACATCCTTGAAATGAGTACTGGTATAAACTATATTATTAACAGCATAAACCCAACTTGCACACCAAATTTCATTGTACAACCCAATTACTACTAGAGATTTTGGATTAGATATATCTAAAATAAGTACACCATAGGTATCACAAGCAATGAATGCATAATTGTCGAGAATGTATATTTCACGAAAAAAACTAATATTAAATTTATCATAGTAGAATGAAGTATATTCTTTTTCTAATTTTGGATTAGCTTTATCTGAAACATCAATTATTTTAAAACCATTATTTCTACAGCATATAAAAGCATAATTATCCACAATTTCAATATCATAAAAATCAAAACCAGGATATCTTCCAATTATTTTTGGATTTTCCCAATTTTCAAGAGTGACTATTTTTAATCCCCCATTCCCATCTGCAAGATAGGCAAAATTATCTTTAACTGCCACACTATAAGCCCATCCTTCATCTCCAATATAACCAATAACTTCAGGTTTTTCAATTTCACTAATATCTACAATATGTAGTTTTCCAAAATCGATAAATAGATATCCTAATTCTACATCTAAGCTATAATCAGCATCATAGCTTGTTTCATTATAAAAACCAGCAAATGTTGGATGAGTAATATTATTCTTATTGAAAATCCTTACCCCTCTTCCAGATTCAGAATAAAACAAGTAATTATCTTCAACAAGAATATTTGAGTAAGCATTGTATTCTTTTAAATCATTATCAATTACATTGATTAAAGTCATGTTTGTTGGATCTGTTGCATTTAGCACCACTAATCCCCAATAACAGGATCCATAAATGAATTGCTCTATGGAATAAAAATCATAAAGAAAGAGACCATATGTAGAATTATATTGAAGCATTGAGTAATCTATGTATACAGGTTGGTAAGGATTGCTTATATTATAAACAGTTATTTTTGGATAAATATAAAGAAGTAAATAATCTCCAAGGATTAATCCCTTTTTACTATCATCTGAATCACCATCTAATGATTCATATATAATTAAAGGATTGTTAGGATTTTCTATATTAATTACATAAAATTTGCTATCACCTATAAGATAAAGGTAATTATTGTTAAAAATCATTTCATTGATAAATAAATATGATATTTTAGTTTGGGAAAGTTTTACTGGATTATTTGGATTATTAATTTCATAAACAAATACATAACTTTCAGGAGAATCGTATTCATAACCTAAAACTGTTAGATAAATATAATTTCCTTCACAAAGAATCATTTTTGCATTTCCATTAATCAGCTCTTGATAAACAACCACAGGATTTTCTTTTATTGAGATATCAATTATTAGAAAGCCTTCATAACCAATAGCTAAAAACACAAAATTATTTCTAACAACAAAATCTTCAATTCGATATCCTTCAAAAAATCTACAAATTTCTTCACATCCATTGTCTATAGAGCTAGCTGAAATAATAGATTTATTCCTATTATCTATTGGCTTAGTGAAATTCAAAATTGAAGGTGTTAACAGACAATTTATTATTACAAAAAAAACAAAAAATTTCTTAATTCTATATATATTTTCCATAGCAAATCATCCCTCCAAAATAAAAACTATTAAGCTTTGAAATGTTGATAATTACTATTTTTATTTTAGTATATTAATTTTTGTAGAAGATACTCGCACTCACTTCTTCAAATATACAAGAAATCTAGCCTACGCTAGTATAATTCTATTAAATAATAAAAATAAAACACCGTAGAATGCTTGGCCCTCGCTTCTTCTTTAAGGTCTAGAAATCTTTTGTTAAGTTTAGGAGATCTGGGAAAGAATGATAATAAATTATACATTCATGATATATAGCATCTTTTTAATAAGTCCTTGTAAAAAAGAATAATTTTTTTAAAGGATTCGTGGTATATGTATTATTTACTAAATTCTTGAAAAAGGAATTAGATTGATTATGAAAAATATTGGTTATTAAAATTTTAACCATATTTTGAGAGGAAAAGGAAATGAAAAGAAATATTAAGAATATTTTATTCTTTGGCTTAATTTTGACTTTGTTAGCAGTAACATTAGTTGCTAATAATTACAATTCCAGTTCACCAGTTCGCCCGATGCGTAAGATACGAATTTTTGTCACACGAATAGACTGTCAAAATCTACCACCTGGTGCAACATATACTCTTACTTTATATCCAGAATATCTTCGACTTTTTGAATACTATGGTGATGAATTAACACAAGATTCCAACTATGAAGATTGGTCAGGAGGAAATTTTGAATATCCAGTGGAAATTGCTTCTGGAAGTCATACGTACTACGATAATCTATATTGCGATTGGTCATTGTGTATGGACTTTAATCAAGAAGTAATAGAGAACAGTGGAGAGGTTTACTTACAATATAAATTGAAAGAAAACAAATTATTTGGAGAAACTCAATATATAACTAAATACTATGATAGCTATTCTTATGATACGCAATATATTACTAATTTATACTTTGGAATGGGAACAATAAAGGTTTATATCACATTTCAGCTTCTAAGCTAAGCTGAAATATTTATTTTTTTTTTTCAAAAAAACTAAATTGAAATAGAAGTGAGTAAAAATGAAAGCAATACTTTACCACATATTAGCAAAACGAAAGTTATTATTCAAAACTATTGTAATCATTGGTTTACTATCATTAATTATCTTGACTTTTTTATTCCCATCACAACTAGCAACACCCCACATAATCAGTAAATATTTCAAAATATCGAATCCAATAACAGTTAATGAAAATCTACAAGATATTTACCTCAGTAGTCCGGACTTTATATTTAGTAGCTCTGCTGAAAACATCACTTTTATTGCTAATATCAATCAAATTTGTAAAGAAGCTTCTTTTAAAGTCTATAATATTTACCAACCCTTATCTGTAGGTTGTTTTGGTATTGAAGATGTAATCACTGCAAACCACACTACTGAAGAATGGACTATTTTTGGAATAAATACAGAAATATATTCTGAATTAGTAAGTGCGACTAATTCAAGTCTTAATAATTTACCTATATTAATAACTGATCAAATCCTACCTTGTGGTTTGTATAGATTTAATTCCAGTAAAATAGGTAATTTTAGTTTAAATATCAGTTACAATCTTCTAATTTCAAAACTAAAAGAAAAATTATCATCATTTTATGGTTTTCTTGAGAACCAACCTTATAGAACTATCAATAAATCACGAATGATTTTTATTCCTCACAAAAGTTTTCAAACAATTTTTGAAATTGATCGAAATGCATTTATGGGATACATTAAATTTACTTCATATCAAGAAGATTTCTTATATTGGTCTCTAGATGCACCTAGAAAGATAAAGATTTTTAAAGATGATCTTTATCAAGGACTTCAAACAAAAGAACCATCAATTTCTTTCGCATTTTATCAAACTATTTGGGATAAGGTCGCTTTAGCAGAAAATAGTGTCTTAATTGTAAATATAATCTATTCATTCATTCATGCCCTTCAGTTAATAATCTGGGGATTATCTGGAACAATAATCTTTTTAGCTTTAATTAAAATGCAACAAAGTAATGAAAATAAAGAATTCCAGATGCTAATTGCTGGAAAAGGATTTGGCGTAAGATTATTTATTATCTTATTGGAAGATTTTCTAGTGGTAGGAGGAGCTACAATTATTGCTTACAGCTTAATATGGCCTTTTTTAAAACTACAATCACTATTCTTTAATTTCCCATTTAATTTTAGCGATAAAAATATTAAATTTGCTCTTATTTTCTTTCCAGTATGTTTATTTTTAGGATTACTAATCATCTATTTAGACTTTGAATTTCACTTACAAAGAGTACTTAAAAATAGTCAAAAGGAAAGTGAAAATTATCAACCATTTGCTAAAATTCCAAAATATGTTCGTTATCAGATTATTTTGATTTTAGTTTTTTTGATGTGGTTACTAAATAGATCACTAGAACCTTTTCTTTATCAAATTGCTATTTTATTAGTATTTGGAGTAATTAGTGGAGTTTTGTTTTTAATAATAAAAGGGAGCATTTGGATTTTCAAAAAAGCTATGGAAAAAAATAAACTTAAACATGATAAACCATTGTCCAAATTTGCACTCTTATTTGAATTATGGAAAAAACCAATCAATACAAGATTACTTTTTAATGGTTTTATTGGAACTCTAATTATTGGTCTCTGCATATTTAGTATTACAAATGCAGAAGTACAGAAAACTTCAATGTTTTATAGTAATGATTTTTGTGCAATAAAAACAACTGTTGGTTTACCAAATAATAATACGGAATCTATTGAGGTATTTCTACAAAATAACTCATTGTTAAAAGAACATTATATTAAAATGATATCTATTCTTCATAATCCTAGTGAAAATATTTCATTTCTTCACGAAAATCAATCAATTACTGAATTACCTGAAAATTACTGTTATTTATACGGCATAAACCTAACTGATTACCAAAGATTCTATTCTTCCTGGCATAATAAGAATTGGTTATTAGATAACATAACACCAGTAAAATTAAATAATTCAAATGCATATGCTAGTAAAAATTTTGCAGAGCTAGGATATGAGTTTGGAGATATTATTACATTATCGAATAATCAAAACGTATCCATAGCTGGTTTTCTCGATCAGTGGATAGGAATTACCTATCCTAATAATTTTAATCTGGTTTTTGAAAGTCAAGTTTTAGAAAAATTACTTTTAGATTCTAACACATCATTGTTAGAGTATCAGTTTAGATTTAATGTTGAAGAGAAAGACATAGAAAGCACCGTAGAATATCTTCTTAACCATTTAGGTAATACCAACAATCAATTTACTTTAAGCTATGTTCCTCCTGAGATGATAGAGGGAAGGAAAATAGTTTTTCTTTACCCGTTAATAATGACACTCGAGTCTTTAGCTCTCTTTATTCTTGCAGTTGGTATTTATTACAACCTAACGAATATCTACTCTAATGAGGAAGCACGAACATTGGGAATTCTATTTATGAATACAGATTTTAGAAAAATCTTACTTCAAATGAAGCTTTTTGAAATGTTCCTTTCTACAATTCTTATTGCTACTGTTGTTATACTTATTGTGACAATAGTCCCATCAATAATTGGTTTTACAGGTCTTAAAGAAACAATAATATCAGGTTTAGGATTATCAAAAAATGTATTTCTTTATGGTATAATTATAGTGTTGATTTATCTTCTTATATTAGTTGTACAGAATGGTTTCGATTATTTGAGGTATCGGAAAATGCAAGTGCATCTATTATTCCGTCATATCGAGTGAATCATGGAGAGTATATGAAAATGAAGCAGGAAATGAAATTACAAGCATTCGAACTTACAAAGATATTTGCTCATCCATCAAAGGAAATGACAAACATACCTCTCTTTGCAGGAGCAACTTTTGAGATGTCTACTAATAAAATGAATTTTTTAATTGGTCCTTCAGGAATGGGTAAAACAACACTCATAAAAATATTAATGAGTATCGAACCAATAAATGCTGGAGAGATTTTTTTTAATGATCAACCCATACATACACTAACAAATAAAGAACGTAGTAGCTATTTACAGAAGATTGGTTATATGAACCAATTTCCAGCTAAATATCTCTCTTTAGAACTAACTGTCCATCAAAACCTAACTTATGCCCTTTTCCTTCATTCAAAATTACCAAGAAAGCAAGGAAAAAAAATCATACAATCAACAGCAGAAATCTTCAATATTCAACTGCTACTCCATCAAAGAACCCTTTTCCTTTCAGGTGGAGAGCTTCGTAGACTTAGCTTAGCTTGCAGCACTATTTTTCAACCGATGATACTCTTTTGTGATGAACCAACAGCACAATTGGACCAAGAGAGTAAAAAAGCTGTTATGCAAACAATCATGAAATTACAAAAAGAGACAAACTGCTTAATTGTTATTGCAACACATGATCAATCAATTATAGATATTGGTAATGTTTTTGAAATAAAAGAGAGGAGAATTCACAAATGGTAATCGAACTAAAGAATATTCACTATAGCTTTACTAAGAAATTTAAAAATCAAATTTTAAGTCAAAAGATACTCAAAGGATTGAATTTTTCTGTTGCGAACGAAGAGTTTTGTATAATTACAGGACCATCAGGATCAGGAAAGACAACATTACTGCAAATCATCGCTACAATGCTAAACCAAGAAACTGGAGAACGAATAATTTTTGGAACAAACCATTCTAATAAACAATCTATTGAAGACCTAACTCCGACAAGAAGAAAAATTGGTTATCTTTTTCAACAACCATACTTACCTCCAAAATTGAAAGTTAAGGATTTCATTGCTTTACAAGCTATGCTTTCAGGAATTGGTATTAAATCAGCAGAAAAGATTACAAATTCACTTTTGGATGAATTCAAGATGATGGATTTTGCTCAACAGTATCCAAAGAAACTAAGTGGAGGAGAAAAACAAAGAATTGCTCTTGCGGGAGTGTTAGCTAAAGACATCAGATTGCTATTATTGGATGAACCAACAGGTTCCCTTGATTCAATAAACAAGGCAATAATATGGGAAACAATAACCAATCTAAAAGGAAAAGGAATTACCATTATTGCTGTTACTCACGATGAATCAATAGCACCTCTAGCAGATAAAACATATGAATTGAGATATGGTGTTTTATCTAGAAATTAATGAAAAATTTTCAAGGCAATGTTATACCTCGTTCCGGTTATGGTATTTTAATAATATTTTCAATGTTTACTTTTCCTCTCCCTTAAATTTTCTACAAACCTAATCACAACTAGGAAAACTTCTGAAAATAAAAAATAGTAAACTCAATGTTTCCGTTCTTTGGTTTTAGTACTAAGATTAGTGTAGTCAACAGCATAGCGGGAAGAACCAGCTCTATAATTAGGATCACCGTTAAGTGATTTTGTTGAGGAGTTAAAAGAACTACTTAATGGAGTAGAAGTGTGTTTAGAAAAAGTAATTGAAAAGGAATATTACCAAAATATCCGATTTAAGATTCACTGTAAGCTAGAGAAAAATAAGGACATTGAGTTGATTGATGGAGGAATAACTAATTGGACTCAAAAACTCCTTAATAATGCAAAAGAACGATTAATTATTAGTGGGTTAGGCGTTGAACGAATCTGTGAGATTGCTTCTAAAATCCTTTAATAGTAATAGAAAACAGAAATAATAATCTAAATTTGTAAAAGGTACTTTCACTCACTTCTTCTTTAAGAGCTAGAAGGCCAGTGAGGGAAAGGACAAGCTGAGTAGAAAAGAAAATAAAAAAAGAAGGAAAGATTAAACTTCAAAAAAAACTAGTCAAAGTATTTCTTTCTTCGTTCTACTAGAGAGATAATTACGAAAGCTGTTGTAAAAACAATTCCTAAGCTGATCAATCCTCCAATGAATGAACCAGTATCCGTTGTTGTAGTAGTGTTAGTAGGAGTAGGTGTGGGAGTGGGTGTTGGTGTTTCAGAAACAGGATAATCATTGGGATCGGTGGGATCAGTTCCTTCTGTTATTTCTTCAGCATCATCGAATCCGTCTCCATCAGTGTCAGCATCAAGAGGATCCGTCACAAAACCGTCTACTCCAGCAATAACCTTTTCTCCATCGAGAATGCCATCATCATCAGTGTCATCATCAAGTGGATCAGTGAAATATACATTCAATTCTTCATTATCTATTAGATTATCTCCATCGGTATCATAACCCGCTTTAAAAATGGTAAGACCATAGGAGTCAGCAACAAAGGCATAGTCACCAGAGACAAACACACCAACAACATACCCCTCATCAAATACTTGACCAACCTCAACGGGAGCAGTAGGATCACTGACATCAATGACTTCTAACCCATCAGTGCTGTCTGCCAAGTAAGCATAGGCACCAGAGACAAATACATCTCTAGCATACCCCCCATCAAATACTTGACCAACCTCAACGGGAGCAGTAGGGTCACTGACATTAATGATCTTTAACCCATTACTACCGTCTGCCATATAGGTATAGTCACCAGAAACAAACACACCATAAGCAGGCCCCCCACCAGGTACTTGGCCAACTTCAACGGGAGTAGTAGGGTCACTGACATCAATGACTTCTAGCCCATCACTACCGTCTGCCAAATAAGCATAAGCACCAGAGACAAACAAATCAGCAGCATACCCACCATCAAATACTTGGCCAACCTCAACGGGAGCAGTAGGGTCACTGACATCAATAATTTCTAACCCATCATAACCGTCTGCCACATATGCATAATCACCAGAGACAAACACACCATCAGCAGTCTCCCCATCAGATACTTGGCCAATCCCAACGGGAGTAGTAGGGTCACTAACATTAATGATCTCTAACCCAGCTGAACCTTCAGCCATATATGCATAATCACCAGAGACAAATACATCAACAGCAGACGCCTCACAAGATACTTGACCAACCTCAACGGGAGCAGTAAGATCACTGATATCAATGATCTCTAACCCAACAGTATTGTCTGTCATATAGGCATAGGCACCAGAGACAAACACATGAAAAACAGTCCCCCCATCAGATACTTGGCCAATTTCTTCGAGTATAAATTGAGGTTCTCCTGCAGGCAATAAGAATTGTGATTGTTGTTCTTGTATTTCTGCAGATGAAGAATTGATACCGACAGAAAAGACAAGAGAAGTAAAAAATAAACTCAACAAAAAGCAGCTAATAAAATAATTTCTTTTTTTAAATAAATAACTCATAGGTACAAAACCTCTATTCATTATAATATTCAATAGCTTTAGTTAGAATACTCAATCTTTCTAATTTTGAAACCTCTAACATTTACGAAAAGTGTTTTGTACTTATTAAAATTTTGGAGAAATTTTCCTAAGAAAATTCTTCACTCAACCATTTTCCTTCTGTGGGCTTTTTATTTTGTCGTGAAAACAAAGGTAGTTGTTTAAACATAAAATAAAAATCTATTTCTTCTTCAAGTGTTCAAGAAACCTAGTATAAACTGAGCAAACATCAAATATAATAAAAAAATAAACCGTAGAATACTCGGCCCTCGCTTCTTCTGTAATGTCGAAAAAAACATTTCAAAAAACTTCTTTAGCTAAGTATTAAACAAATACAAAAGGTCATTCTTTTTTAGTTGCTAAATCAAATAATCACCAAAAAGTTTCTTTAGCGTTTTTGAAACCACTATCAAGAAAAATAGCACCAATTAATGCTTCAACATTATTAGCTAATACTTTAATTGAATTTAACCATATTTTTTGACTTTTTTCCTTTTTTTTAAATGTTCCTTTTGTTAGTGTTATTTTTCATTTTTACTTTTAACCCATTTGCATTTTTCTATATTGATATGTGGAACTCTAAAATATGGATCTAGTTGAATCATAACTGGTTTTTCTTTACAATCAAATGAAAGCTCATTTTTTCCTTTATTCAATAAATGTATTGGTAAAGTGATCCATTTTGATTTATCATTTAATTTGTAACCTAATTCTGTAATTAGCTCATAATCTCTATCTGCAATTATTTCCATACTAACTTTACATTTCCCACTATCATTGTGTTTTTTAAAAGTGACTTCTTCTATATGTAATTCAATTTTTGTTTGGTAATTCATCCATTGTTTCATATATAGCATAACATTAACTTTAGTTTCTTCTTGAATACAATCAAAAAAATCCACATAATTTCTATTTTGAAATGGATATTTTTGATAGAATTTCTTCAAACCATTAATGATTGCTTTTTCACCAATCTTTTGTTTTAGTTGCTCCCATACTAAAGCTCCAAAATTATACATTAAAGCTCTTGATTTATTTCCACTTAGTTTTGATGCATTCGCAAGAGGTTCAGTTGCTTTATAGCCCTCTAATTGTATATAGTTCATAAGATAAGATTCTCTAATCAAAGCACCTTTTTCGACACCTATGATTTTCTCAATAGCCCAAGCAGCTATGAAATTTGCTCCACCTTCTCCAAACCATTCTCCTAATACTCCAATTACACTTGAATAAAATAAATTCCAATTATGATAGATTTCGTGAGCATTGTAAGATATGCAATTTATAAGAGCATTTTTCTCTGAAAGATCATTACTAAAGAATTGTTCTGAATAATAAATCGTATTTCCTTTATTTTCTCCTCCAGTAATTTTAGCTGGATTTTCTCCAACTGTAGCAAAGTTATAGAATCGAGTACCATTGTCACCAAAACTTGAAATAAAAAGTTGTACTATCTCAAATGTTTTATCAACTAATTCTTCATTTAAAGTTTGGTGGGGGTATAAATAAAATAAAACTCCAATACCTTCTTTTTCCCGAGATATTTTCTTATAATCTGAAATTGCAAATACAGGTATATTTTTCGTTTTTGAATTGTAGTGCTCCTCAATATATTTTCTTATTTTCCTTTTGGAAATTTGGTTTCCAGGTATACAAGCAATTTGATTTTTTGGGTATTTTATTGTGACATCAAATGGAGCTGCAAGTTTAGCAGGGATTAACATGAAATAATGACCTGAATATGGTTCAATAGAATAGCTAATATCCTTATGAATACATAAAGTCCACATATATTGTGGTTTTGATTTCATAATTTCTTCTTTATTCATATGAAAATTAATTTCAGCAACTATTTCTTGTTCTACTTTTAATGGTTTTTCTAATTCTATTACAATAACTTTACCATTAATACCTTCTAAACCATCATCTCTCATATAAGGTTCTTCAAAATCTCTAACTTCCCATTGAGATAGTAACTTCTGATCTGTAGCTTTATTTCTAATTTCTATAAAATCAACTATTAAACGTCCTTCTATAACACCTTCGATTGTCTTTACATTTTTATAACATTTGAAAGTAATTTTTTGATTTGAAGTAAAAAGATAATTAGAGGCATCTATTTTATAGCTAATATCGTAATGCAAAATTTCAAACTGTAATACTTTTTCAAAACTACTTCTAAGGTGTTCTCCAATATTCACAATAATCTAACTCCAAATATAATTTCAAAAAAATTTCTATCATTAATAATTAATTTTAAAGGATTGATTAATCAGATTTAAAAAGAAAATAATTGGTGCACCGACCGGGATTGGAACCCAGGTTCCATACTAGACAGCATGATAGTAAAAACAAACAAATTATTTTTGAAAAAATAAAGATCTTCTTCATTCCTCACCTTCCAACCTGAAGAACAAATAATACAATAGCTGAATATTTCTATTAAGTATTTAGCAAATCCAATTACTTAAAAAAAATAATCGCCTATTAAAACTATTACCAAAAGAAATCAGTGATAAATTGTAGTAGAAGATACAAAAACTTATTTCTTCTTTAAGGTCTAGAAGTCCATTTTTGAATTTACTTCAATCTTTTGTCTTGATTTTTTAGAAATTTCTTAACTACTCATTCTCTCGAACTTTCTGACTATCTTATTGGGGAAATTAAATGCTCAAATTTTATGTTTAAATTAGAATTTCTGGTGGCAATAAAGCCTCTTCTTTAAAATTCTTACGGAATTTATTTGCTAGTATACTATCAATGAAGAAGAAAAGGTTCAACACCACTAGTACACTTAATTGTAAGATTAAATATAGGTATGGTTGTTCAGAGAGAATTGAGCCTTCAAGGATATTGAAATTTGGATATACATCGGGATATAACAAGTTGAAATAAACATAATCTAAAAAGGCTGTGAAAAAAATCCACAGTAATACGAAAGGTAAATACAATAATAACCACCATTCAGTTTTAAAGATGTTTTTCTCATTTTCAAATCCAATGACCTTCGTACACCTTGAAAATTGCCAATAGATGCCTGCTATTGGAGAGACTAATTGAATTAACATAATAAAGGCATAAAGGATTCATTCAACTGGACTTGGAATATAACGTAAAGGATACGCACTTGAGTGTTCTTGCAGAAAAGCTTGCTCTCTGGCATAAGGAAGACCGATTATATAGACAATACCTAGAAGTGCTGTTGCTAAAATGAGGAAAAAAACTCCTTCTAGGATTGCAAGTAATAGCTTTTCTTTTAGTGCCTTTCTTCTGTAGGATCGTTGATGCCAGTTCTCATAGTCCTCTTTATCAGCAATAACAAAATAGACAAGAGCCATACTCGTAGAAATCACAAAAACTATTTTTAGAATATCAAGAAAATAATAAAAAATATTTCCTCCTCCTATTACTATAGAGAGAGAAAATGCCATTATTAGACAAATGATATTTAATACAATTCTTCCTTTTAAGATTCGAGATTTCCAATAGCTACTTTGTTGAATCAGAAACCAAGTTTTATTTCCTTTCAAAACCATCGATAATTTCACACCATGCAGTATTTAACTAGTGATAATTAATATTCCTATCTTTTTTCTAAAAAAAAGATAGAGGGATTTACCCTACAACATAGTTTTCATCAAACATATCCTCAATAATCACTTCTTCTTCAAGTGTTTAAAAAACTTAATCTAAACTAGGCAAACTTCAATTAAAATAATAAAAAAACCGTAGAATACTCAGCCCTCGCTTCTTCTGTAAGGTTGAGAAGTCCCAAGTTTAAAACAGTAAATCAAAAAAAAAAAGAAATTGAAGGATTTTAGTGATTAAATAGCATAGTCTAGAAGTGGTTAATTTGGAATCAATACAGTACCTTCGAAGAAGTTCATTTGAACATAACCATAAACTATGCCGTAAAGTTTCATACCTTCAAAATCTCCAAATCCATGCATATTGAATATACCAGTAAGAATGTATTCGCCTGCAGCGATATCTGCATTCAAATCAATTTTCATGGCTTTTACTCCAGAGAAGCCTCCTACATAGTCATTCCAAGTAATATAGAAGATTGATATTCCGTTTACAGTCATTGTATTGGTCACAGTATTGTGATTTACTTTAAAATATGAATCCAAATAACCATAGATAGGAGAATCACCAATATATCCTTCCAATATTATATGAGTACATTGATAATCATTTACATGGATTACATTGCCGGTTACAACAACATCGTTTTGAGCTTCATATGTCATAAAATCCTGAACAAAAAAATCTAGTTTTTGAGCAGGTGCTGCTTGGGTAAACATAGGTACAGTGAAAGCTCCAATCATTAAGATTGATGCTAAAACTATTAGTAATCTTGATTTTTTCATAAAGTTTTTCTCCTCCTAGTAACATTGCTGTTACAAGTATACTAATTTCGTCATACTATTAAAATGTCTTTATCGTAAATTTAGCTGAAAAATTAATTTAATAATTCTACGAAAATATTGATTCCTTATTGAAAAATCAGAAGATCAAACAAAGAAGCACTATTGGAGATTTAGAAATCTAATTCAGAAAGAACGCAATTGGATATATGAAGATAATTCTTTCTATAGAGAATGCTATCAACGATAGTAGTTTTAATTGTCGTCATACCAGCTGCTATCACCATAGCCATATTTATCCCATAAATCGAGAAATGTTGTTTTAGCTGATGAAGTGAAAAATTGAAAAGCACACACATCAGTTCCGCTTTCTTTTGCACCAAAATGTAAAAGTGTAGAATTTTCAAAAATCAACAATGTCCCGATTGTTTCCCCAGGTTCAATTATTTGACCAAATTTCAAAGGAATTGCTTCTCTCTGTATATTACCACAGGTTTCATTTTGAGTAAGTGGTTCGAATAAAGCTTCAAATTCATACTTCCAATTATATTGGAATCTTACATTTGTTTGCCAAAAACCATTACCTTCATTTTTGAATGTTGTAATCATTTTAACTCGTAATTTACACCAAGCAATTACCTCTACAGATGTGTTACATATGAAATCGATTCCATTATGAAATTCACCATTATGGTCTCCATACCCCCAGATACTTCCAATAACAGTGCTATCAGCTAAAGGAAAATCTATAACAGGTGGTTCACTGTTCATCACTGCAGGCCAATTTGCTGTTAGGAAAAGGATACCAAAACCTGCACAGATAACAATTATTGGAATAAGTATTCCAAGGAGTATTTTTACCTTACGAGACATGGGTTTTAGTTTGTTTCTTTGAATTTAAAAGTTATCAAGGATAAATTTCCAAAGAGATTAACTTTTACACTTATTAAAGCAATTAAAGCACGAAAAACACTTTTTCTAATTTGAAAGGTCAGCTCGGGAAGAAAACGCTTAAGTGACAAGTATAAGCCAGCTGAGCATCTCGCTTGAAGACACAAGAAAAAAAATTAGGATAACGAAAATATCATCCTAGTAATTCCATAGCTTTTAATAAGACAATATCTCGTTGATCAAAAATATCCTTTTGTGTTGGTTTCAGGGTAATATCTGGTTTTATCCCAATTCCGACAAATTTCTCACCATCAGGAAAAGTAGAGACTAATGAACAAACATTGAAAATATACCCTCCAGGTAGAATGAGAGTAATAGGATTTCCAGTAGACCCAGCAGTTTGATCACCAACAATAGTTGCTCTATTAGCATATTTCAGTGGCACAACAAAATCCTCTGCTGCACTCATTGTTGCGTTATTTGTTAATACCACCAAAGGACCAAGATATTTTTTCCCTTCTGAAGGTTGAATTAAACCTGTACTTCCTTTGTACCATTCTTCTGGTTTTCCCCATGATCTAAATGCTGGCAGATATTTTCTTGTTCGCCATATTTCACCCTCAATTGGTTGATCGATCAAGAGAGAGATAATATTATTGCCATATAGACTATTACCACCAGTATTTGAACGTATATCAAGTATCATTCCTTTGATTTTCTCAAGGTCTAGCTTTTCCAATTCTTTTTTGAAATCATCTACTATTTGTTCTGTAGTAAATGTTGAGAATTTAAAATAAACTATCTGATCATCCAACATTCGTTTTGTGAGTAAAGGTCCAAAATTAAATAGGTTGTTAGGGAACTTTTGGCCATTTCTTAATAAGGAGTTTCGAGTTAATTTGACTGTTTTTGTTTTACCAATGAGGTCTTTTAGGGTAAGCTCAACCTTACTATCAAGTTCTCCACTTAATAGTGGAATCAATCCAAATGCTTCTCCCCCATGTTTGGTGTTTCCCTGATAATAACGAATAAAGTTATCATGTAAGTACTCTTTAGCTGGTTGATTATTTATCTTTGTTACTTCTAAGCCAAGAACAATATCATTTTTCAGCAGTTCTTCAGAATCACCTACTTCAGTAATAATGACTTTATCTTCAATTATTTGAAAACTAAGAGCAGGTCTATCTTGATTAGCCAATTCATTGATTGGAGGTAAAATGAATGTGTGACCATCTTGTAATTGTGCGAGAAGTTCTTGAAGAATTTGATAAAATTCCTTAACATTAGTGGTTGCCAGTAATTCATGTATCACTTTCCTACATTCCTTTTCCCAGTTTATTTCTGGAACATTTTCAAAAAAAGCAAAGTTGAATTGTGTTTCAGCCCAAACTTTCATGATAATCCAAATTTTTTGTTCGATAGTATTATCCCATTTTTCAAAATCTTGTCCATTATACATTACCATTACCTTATAGAAGATTAAAGGTGGTCACAAATTATTAGTAAAGTGATAATAATTGACCAGTTATAATGAAAACAAAATACTACACCCACTTCTTCTTTAAGGTCTAGAAGTCCAGTTCGTGAAGGATACATTTGGACAAGAAAAACAACATTCGGGGAGTTTATAGACAATAGTAATTGTGTGGTCCTTTTAGTTTGTCGTCGGAAGATAAGAATTCGTGACTAATAAATCACTGATTTTTTTTCCTTCTACATCTATCGATTATTATAAGTAATACAAAAGCTGTGGAAATAACAATAGTTGTAGTGCTTGAATTTATATCGAATCGTTTTGTTGGAGTAGTGGTTGATTTTACAAAATCAGTAATAGTATCATCAGTTGTTACATTACATTCAATTAATTGTCCAACTTCAAAGTCAGTAACTTTATTCACAGACCATACTACATTATTATTCTTAACATGACTAACTGTTAGATTTACTAACTGTGTTGCAGATGGCGAAGCAGTTGCATCAATGACAACTTTCATAATGATTGGATCATTTAAACTATTCTTTAGACCTATTTCAAGACTTGTAGCAGGTATTTGGATATAAGAATTGCCAAATAGTAAATCATCATAAAATTGTGCTCCTTCTAATTCAATGTCAATTCCCATGCCAAAATCTGTTATATCATTCAATCCCACATGATACAATTCATCATCTCGATAAATATACAGATGAAATGAAACTGCTGGATCAATTAAATTAAGCTGGTATTCCCAGAACTCCACATTTGGTGGTTTTAAATAATCGGTAATGTTTGGTGGGAAAAGATCAAAGATAAACTCATCCCATAAAGTATCTACTGATACATCTAAATCTTCATAGAAATTTGGATAAAGATATCCTTGATATAAATCACGTGATTCGGGGAGACATATAGAGAAGCCTTTAATTTTCGACATAGAAGACTCAGAATAAACCCAATTTTCTTGGATAATATGTCCTAATCCTTCCTCAAGAAAAGTTTTTACAGCCGTTGCTTTTGGCCCAATATTTGTATTGTTAAATTGATCTGAAAAGTCTATTACAACATCAACAAAATCGTAAAGATCAACCATAAGGGAATTAGAAGAAAAACTCGTAGTTGACATGTTAGCTCGAATTTGACTAAATAACTCTTGAGTAAGTGTTCTATTCCATAATAATTCATTATATAACTCGTTTGTGAGCTCCTCAAAAACGGTCATAAAACTAGGTCCGCCAGTAACTGATACAAATCTATTCAAAGAATAAAGAGTAACGGAAGGCCATGAAGAAACAAGATTTTGCGTTGGATTTAGAACTGGTGACCAGTAATTTACAGCTTTTGCAAAATCAAAACCAATTTGAGCTAATTCTGCAGGAGTTGTTGTACTCGTTGAATGACTCAATTGTGCGCAGATGTCAACAAAGTGACATAGAGCGACATAACTTTGTACTGTTTCGCCTGCAACCATATAATCAGCTTCACCAAAAAATTGCCAAGCAGCTTCAAAAGAACCTCCAGAACAAGTGTCCAGAAAAAGGACATCAACTCCTCCTTCTTGTGCTAAAGCATTTTCAACTTCTTGGACTTCTAAACAATCACCAAGAGCGTATTCCCAATAGGGATGAGGCGCATGATAATCATAACAAAAGCCAGCGTAGCCTCTACCATGATCTACTAAATTTAATGAATAATAATATGCGGGATAATTAGTTTTGCAAAAATGAATGAAATTTTTTAATGTACCTCCCCAACCCATATTTGATGCACTCCAATTACCAATTTGATTGACTCCTGTTGGTGTTACAGAGTACATTATTGCTACACCATTTGGATTAGTTTGAGTATATGGATAATCATAGAGAACAATAATATTCATATCATTGACAGTATTAGCATGCAATCGGTATGGTAAATCATACAATGAGTCATACATTACCTGATGAAGATAGTTATAAGAATTGTTTAATGGATCTTCAACTTGAGACATTCTTGTATCTGCACAGCAATATATCATACAGGTCCAGAATTTTGTAGTTTGTTTATTTAATGTAGAGGGATTAACTTCAATTTTGCTCTGAAGATTTTCAAATGAAAAAGTAACAGATAAAATTACAAATATAATACAAATTGTAGTTAACTTCTTTTTTATCAAAAGTTTACCCCCTTAGATATATTCTGCTATTCATATTAAAAACGTTATCAGTTTTGTATTGAAATACTATTATAATCAATATGTATAATTTTGTTAACTTTACATGTGTTTAATAGAGAAATTAGAGAATGATATGCACATCTCTCACTTCTTCTTTAAGATTTCAAAAAACCTAGCCTATACTAGGCAAACTTCGTAAACAAAATAAAAAACAATAAAAAATAAAACTGTAGAATGCTCGCCCCTTGCTTCTTCTGTAAGGTCGAGAAGTCCAGTTCGGGAAGGACACACTTTGGTGGAAAGAAAAAAAAGAACAACAATCTATCAATGAATAGATTGTTTCTTTCTAGAACAAACAGCAATTAATTACATAGTGAAGATAAATGATGTATAAAGTAATCCTTGTTCAACATTAGCTTTACCACTAACGAGAACATCATACCATCAGTGAACAGTAGCATTAAAACCAGATTCAGCACAAGAGGAGTTATAAAGCAATCCTCTATATTATTCAATTACACCAGTTTGTAAAATGAGTATTTCTTGATAAAACCCTCCAAGAGCAAGGATAAAATTTCTGGTTTTTGCTGAATATTAAATTCTTACTGATAGAGAAATAAATGTAGAGCTGGGTTTCCTAAGAACATCCAACTCTCTATTTTGAAATACTAGCAAATTGCTAAATCATTTTGATTTCTTTTTTGTTGTTTTTTTAGCTGTTTTTGTTTTAGGCTTTTTCTTTGTAGTGGGTTTATTCGTTGTTGTGGGTTTTGCTTTTGATCGTTTAACAAGAGCAACAGTAGAGGGTATAATGATCGCTAGAGCAAGAACTCCTCCACCAACACCAGCAAGCCACTCCCAGTTATTTACGAAGAAGACTTTGATATTAGCTGGATAATAAGGTGTGGCACCTTCAACGTAATAATTAATCACTTGATAGGTAAAACCATCAGAGTGAGTTACATAATAGATAAAGATACCAAAAGAATATTGGAGTTCCTCAAATGTTGCTACATTTCGTATATCTCCCACACTACCCTCATAAATACAAGATTCACTCATAGATATTTCATAGCATTTCGAGTCTGAAAGCCCTTTACTATATGTATATCCAAAGCTTCCCACAGAACCTCCTGCTGAATAGTCAGAAAAGTGCGTTTCTGTGATACCAGATTCACAAATTTCTTCGATTTCAATTAACACTAGATTGTTTCCGGTACCTTGTCCAACAGAGATTGGCTCTCCTGAATTCAAGCATTCTGATGATATATTAGAAATTTCATATCTGGCGGGATAAGTCCATGGTTGACCAATTGTATGATTGAATGTTTCTAAACGAACTGTTTGATTATAGTGTGGATCAAAATAATCCATGGTAGTTTTCAAAATACTAGGCGGATAGGGTATATCTAGAGTTATGAACTGACCTATAAGAGTAGTATTGAAAGGGTGATGAGTTATTTCATATTCATAAGATTGATAATCAGTTGAGTGATAAATAACTGAATCTACCCAACATCCAGAGGAATAACTAATTCCTTGAACTGCTGTTTTTATTTTCGTATTCGTTAGAGTAAATTCCTTTCCCCAAGTACGAGTCAATGAAAAACTAAAAATATTAACAAAATAGCTTAATGTATTTGAAAATGAAATTGTTGAACTTACTGTAGTACCAACTTCAGTAGTACTTGTTGTGCTAGTGCTTGCTGCTTTTCCAAAAGCTGACCAGCTCCAGTCATAATTTTGCACTATACCAGTATAAACTGGGGGAGCAGCTAATGCGACTAGCAAGCCAGGTGGAGCAGTTTTTCTCCAATTTTCACCAGTATATTTCAACCGCATACCATCACCATCAAAATCGCCGCAAGCAAGTAATCCTAAGATTCCATCTGATTTATTCATGATATGAGTAAATCCCGCATTTGCATCATCAACAACATAGTTGCCATGTCGTCCTGAAAAAGCCAGTTCAGCCAACCCATCGCAATCCACATCTCCCATTGTAAAAATACAATCAATAAAATCCCAATCAGAAGAGTTAAAATAGTTTCTTAGAGTATAATTACCTTGGGAAAATTCGTAGATATGCAGTTCCCTTGTTTGCCGATCCG
>Ga0307376_10001131_pt1 | contig 29909 bp, 29 predicted proteins | sample TR2MG_FD_202536 | JGI IMG/M metagenome (GOLD analysis project Ga0307376, IMG submission 202536) | Soil microbial communities from Risofladan, Vaasa, Finland - TR-2 | ecosystem: Environmental > Terrestrial > Soil > Coastal area > Acid sulfate soil | place: Finland: Risofladan, Vaasa | collected...
GACCCATCGGCGGGGGATGGGGGTCATCAAATCAATGATTTAGCGGAATCAGGGGCTTCTACCGTCTCGTCCTGACCTGCGCGAGCTTTTTGGGAAGCTCAGGTAATGCCACTATACGACGCCCGCGAGACGGTTCGTTACGGTGCGGAGTCTACCGTGTTGAGATCGTCGCTGTCGAGACTTCCTACCGTGGTGGTGACGGTAATGGGGAGGGTAGCAGTCCAAAGCGACGGTCGCGAAGCGCCACAGCGGAACTGAGCAACCGAAACCGCCAGCGAATATTCGGGCCGGATTTCCTTACGCCCAGTCATCGCCCAAAGCTGATTGGCTTTATTTGGTTTTACGGATGCTCTGGATATACGCGAGTTCGCTTAATGCGACCTTGTTCATGGGCTCCACTTCAAGTGACTCTCGAAATAAACGCTCAGCTTCATCAAGCCTCTTCAAGTCAATAAGGGCAAACCCCATCCCCCTCAGCGCAGCAGCACGAAATGTCCGCTGAGATGTGTACTTGAGGGAAAGGTCGCGAGCTTTTTGGTATGCGGCCAAACCCTTTTCAGGCTTTCCAAGCTGGTTCAGCACGTATCCTGTTTCTATTGCTGTGTTTGCTGACACAGGCGCGATCCTCTCAACATCTTCAAGGGTGCGAAGGGCTGCCGAGAAGTCCCGTCTTTCCGACTGAATTAACGCCAGCATCTGTAGGCACTCCTTATACCCCCAATCTACCAACTCAAATTGCGTCCTTGTCGTTTTTCTGAACTCGTCGTATTCCACATGCGACGGAAATGAGAATTGCCTAAGTTTCGGACTGAACTCTGCTTCATAGTCTTTTCGCAATGTATTCGCCAGCTTCTCTGCTTCAACAAAGCGCTTTGCCATGACCATGGTCACCACTTCGTTGGCACGGGTGCGGAGTTGCGCTCCTTTCGCTTTCTCCGGCTTTTCGACCTTCTGCTCAAATCCTGTAATGAATGTTTCTGCCCTGGCTTCTGCACACGCGCATACGCTGAGTACAGCGGCAATAGCCGGTAGAAGAAACTTGTTTTTCATTTGCGCCCCCTGAAGTCCATCCCTCGTGACGAGTCTAAGGCCTAATATCCATGGCTGGACGAAAACCTAGATGATCATTCGAGAGCATGTCAGTGAACCAATCTCGCACAGTTGCACGTGTATTCTCAGATGAGTAATTCCATGAACCATCGCGCCGCACCTTCATTTCACACGTGCCCGTTTTCCAAGCAGCACCGTTTGTCGGGGCGCCCTTGTAGTCACTATTCCAACAGTCCTCTACCCATTCTCGAACGTTCCCGCTCATGTCATAAAGGCCAAAGCGATTGGGATGTTTCTGGCCGACTTTGTGGATGCGCCTACTACTATTATCGAGATACCAGCCAACGTAATCGAGGATGTCGCTACCGCAATAGGTTTCTTGTGTACCAGCACGACAAGAGTATTCCCATTCAGCTTCGCTCGGCAGACGGTAACGGTTACCAGTCGCCTTGCTAAGTTTGTAAACAAAGTACTGTGCATCATCCCAACTTACATTTTCTACAGGGCAATCATCACCGCATTCTTTATTATGGCTAGGGTTATAACCCATAATTGCTCGCCATTGTCCTTGTGTTACCTCTGTCTTTGCCAAGGCGAAGGAAGGAACGTTGACCTTATGCTTAGGCCGTTCGGAGGATTGGCCATCATCAGAACCCATATTAAAGCTCCCCCCTGGTATTACCACCATCTCAGGGCAAACTGGGCAGTCCTTGAATGTTGGCCCTGACTGGAGATAATGATCAGCATAAGCTGGAAAAACTATGCTGAAAATCATCATGAACAAGATGACAAGTCTTTGCATTAAGCCCCCAATGTTTAAATTTCTAACATGACAAGTTAGTTCGGTCAGTGAACAGCGGGGCATCCATGCCCCGATCCCTAGTCGATGTCGATCCGTAGTAGTTTAATTATCGACATCGTTCTCCATTGCCCCGCATCTTTGCCGAGATAGGCTGTGAACTCGGTCGACAGCCTTGGTCTCTTTCATTCTTCCCCTGCCCTGAACCATCCTCTTCCCATGCTGTGTATATTCCTGTAAGTAGAGGACCACTATCGCCTGAATGGTCGGCAAAATCCTTTGGCTGCGGATTGCGGGGTTTGTAGTAATCCTTGTTGTTATCACCCAGCCATTGCACGAATTCCTCTGCCAACCGGCTGCTTATTTTGTTCGGTCCTTTGATACCGTGCCGTCCCTGGATTACCCCTTGAAGGAAATCAGGGATTTCTACCCTGTTGCGTCCAAAGTAATAGAAATGGTCGGACACAAATACAGGGTGCCCACTGAGATCTGCGCCTACGTCCTTGATGAAATTCTCCGGGTGGTTGTGGAATCGTGAGGGAAGTCGTTTCCATTGGTTGGCATCATTTCTGTAGTACAGATTATCGCCACACTGCTGTTCGGGTTTCCCATCAAGTACCGGCTTTTTGCACTGAAAATCTGGGTGATTGAAATACACATCCATGGTCAGCCTTTTCAAGATGAGCATGGCATAGACAAGTCGGTGTCCATCTTTTTTTGGAGAATGGCCAATGAGCCAATTTCCCTCATTAGCCTTGCATTCCATATGACTGGGTGTACATACGGCTGATGTGCAGTAGTCGTGAAAAGGGTTTGGCGCGAGACCGGTATCGACCGCGACAACGTGACTGTACAGTATCATCCCATTCTCCTGCATGGTGAAGGACGCTTGAATTTTACGTGAACAGGCTTAATCTTATGCAACGCGTTTGACCGCCTCGGGTAGTGTCCCGCCGCAGAGAAAATCTGAAAGCTGCCGTTCTGTGAGATTTCCTGGCCTACGTCCTGTAACGAATCTTTAGCGGGTGGGCCGGCTCAAATATTCGCGGCTCAGGCCGAACAAGAGACGTTCTGCCCCATCAACCTGAACACGCCCCTCCCCATTACCGTCACCACCACGGTAGGAAGTCTCGACAGCGACGATCTCAACACGGTAGACTCCGCACCGTAACGAACCGTCTCGCGGGCGTCGTATAGTGGCATTACCTGAGCTTCCCAAGCTCATGAGGAGGGTTCGATTCCCTTCGCCCGCTCCAAACGCTGCTTGCAGACATGTCATCTGGCCGCCAGCCTCGGTTCAATAAATTGTTCTCCATGGCCGTTATTGCAATCAGGCCATGAATATCCAATCCACCCCCCTTGCTCCTGCCGCGCTGTTACGCGAAGTCGATGTGCGCATGACGCAGGCGCTGGATAATTTTTTTCAGCGCAGCCATGCTCCGCTTCAGGACACCCTTTTACGCGCCATTTCGGCACAGATGGCGCCTACAGCCATCGCAACCGGGCAGACTTGCCTGGACTGGCTCAATACCCGTCCGGATGCTTTATCCACTGCATTTGCCGATCAGTTCCGCCGTCATCTCGCCCGGCCCGAAACGTTTACCCAGCGCCATGACAGCCGTCCAGCCGAACTGCAACTGCTGGACGACGACGCGCTCAAGCGGCAGCTGGCGGAAGAAAAAGCCGCCGCCCAACTGATTGAGGTCCTGCGTGCGGACATGTTGCTGCTGTTCGGCCGATTGCGGGCGGTGCGGCGAATTGCACTGGAAGATCAGGATCACGTCGATGCCTATGGTCCGCTGCCGATCATTCGCGCCCTGTCGCGCGCACTCGATACGCTGGACATCGAGTCACAGTGCGGCACCCTTCTGCTCCAGTGTGCCGCCGCCCCCCTGCTCGACACGCTCAAACATACCTACACCGCGCTCAATCAATTTCTGTACGCACAGAACACCCCTGAACTCCCCGTCGCGCATGCGGTTCCTCCGCCGCGACGAACGCAAGCCGGCGCCGGGCAGGCCATCCTGGCGCATATCCAGTCTGTGGCCGCGCATGCGGGCGAAACCGGCCCGGCAGACGGGTTCCCGCCCATGCCGCGCCGCCTGATCGACAGCCTGGCAGGCTGGCAAACCCGTCCGCCTGACGCGCCGGCTGCCGCCACGCGCATTCTGCAGCCGGTGCAGCAGGATGCGCGCCGCGTCGGTACGGGCGCACTGGATCTCGCGGTGCTGGAAGCCGTGACCGGGCTGTTCGAGTGCATCCTCGACGATCCGGCCATGTCGCCGCGTTACAAGGCCGCGATCGCTCAACTGCAAATCCCGACCTTGCGGGTCGCCCTCGTCGCACCCGATTTTTTCAGCAACGACCAGCATCCGGCACGCCAGTTGATCGATCTGGCGGGGCTGTTCTCGCGCCGCTTCCCAGAGTACGCCCCCTCGCACGTTCCTGCGCTTGAACAAATCGAGACCCACTGCGCCGCCATCCTCGACGATCCCGGACATCCAGCCGGCGCCTTTACGCAGGCGCACAACAGCCTGGCCGCCTGGCTGGCCGACAAGAATGCGCACGCGAAAGCCAGGCTTGCTGCCGAAGTGGCGCATCTGGAGCAAATCGAACGCCGGGAACTGGGCACTCTGTTGGCCCTGGAGAACCTGCACGACCTGACCGAACGCTACCCCGCGCCGGAATCGGTGTTGCGGCGACTGGAAGCGGCCTGGGTGCCGCACATGGCCTCGCTGTATGTGGCCGAATCCGGCGAGGGGCCAGACTGGCGCGCAGCCTGCCACACCCTGCTACAGCTTTTTCTCAGCCTACAGGCGCCGCAAAGTGACGCCACGCGCGAGGCCCGGCTACAGTCGATTCCATCCATCAACACCGCGCTACGGGGCGGGCTGCTGGCACAAGGGGCCGAGCCCGGGCAGTTGAAAGATTTTTTCAGCGCCATCACCGCCACCCAGGAATGCTGGATTCGCCCCGCCCTGGGTCAACGCGAAGCGGTGCTCAGCACGTTTACACCCCGGCGCGTCTCGCAGCAGCAAATCGAATCGCTTGCCCGCCAGTTTGCGGATACGCCGGCCGATGATCCCGTCCTGCAACGGACGCAGCAATTACGCGAAGGCGACTGGGTGGATTTCGAGCCGCCTTGCGAAGGTCTGGCGGCGGCGCGCGTGGCCTGGGTCGGCGTGCATGGCCATCTGCTTTTCTGCAGCGGCGAAGGCGAGCAACGATTTTCGCTCGACCACACGCGGCTCGCGACTGAGATCCGTGCTGGCCGCGCATCCATTCCGGAGCAGTCACTCACCGGCAAAGCCATGCTGTGCCTCAAGAAAACCTTGTCGACCAGTCCCGGCTGATATTTTCAATCCACACCCTAAAGTTTCCCGCGTCCCTGCCGATAGATTAATTGTGCGGTTGTGTGTCGATTTTCAGGCATGATCGCCGACCACCGAACAGGGCAAACCCGCCGCGAGACGGGGACGCAAAGTTACCGGTCTCAGTTCCCGCTGCAGGCGGCCGAGATAGCGGAGCCGCCGGCAGCATTCCTGTCACGCGCACGCCACCCCGTTCCCAGGTCAGCCAACCGCCGATACCGCGAGGTGACCCCATGGAGCGCGAGATGCCAGAAAACTCAGTCGTAGTTAACCTCAGTCAGTTCGAGCGTACTCGCCGCACACAGGTCTCCGCCGAGACCCTGTCCGCTCTGTACGGCTGCCGCGACTTGCTGATCGAAGGCGCGACCCGTGTGCTGACCCGGCAGTCCGAGGCGATGGAAAACACCCTGCTGGCGATGGCCGACCGCTCGCCGCTGCTGGATACGCGCAATTCGTATTACAACGCCCAGGGCATCCTCAACACGCGGACCAATGAATTGCTGAGTGCCTGCAAAGATGCTTACTGCCAGACTTTCAACGATTTTGCCCATAACCGCGAAAAATCCGCCGGCGCCGAACTGCTCGAGCTGTCCCTGGTGGACGACCAGGATTACGAAATCACGCTGGCGGTCGACAAGGCCACCTCGCGACTGCGCTACAACTGCGCCGAAGAGCTGGTCGCCCTGGATGCCCGCATCGCCCATCTGTTGGGCCGCTCGGACCTGTCCGAAAACGACAGTCCGCTCGGCCCACGCGCGCTGTGCGAAGCGCTGCTGGACGGCATCACCCGCATGCAGCTTGAACAAAACATACAAATCGTGCTGTTGAACCAATTCGATCTGGTGCTGACCACCGAACTCGCGAACATCTACCAGTCCATCAACCATTACCTGATCGACCGCGGCATCCTGCCCGACATCAAGGTCGGCGCGAAAAGCCGGGCGCACGGCGCAGCCCAAAACAGCCCCGCTGCAACTGGCCCCGCTCCGGCCATGCAGGGGCAGGCGGGCGGCGACATGTTCAGGCTGTTCGAACAACTGGCGCAAGGCAGCAGCAGCGCAGCAGGGGGGGAAGCGGGCGGCGCGGCAGCAAGTCTGGCCGGATTCAGCCTGCTCGACTCGCTCGGGCAACTGCAATCCGGCGCCATGATGCTACCCGGTAGCGGCCACCTCAAGCTGCCCCTGCTGGAAACCGCCACCATCCAGAACGTGCTGCGCAACTTGCAACAAAGCCCGGTAATGCAGGCAGCAAGCCCACTCGATGCGGTGCTGGTCGATGCCGTGGCAATGCTGTTCGACGTGGTGTTCGATGACGCAGCCATCCCGGATCATCTCAAGGCGCAAATCGCGCGCCTGCAGATTCCTGTGCTGAAGGCGGCGATGCTGGACCGCAATTTCTTCTCGCAATCGCAACACCCGGTTCGCCGCATGCTGGATGCGATCGCCACGCTGGCTGTCCACCTGCCCGACAACGAGGCAGGCAATGCGCGGCTGGAAGCCATTTCGCAAGTGGTCAGCCGGGTGCTCGAATGTTTCGAACAGGATATCGGCGTATTCGATTCCGCCGCCGCGGAACTGGAGGCCATGGGCAACCTGCTGGAAAACACGCTGGAAGAAATCGTCGACGCCGGCCTGCAGCAGGATATTGCCCAGATCAAGCAGTCCGAGCGCACAGAGTTCGCGCCGGTAATCGTGCACGATTTCATCAACCGTGCGCTCAATGACCAGCCGGTGGTGGACGCCTTGCGTGAATTTTTGCGGCGCGACTGGGCTCAGTTGCTGACCCTCGATTACATCAACGAAGGCGAGCAGGGCGCACATTTCAACAGCCACGTCGAAACCATGCGCGAACTGGTATGGAGCGTGCAACCCAAGGCTGACATGGACGCGCGGCTGATGCTGGTGCGCATACTGCCCGGATTGCTGAAACGGCTGCGCGAGGGCGTGGCAGAAATCGATCTGCCGCAAAAGCTCAACGACCGTTTCTTTGCCACCCTGGTCATTCTGCACGCCAACGCGGTGCGCCCCAACGCCCAACCGGTGCCGCTGCCAGACATCACGCCCGAAGAAATCGAGGAACTGGCGCCCGTCCCTGCTGCTGCCGAGTCCGCCTCGACAGAACCCGCAGCCGAGGCGGAAGATGAATTCACCCTGCGCACCCGCACCCTGAACAAGGGCGACTGGGTGGAATTCCACTACGACGACGGCACCTTCCGCTGGGCACGGCTGGGCTGGGCCAGCAGTATCAAGAACACCTATCTGTTCTCGGACCAGGACGGCATGAACAGCTTCTCCATCAGTCAGAACCGCCTGGCCGACAAGCTGCGCCGCGGCGAAGCGGTGCTGGTCGAGCGCAAGTCCATCACCGAGTCGGCATTCGGCAAGCTGATGAAACTGTTCCGCCAGAAACTCAGCCACGCCTGAGCGTGCAGCCGTTGCCGATGCATCGGCCTTAGAGCCACCCTCTTCGCGGGGACAACCACAGCCTGACCCTTGCGGGTGCTTTCAGCACTCCCATTGATTCACCCATCCGCCCCAGCTACCCTGCCGGGGTGAAATCCTTTTCCTCTCGCATCATCCGCTGGCAACAGCAGCACGGCCGCCATGCCCTGCCCTGGCAGAGCATGGCTGCTGGCGCTTCAGCGCCTCCAGAACCGCGACCCATCCCTTGTGGGCAGGTTGTCCGCAACCCTTACCGCATCTGGCTGTCGGAAGTCATGCTGCAGCAGACCCAGGTCGCCACGGTCATCCCCTACTTCGAGCGCTTTGTCGCGCGCTTCCCCGATCTGCCCGCCCTCGCCGCTGCGCATGAGGATGAGGTGCTTGCGCTGTGGAGCGGGCTCGGCTACTACAGCCGCGCGCGCAACCTGCATGCCGCTGCACGCGCCATCGTTGCAGATCATGGCGGAAAATTTCCGGAAGGCATTGACGCCATCGCGCAGCTGCCCGGCGTCGGGCGCTCCACAGCCGCCGCCATTGCAGCGCTGGCATTCGGCCAGCGCTGCGCCATCCTCGATGGCAACGTCAAACGTGTGCTGGCGCGCCACAATGGAATTGTCGGCTGGCCCGGCGACAGAAACGTTGAAACGGCGCTGTGGCAGCTGGCCGAATCGTATCTTCCGCGCGATGCCATCGAGGCCTACACCCAGGGCATGATGGACCTCGGCGCGCTCGTCTGCACGCGCAGCCGACCCGCCTGCCCGGCGTGCCCGGTCAATACCGATTGCGTTGCATTCACACAGCATCGGATCGCCGAATTGCCCACCCCACGCCCCCGAAGAAACCTCCCCGAAAGACAGGTGCTGATGCTGCTGCTGCTTGACCGGGACGAACTGATGCTGGAAAAACGCCCGACGCGCGGCGTGTGGGGTGGCTTGTGGAGCCTGCCCGAGCTCGTCCCGGGCGCCGATGCCGCCGCCCACTGCAATGACCACTTCGGTTTCACCACGCTCGCGCAGCAGGCACTGCCACGATTCAGCCACAGCTTCACCCACTTCAAACTACATATCCAGCCCGTCCAGATGCAGCTTGCACCGCGTCAGTCCACGCGGCCCGGCCAGATCTGGCTGTCCCCGGCCGACGCACTCGATGCTGCGCTGCCCGCGCCAGTACGCAGGCTGGTCGCCCAGCTCGAACTCACCTGAGCACAGGGGCGGCAGCACATGTCTGACTGACTTTGGATGGAGTGCTATATATATTTCATGAACCCGCCTGTCGCAGGAGTTGCCATGAATACGTCCCCCACCATGCCCGGCCCCGCCATCTTTGACCCCGACGGTTTCCTGCTCGACCCGGCCATGTGGAGCGAGAGCCTGGCCGACCGCATTGCCCGGAACGACGGCTTGGGCGAACTCAGTGAATTGCAGATCGGCCTGTTGCTCACTCTGCGGCGCGAATACGCCAAGCACGACAGCGTGACCGCGCTAAGCCACGTGTGTCACCTCATCGGGCAGAGCGCCGATTGCATGCAGCACCTGTTCCCCAGCCCGCGCGAGGCGTGGCGGATCGCCGGGCTGCCCAATCCCGGCGAGGAAGCCAAGTCCTACATGTGAACCTTCCGGCAATGCAACGACGAGACTGATCGGTGCGCCTCGAGTTCAGCGCCGGCAGGCAATCATCGAAATTCGCAGGCCCGGCACTGCCGGCGAGGAGCGCCAGCGGCAGCGCGAAAAACCTCCCCTTTCCGTCGCATGTTTTACCTCCGTGTGGGCGCACCGTGCCGCAATGCAGCCGCCTCGCCGCGCCCGGATTCCGGTAAAATCGGCGTTTTCCATTTCGTTAAGAGATTTTTCACCATGTCCATGGCCGACCGCGATGGCGTCATCTGGTACGACGGCAAACTCGTTCCCTGGCGCGACGCCACCACCCACGTCCTCACCCACACCCTGCATTACGGCATGGGCGTCTTCGAGGGCGTACGCGCGTACAAGGCCGAACAGGGAACGGCGATTTTCCGCCTGCAGGAACACACTGACCGGCTGTTCCGCTCCGCCCATATCCTCGGCATGAAACTGCCTTTCGACAAGGACACGATCTTCGAAGCGCAACGCACCGTGGTGCGCGAGAACGGGCTTGAATCGGGCTATCTGCGTCCGATGGCGTTTTTCGGTTCGGAGGCCATGGGCATCTCGGCGAAGAACCTGTCGGTACATCTCATCGTCGCCGCCTGGCCATGGGGCGCCTACCTGGGACAGGAAGCGCTGGAACGCGGCATCCGCGTAAAAACCAGCTCCTTCTCGCGCCATCACGTCAACGTCACCATGTGCAAGGCCAAGGCCAACGGCAACTACATGAATTCCATCCTGGCGCACAAGGAAGCCGAGATGGACGGCTACGACGAGGCGCTGCTGCTCGACGTCGATGGCTTCGTTGCCGAAGGCTCGGGCGAGAATATTTTCATCATCCGCAACGGCAAGCTCATTACGCCAGATTTGACCAGCGCACTGGAAGGCATCACCCGCGACACCATCATCCAGCTTGCCGCCGAAATCGGCTTGCCGCTGGTTGAAAAACGCATCACCCGCGATGAGGTCTACAGCGCCGACGAGGCATTTTTCACCGGCACCGCCGCCGAGGTCACGCCGATCCGCGAACTCGACAACCGGGCGATCGGCGAAGGCTCCCGAGGCCCCATCACCGCCAGGCTGCAGGCGATGTATTTCGACTGCGTGCACGGCCGTGCCGCGGCCCACACCGACTGGCTCACCCCGGTCAAATAAGCGAGGTCGGCATGAGCGAGCAGCAGGACAACACCCAGCGCATCATCGAAGTCGCCGAAAGCGACCTGCCCCTGCGCTGTCCGATGCCGCAGCACACCCTCTGGAATTCGCATCCGCGCGTCTACCTGCCCATCGAATCGCGCGGCGATGTGCTGTGCCCCTATTGCGGCACGCTCTATCGCTTGAAAGGCAAACCCAGCGGCAGCTATCACTAAAACAAACGCTTCTGACTGCATCCGGCAACGGAAGCCAGAACCCGCTTCAAACGCCCCGCTAGCCCGGCAAAAACAATTCCAGCAGATCGTTCAAAAAGCGCTGCCCCTGCAGCGTCGGCTTGAGCCGGGTTGCGTCGCGTTCCAGCAAGCCCCGGCTTCGCGCCCGTTCGAGTGCCGCAGTACAAACAATCAGCGGCAGGCCGGTGCGTTCCTCGAACAGCGCGGCAGGCACGCCTTCATTGAGCCGTAGCGTGTTCATCATGAACTCGAACGGCAGGTCGTCGCGCGTAAGCGTGCGGGCGTCGGCGATATGCGCGCCCTGCGCCACGGCATCCATGTATTGCAGCGGATGTTTGGTACGCATCTGCCGCAGGATGCGGTCATGGAAAGAAAGCTTGCCGTGCGCGCCGGCGCCGATGCCGAGATAGTCGCCGAACTGCCAGTAGTTGAGGTTGTGGCGGCTGGCGTGATTCGGCCGCGCATAGGCTGAAGTCTCGTAGTGCTGCATGCCGGTCTCGGCCAGCCGTGCTTCGATCGACTGCTGCATGTCGGCGGCGAGATCGTCGTCGGGCAAATTCGGCGGCGCGGCATGGCCGAACGGCGTATTGGGTTCGAGCGTGAGGTGGTAGGCCGACAGGTGCGGCGGCTGGAACGTCAGCGCAGTGTCGACGTCGACCATCGCTTCGGCCAGCGTCTGCCCCGGCAAGGCGAACATCAGGTCGAGATTGAAGGTGTCGAAGTGAGTGGCGGCAAGTTCGGCGGCGCGCCGCGCTTCGGTGTCGTCGTGGATGCGCCCGAGCGAGCGCAGATGCCGCGGGTTGAAACTCTGGATGCCGAGCGAGACGCGCGTCACGCCGGCTTCGCGGAAACCGGCGAACTTGCCCGCCTCTACCGTGCCGGGGTTGGCCTCGAGCGTGATTTCCGCGCCCGATAGCAACTGCGTCAGGGTGCGCACGCCGGTCAGGATGCGGTCGATCCCCTCCGCCGAAAACAGGCTGGGGGTGCCGCCGCCGAAAAACACCGCATGGATCCTGCGCCCCCAGATGTCGGGCAGCGCACGTTCCAGATCGAGCAGCAGCGCGTCGATGTAGGCGGCTTCGGGGAGGCTCTGCGCGGCATGCGAATTGAAGTCGCAATACGGGCACTTCTTCGCGCACCATGGAAGGTGGATGTAAAGCGTCAACGGCGGCGGCACTTTCAGGCCACCGTTGAACAATCGAATGACAGACTCAGCCAAGCCGCTTCAGTTTGTCGGCCAGTTCGCGCAAGGCCTGGCCACGATGCGAGATGGCGTTCTTCTCGTCCTCGCCCAGCTCCGCGCCGGTCTTGCCGAATTCCGGGACAAGGAAATAGGGGTCGTAGCCGAAGCCGCCCTCGCCACGCGGGGTGTCGATGATTTCACCGAACCAGCGGCCTTCGGCGATCAGCGGCTCGGGGTCGTCGGCATAGCGCACCAGCACCATCACGCAGTAGTAGTGCGCACGGCGGTTAGGCTGCCCCGCGAGGGCGGCGATGAGCTTTTCGTTGTTGCGCGCATCGGATTTCGGCTCGCCTGCATAGCGCGCGGAATACACGCCGGGTGCGCCGTTCAGCGCCTCGACGCAGATGCCGGAATCGTCGGCCAGCGCCGGCAGGCCGGTGTGGGCGCTGGCATGGCGCGCCTTGGCAAGGCAGTTTTCGACGAAGGTGACGTGCGGCTCGGGGCAGTCGGGGACACCAAAGTCGGACTGTGGCGCGGCTTTGATCCCGAGCGGTTCGAGGATGCGCGAGATTTCGCGCAGTTTGCCGGCGTTGCCGGAGGCAATGACGAGCTTGTTCATATGGGTAAACCATTCTCCACAGAGACACAGAGACACGGAGAGGACCGAATCAATAACATTGGGCGGACTTTGTCCACCTTGTTTTTCTCCGCGCCTCTGTGTCTCTGTGGTTGCATTTTTTAATTTTGCAGCGCTGCGTTCTGCGCCGCGGTGATGTCTGCGATGCCGGCGGTCGCCAGGTCGAGCAGCGCTTCGAGGGTGGCGCGGGAGAACGGTGCGCCTTCGGCGGTGCCCTGCACTTCGACGATACCGCCGCTGCCTGTCATCACCACGTTCATGTCGGTGTCGCAGCCGGAGTCTTCCACGTAGTCGAGATCGAGCACCGGCTGGCCCTGCCAGGCGCCGACCGAGACGGCGGCGATGCTGTCGACAAGCGGGGTTTCGGTGAGTTTGCCCTCGCGCAGCAAGCTGGAAATGGCGTCGGCCACTGCGACGTAGGCGCCGCAGATACTGGCGCAGCGGGTGCCGCCGTCTGCCTGCAGCACGTCGCAGTCGATGTGCAGGGTGCGTTCGCCGAGTTTTTTCAGGTCGACCACGGCGCGCAGGCTGCGTCCGATCAGGCGCTGGATTTCCTGGGTGCGCCCGGATTGCTTGCCGCGCGCGGCTTCGCGGTCGCTGCGGGTGTGGGTGGAGCGCGGCAGCATGCCGTATTCGGCCGTCAGCCAGCCCTCACCGCTGCCCTTCTTGTGCGGCGGCAGTTTGTCGAGCACGCTGGCGGTGCACAGCACGCGGGTGTCGCCCATGGTGACGAGCACCGAGCCTTCGGCATGCCGGGTGAACTTGCGGGTGAAGGTCAGCTGGCGCAGCGCATCGGGAGCGCGGCCGCTGGGACGGGCAATTGGAGCGGACATAGCAGGCGGTTCAAAACGGAAAGCGCGATTTTACCGCGTCACGCGCCCCCCACCCACAAAGCCCGCATATGGACTATTTGGCGGAAATTTTCTGGATAGCCTGCTGGATTTCGGCGATCGCACGCTCGATTTCGTCGTCCGACACTGCCTGCGTGCCGGATAGGGGGCTCATTGCGTTGATCTGGGTGGTGACGCCGCCATCCGGCAGCGCCAGGGTGGAAATCGAATCCTTGCTCGGCATCCGCGCCTCGCCCCAGGTCATGGCGATCAGACTGAGGTTGTCGCCGTGCTCGCCACCGCGGAATTCGGCGTGATCCATCAGGTGGCGCACCGCGTCTTCCAGCGTGTAGGCATACAGCAGGGCCGACACTTCCGGGATGCTGACCATGCCCCAGATGCCGTCGGTGCACAGCAGCATGGTGTCGGCGTCGTGCAGCGGAATCGGCGCGTTGCATTCCACCTGCGGCGGGACGTAGCCCCCCAGGCAGTTGGAGACCTTGTTGCGCTCCGGATGGGTGCCCGCCTCTTCTTCGCTGATGATGCCGTTGCGCACCAGTTCGGCCACCGCGGTGTGGTCCTCCGTGCGCGCGAGCAAGCTGCCGTCGCTGAACAGATACAGCCGCGAATCGCCCACATGCGACCAGTAGGCCGTGTTGTCCTGGATGACTGCGGCAACGCTGGTAGTGTGGGGGATTTCCAGCAGATCCTGCTCGACCGCGTAATCGTTGATCGCATAGTGTGCGCGCGTAGTCGCGTCGGCCAGAAAGGCCATGGGGTCGTCCAGACGCGGCTTGGCCATTTTCTGGAACTGGTCGGTCAGTGTCTGCACCGCAATCTGCGCGGCAATTTCGCCGTACATGTGGCCGCCCATGCCGTCCGCCACCACCATCAGCAGCGCTTCGCGACTGTAGGAATAGGCCACCCGGTCCTGATTGTTTTTACGCCCGCCCTGACGCGATGCCTGGTAGATGGTGAATTTCATTGGAGCCTGGAACCTTCAGTTGGGCACGTCCGGGCGGATGTCTGCCGCGAAGCGAGGAGGCGGCAGGCCGGGGCCTGCAACGACGAGCGACAAAGACAGGCGGGCGACAGGGCGTGCCAGCGGGTGTTGTGTAGCGGTCTTCCCCGGCCGGCAAGCGTGACCGAAGGTGGAAAAGCAAGAATCAATGCGGCTCTCATGACGTTTCAAGCGGTCAACTGAGGGTTTCGGGTTCGTCACTTTAAAACAATTCGCGGTTCAGCGAGCGTTTTATGCTGCCCAGCAACGAGAGACGCGGCGACGTCATCGCGCTACGGTCCATCAGCACCTTCTGCAGGCTGAACACGCTTTGCGGGCGTTCCATATAGTTGAGATTGAGGCACTGGTCGATGGTTTCCAGCAGTTGGTCGGAATAGGCGCCGCGCCAGTTCACCGATGCCGGCGCCAGCTTGTCGTTGAGCAGGCGCGCATCGGCCGCCTGCGGCGGGTAGCCCGCCAGGCTGGCATAGAGGCTGGCACCGACGCTATAGATATCGGTCCACGGGCCCAGCCGTTCGCGGTTGTGATACTGCTCGGGCGCGGCAAAACCCGGGGTGTACATGGGCTGCAGCTTGGTTTCCTCCTGGCTGAGCGTCTGTCGCGCTGCACCGAAGTCGATCAGGACGGGCGAGCCATCCAGGCGAATGTATAAATTCGACGGCTTGATATCCAGATGCAGCAGTTTGTGCGTATGCACTTCGCGCAAACCATTCAGCAGTTGCACAAACACCCGCCGGATGAAGCCCTCGCGGATGGTGCCGCGATTGGCCTGGATATGCTGTTGCAGCGTTTTACCGCGCTCGAAGCGCATCACCATATAGACGGTGTCATTGGCGCGAAAGAAGTTGGTCACGCGAATGACGTTGGGATGGTCGATGCACGCCAGCGCCCGCCCCTCCTCGAAAAAGCACTTCATGCCGTGACGGAAGATGTTGTTGTTTTCGGTCGAACTGGCCTGCACGATGACCGAGCCTTCGGTGCGCAGAACCAGCGCGCCCGGCAGGTATTCCTTGATCGCCACCGACTGGCTATTGTCGTCGCGCGCCAGATACACCATGCTGAAGCCGCCGCCGCCAATCTTGCGCACAATGGTGTATTCGTTCAGCCGATAACCGTTGGGCAGCGCCTGGTTAGGTTGAGTCGCCATAGTCGAACGTCTATTATCTTTGTCTGTTAATCGGCCATGCTGAAAAATCCCCGGCTCCACGCCGACAATCATTTCCATAATCCATATTTCAAACACCCATGACAGCCAGTATGACCGGGTTCGCCGCCCACAGCCTCAACCTCGACCATGCCGGCGTCAACATCGACCTGCGCAGCGTCAATCAGCGCTTCCTGGAACTGCATTTCCGCCTGGGCGACGAATTCCGGGCCCTCGAGCCGCAGCTGCGCGAGTTGATCAATCAGCGCCTCGTGCGCGGCAAGGTGGAGTGCCGAATCAGCCTGAACGTGCTGCCCGTCGCCTCACTTGATAACGGCTTGAACCCGGCCATTCTTGAGCGTCTGGCGCAATGGCAGGGCGATGTGCGGCAGCGCCTGCCCGACAGCATGCCGTTGAGCGTCAACGAGATTCTGCGCTGGCCCGGTGCGATGCAGGGCGCCACCCTGTCGCAGGATGCGCTGAACGAGGCGGCACTGGCGGGCGTGCGCGCCACGCTGGATGAACTGGTGGAAAGCCGCCAGCGCGAGGGCGCCAAGCTGAAACAGCACATCCTCGACCGGCTCGCCGCGGCCGAAGCGCAGGTGGCCAGCCTGGAACCGCTGCTGCCAGCGCTGGCTGCCGCCCAGCGCGAAAAACTGACGCAGCGACTGCACGACGCACTGGGCGAGGCGGGACACGAACGGCTGGCACAGGAAATCGTGCTCGCAGCGCAGAAATCCGATATCGACGAAGAACTCTCCCGCCTTGCCACCCACTTTGCCGAGGTGCGCCGCGTGCTGAATCAACCCGGCGCGGTCGGCAAGCGGCTCGATTTCCTGATGCAGGAACTGCATCGCGAGGCTAACACCCTGGGCTCGAAGTCGGTTGCAGCGGAAACCTCGCGTGTCTCGCTCGAACTCAAGGTACTGATCGAGCAGATGCGCGAACAGGTGCAGAATATCGAATGATTTTTTATCCGCGAAGGGCGCGAAGAAACGCGAAGAAAGTCATCATCAAGGGTTTTTCTTCGCGTTTCTTCGCGCCCTTCGCGGACAGGCTTTTGAAATAACAGGACATCCGGAACGATCATGACCCCAAATCCCAGCCAAGGCGTGCTTTACATCGTCAGTGCCCCTTCCGGCGCCGGCAAGACCAGCCTGGTCAAGGCGCTATTGAAGGCCGACCCGGCGATTCGCCTGTCGGTCTCCTACACCACGCGCGCGCCCCGCCCCGGCGAAACCGACGGCCGCGACTACCGCTTCGTCAGCCGCGAACGTTTCGAAATCCTGCTGGCCGGGGGCGAGTTTCTCGAACACGCCGAGGTGTATGGCAATTCTTACGGCACCTCGAAAGGCAGCATTGCACGCGACCTCAATGCCGGCCGCGACATCCTGCTGGAGATCGACTGGCAGGGCGCGGCGCAAGTGAAGCAGCATTTTCCGCAATCCGCATCGATATTCATTCTGCCGCCGTCATTCAATGCGCTGCGCACCCGCCTGGCCGGGCGCGGACAGGACAGCAACGAGGTGATCGAGCGCCGGCTGGCCGCTGCCGCCCACGACGTCGCTCACGCCGATGCATTCGACTATATAATCGTCAATGACGACTTCGACCATGCCCTGCTGGACCTGGTCGCCATTACCCGCAGCATCCGCCTCGAAGCGGCACGCCAACTGGAGAGGCACGCCGCGCTGTTCGAGGAATTCCGACGCATCGCCTGAAGCAGGAGTCCGTATGGCCCGCATTACCGTTGATGAATGTATTGAAGTGTTTCCCAACCGCTTCGAACTGACCCTTGCCGTGGCCTACCGCGCGCGCCAGCTGGCACAGGGCTCGCAGCCCATGGTCGAGTCCAGGGACAAGCCCATCGTTACCGCGCTGCGGGAAATCGCCGCAGGCAAGGTCGGGCGTGAAATCCTCAACCGGGGCCGCGCCTGAGCGGCCATCCGCACGTCGACCGGCGCACACCCACCGCGCGCCGGCGATGACGCACGAATTCGAATCGCTGCGTCCGGCTCTGGCCTATTTTTCGTCTGACGAAATAGGCCAGATCGAGCAGGCCTACGAATACAGCCGCAGTGCCCACGAAGGGCAGTTCCGCAAGAGCGGCGAACCCTATATCTCCCACCCGCTTGCCGTTGCCGGCATTCTCGCCGGTTGGCATCTTGATACACAGACCCTATGCGCGGCGCTGCTGCACGATGTGGTGGAAGACACCCCGGCCACGGTGAGCGAAATCGAGGCGCACTATGGCAAGCCGGTCGCGCTGCTGGTCGAGGGCGTATCCAAGCTCGACAAGCTGACGTTTGAATCCGAGCAGCACGCGCAGGCGGAGAATTTCCGCAAGATGCTGCTGGCGATGGCGCAGGACGTGCGGGTCATCCTGATCAAGCTGGCCGACCGCCTGCACAACATGCACACCATGGGCTCGATGCCCGCCGAAAAGCGCAAACGGATCGCCAAGGAAACCCTGGAAATATATGCCCCCATCGCCAACCGGCTGGGGCTGCATTCGGTCTACCAGGAACTGGAAGACCTCGGCTTCCGCTACAGCCACCCCAACCGCTATCAGGTGCTGGCCAAGGCGGTAAAAGCGGCGCGCGGCAACCGTCGCGAGCTGGTCGACAAGATCAAGATCGCGCTGCAGGAAAAACTCGATCACTGCAAGATCGAGGCCGCCATCACCGGACGTGAAAAACACCTCTACAGCATCTACCGCAAGATGCAGGAAAAGAACCTGGCGTTCTCCGAGGTATTCGACATCTACGGCTTTCGCGTGGTGGTGCGCGACCAGCCCAGCTGCTACCTGGCGCTGGGCGCGCTGCATTCGCTGTACAAGCCGATCCCCGGCAAGTTCAAGGACTACATCGCGATTCCGAAGGCCAACGGCTACCAGTCGCTGCATTCGATCCTGTTCGGCCCCAACGGTACCCCGATCGAGGTGCAGATCCGCACCGCCGACATGAACCACCTGGCGGAATCGGGCGTAGCTTCGCACTGGATGTACAAGTCGGCTGACGCCGCGCTCAACGATGTGCAGACGCGCACCCATCGCTGGCTGCAGTCGCTGCTCGACATCCACGCCGACCACGGCGATTCGCCTGAATTCCTCGAACACATCAAGATCGACCTGTTTCCCGACGAGGTCTATGTCTTCACCCCCAAGGGCAAGATCATGGCGCTGCCGCGCGGCGCCACGGCGGTGGATTTTGCATTCGCGGTGCACACCGACGTCGGCTTTCACTGCATCGTGGTGAAAATCAATTATGAGTTGATGCCGTTGCGCACCCAACTTCGAAACGGCGACCACGTCGAGATCCTCACCTCTGCCAATGCCAGCCCCAACGCCGCCTGGCTGAATTTCGTCGTCACCGGCAAGGCGCGCTCGCATATTCGTAATTACCTGCGCAACACGCGGGTGGAAGAAGCGGCGGCGCTGGGCGAGCGCCTGCTCACCAACGCTATCGCCGCGCTTCATCCCGATGGGATCGAGCCTGACCAGGCAGTATGGGACCGCGTGGTCAAGGACTACGGCCTGCAGACGCGGGAGGAACTGTTCGCCGGCATCGGACTGGGACGCAAGCTGCCGCTGGTGGTGGCGCACCAGCTGCTGCATGTGCAGGGCGAAAAAACCGGGGCTCCGGCCCATCCCCATGCCATCAGCATCCGCGGCACCGAAGGCATCGCGGTCGAGCTGGCGCAGTGCTGCCACCCGATTCCCGGCGACCCGATTCTCGGCTTCATCCACAAGGATCGCGGACTCATCATCCACACCCACGACTGCACCTCGATCCGCGCCTTCCGCACCGACCCCGACAAATGGCTGGACGTCGAATGGGAAGCCGAGCCCGGCCACATGTTCGATGTCTCGATCAAGGTCATCGTCGGCAACCAGCGCGGCGTGCTGGCCAAGGTCGCATCCGCGATCGCCGAACACGGCTCCAATATCGGCAACATCGCGATGGAAGAAGAGGACGGCAGCCCCTATACCGTACTGTTCTTTACCGTGCAGGTGGAAAACCGCATGCACCTCGCCCGCGTGATGCGCGGCCTGCGCGTACTGCCCGACGTGGTGCGGATTTTCCGCATCAAAGGCAGGAAGGACGGCCGCGCCACGCAATCCCAATAATTCAACCGCACCAGGATTCAGCATGAACAAAAGCATCATCCAGACCAGTGAAGCGCCTGCCGCGATCGGCACCTACTCGCAGGCGGTGCGGGTCGACTACACCGTGTACATGTCAGGCCAGATCGGCCTCGACCCCACCTCCATGCAGCTGGTCGACGGCGTCGACGCGCAGATCCATCAGGTATTCAAGAATCTGGCCGCAGTGGCGGCCGCGGCGGGCGGCTCGCTGGCCGACGTGGTGAAGCTGAACGTGTTTCTGACCGACCTCGGCCACTTTCCCCGTGTCAACAAAATCATGGCGGGCTACTTCAGCCAGCCCTATCCGGCGCGCGCCGCAGTCGGCGTGGCAGCACTGCCGCGCGGCGCGCTGGTCGAGGCTGACGCCGTGATGATTGTTGGCTAACCCGAATTGAATCCAAAGCACTCACCACAGAGGCACAGGGACACCGAGAACATCGAAAAACAGGCCGCCTTGTGCTTTGTTCAATACGCCTATGGCGGGCGCGCAGAGTTAGCAACCCTGTCCTGTTTTTTCTCTATGCCTCCGTGCCTCCGTGGTTCAAATAAGGTTTTAAAGTGAAAGCGGCGTCGCCGTTTTCCTTCCCCGTCAGTCCGGCGCTCACCGCCAAACTCGCCAAGCTGGGGCTGACCCGCGACACCGATCTGGTGCTGCACCTGCCGCTGCGCTGGGAAGACGAAACCCATCTCACGCCGATCCGCGACCTGCTACCGGGGCAAACGGCGCAGGTGCAGGCGGTGGTTCGCGAGGCCAGCGTCGCCTACCGCCCGCGCCGCATGCTGACGGTGGCGGTGGCGGACGCCGGCGGCGTGCTCGGCATCCGCTTCCTGAATTTCTACCCCAGCCACCTCAAGCTGTTCCAGCCGGGCGAAAGTTTCCGCTTCAGCGGCGAGGTGCGCGGCGGCTTCCTCGGACTGGAAATGGTGCATCCGCGCTTTCTGAAAGCCGACGATGCCACGCCGCTGCCGACCCAGCTCACCCCGGTATATCCCACCACCGCCGGACTGGGGCAAGCCACGCTGCGCAAGCTGGTCGCGCGCGCGCTGGCGGCGCCGATCACCGACACCCTGCCCGCCGACTGGCTGGCCGAACTGGGTTTACCGGAACTGGAAGCCAGCATCCGCTTGCTGCATCAGCCGCCGCCGGATTGCATGCTGGCCGATCTTGAATCGCGCCAGCACCCCGCGTGGCAGCGGCTGGCCTTCGACGAGCTGCTGGCGCAGCAGCTGTCGCTGGCCACCGCGCGCCGACAGCGGCAGCGCCTGTGTACCGCGCCCCTGCCCGCACAGCAGCAGCTAACCGCCACCTTCATCCACACGCTGCCGTTCGCACTGACCGCCGCGCAGGCGCGCAGCTGGCAGGAAATCAGCACCGACCTGGCGCTGCCGCACCCGATGCGTCGCCTGCTGCAGGGCGACGTCGGCAGCGGCAAGACCGTGGTGGCTGCGCTGGCCTGTCTGCAGGCGATCGAAAATGGCTTTCAGGCCGCCTTTATGGCGCCGACCGAAATCCTCGCCGAGCAGCATTACCGCAAGCTCGCCCCCGTCTTGTCGGCACTCGGCGTGCGCTGCGCCTGGGTGTCGGGCAGCCAGCGCAAGTCCGAGCGCACGGCGGCCTGGCAGACGATTGCTGCGGGCGACATCGACCTGGCGTTCGGCACCCATGCACTGTTTCAGGAGGCCGGCAGCTTCGCGCGTCTGGGGCTGGCGGTGGTCGACGAGCAGCATCGTTTCGGCGTCGGCCAGCGACTGGCGCTGATACAGAAGGGCACGGAACCGCACCAGCTGATGATGAGCGCAACACCGATTCCGCGCACCCTGGCGATGAGCTTTTTTGCCGACCTCGACGTCTCGGTGATCGACGAACTGCCTCCGGGACGCACCCCTGTCGTCACCAGGCTGGTGAGTGCCGCCCGCCGCGACGACGTTCTGGCACGGGTGACGGACGCCTGTCTCGCCGGCGGTCAGGCCTACTGGGTATGCCCGCTAATCGAGGAATCGGAGAAGCTGCAGCTGCAGACCGCGCAAGACACCTACGCGGCTTTGGCCGGGCAGCTGCCGGAACTGCGCATCGGTCTGGTTCACGGACGACTGAAGCCGAACGAAAAACAGGCGGTGATGGCTGCGTTCCAGGCGCATGAAATCGACCTGCTGGTCGCCACCACGGTGATCGAGGTCGGCGTCGACGTACCCAACGCCGCGCTGATGGTGATCGAGCACGCCGAGCGCATGGGGCTCGCGCAACTGCACCAGCTGCGCGGACGGGTCGGACGCGGTAGTCGCGAATCGGTATGCGTGCTGCTGTACCAGACGCCGGTATCGGAACTCGCCCGCGCGCGCCTCAAGGTGATTTTCGAACTCATCGACGGTTTCGAAATCGCCCGTCAGGACTTGCTGCTGCGCGGTCCCGGCGAATTCCTCGGCAGCCGCCAGAGCGGCCTGCCGATGCTGCGCTTTGCCGATCTTGAGCGCGACGTGGCGCTGCTGGAACAGGCGCGCGACTACGCCCAGCGCTGCCTCAAGACACACCCCGCCATCGCCGCGCGCCACATCGAACGCTGGCTGGGCAACCGTGCGGGGCTGTCACAGACCTGATTGATGCCACAGGCTCAAGGCAGGAATGTAGGTCAACAGCGCGAGCCACACCAGCATCAGTGCCAGAAAAGGCAGCGCCGCGCGGAACACCGCGAACACCGGTTGCCGGAAACGCTGGCTGGCAAGAAAGAGATTGATCCCCACCGGCGGGGTAAGGTAGCCGATTTCCAGGTTGGCCAGAATGACGATTCCCAGATGCACCGGATGGATACCGAAGTGCGCCGCCAGCGGCAGCAAAAGCGGCGTGACGATGACGATGGCGGAAAAGATGTCCATCATGCAACCGACCGCCAGCAGGGCGAGGTTCATCCACATCAGGAATTCAAGCGGGCTGGTAACCTGGGCCTGAATCCATTCGAGCAGGTGCATCGGCACCTGCGCATCGATGAGCAGGTTGGTCAGTCCCAGACTCAAGCCCAGAATAATAAAGAGGCTGCCCACCAGGGTCGAGGCTTCATAAACGACCCACACCAGCGATTTCACCTCGATGGTGCGGTGAATCAGCGTTTCGAGCATGAGCGCGTACAGCGCGGTAAAGGCAGCAAGTTCGGCAACGGTTAACACGCCGCCCGCCAGCCCGCCGATCACGCCAACCGGCAGCAGGAGATCGGCCCAGCCCTCACGCGCGGCCGCGGCGAGTTCGCGCAGACGGAAGGGATGACGGGGGGTGCCGCGTGCGCCGCGCAGGAGGGCATAGCCGCCCACCATCACAAACAGCAACAAGGTCGGCAGCAAGCCGGCGATAAAGAGGTCGCCGATGCCGACCTGCGCCACCACGCCATACAACAGCACCGCCAGGCTGGGCGGCAGAAGCAGCCCCATCGACCCGGCCGAGGTGACGAGCCCGAGCGCAAATTTCTCAGGATATTGCTCGCGTTTCAGCATCGGATACAGCAGCCCGCCAAGTGCCAGAATGGTCACCCCCGACGCACCGGAAAATGCGGTGAAAACCATACACGTTCCCGTCGTGACCCAGGCGATTCCGGCCGGCATCCAGCCCAGCAGCGCGTTGAAGAAGCGCACCAGTCGCCGCGCCGCGCCGCCCTGCCCCAGCGTTGCTCCGGCCAGTACGAAAAGCGGGATTGCCACCAGATTGGGCGATGCGGCAAGCCGCGCGAACTCGACCATCAACAGCGCCGGGTCAAGCTGGGCTTCGCGCGTGGCGGTGAGCACGCCTGCTCCCAACACGATAAAGAGCGGCATGCCCACCAGCGCCAGCACGACAAGGAGAAGGACCGTCACGCGGCTTTTTCCTGGGTTTCCAGCACGGCCCGCAGCAGAAAATGCAGCGCCAGCAGCCCGAACGCGACGGGCAGGATCAATCCCAGCCAGGCCAGCCAGATCGTCTCCGCCGCCTGAAACTGCATCTCGTCCCGCCAGTACGCCCACGCGGCCTGCGTGAGTAAGGTACACACGGCCGCAGCCGCCAGATTAAAGGGAATCGCTGTCAGCTTTTTCCAGCGAGGACGCGCCGCGAGACTGGCCGGATCGAGGTGCAAGTGGCGTTGCGCAACGACCGCAAGTGCAGCGCCGGGCAAGGCCACCCACAGCACCAGTTGGCGCAGCGCAAGGTCACCGCCGGGCAGGGTTGCATGGAACAGGTTGCGCCCGACGATATCGGCAATCGACAGGGCCAGAATGGCTGTGTAAGCGAGCAGCGCCGCGCCGAGCTCGACCCGGGTCAGGGCTTGTTCCAGCCAACGACAGGCGCGCAACACGCCCACCTTATTGCTTGCCGCTGCGATAACCGGCGAGCGCGGCATCCACCTGCCGATTGAGTTCGGCTGACAAATAACCCTGGGCTTCCAGCGCACTGACCGCCTTGCGGGTGAGCGTGGCCTGTTCGGCGAGGTTGATTTTCTGCAGGCCCGCCATCGGCTGCGTGCTTTTTGCCAGCACGGCGAGCGATTTCAGGTCGTCGCGCCGGGTGTCGGCGATCAGTTTCTGCGAAAGTGGCACGCCCGTGCTTTTCAGCAGCGTTTGCAGGTCAGCGGGCAGACCAGCGTAAAACTTGCTGGACACCACTACTGCGCCGATCCCCGTCGCCATCGGCTGACTGCTCATATAGGGCGTCTTGCCCGCCCATTGCATGGCGATACTGGCAAGCGGCGTACTCACCACGGTATCGACGAGTCCGGTTGAAAGACCGGTGTAGACCTCGGTAATCGGCAGCGAAATGGGCGACCAGCCGTTCGCGTTGAAAAAAGCGTCGATGAAGCGATCACCCTGCCACTGCCAGATGCGGCGACGCGCAAACTCGTCCAGATTCGCCAGCGGCTTGGCCGAGAAGAAATGGATGCTGCCCACCTCCATCAAGGAGACGAGCTCGTAGTGGTTTTTACGGAACCCGGCATCGAGCGCCGGCAGGATCTCTGCGCGCACCGCGTCAATTTCCGCATGATCGCGAAACAGGAACGGCGTTTCAAGGATACGCGCGGGAGAGAAAATTTCGCCGATGCCATGACCCGACAACGCCGCCCCCTGCAACTGGCCGAAGCGGATTTTCTTCAGCATGTCGGGTTCGTCACCCGCGATGCCGCCGGGGTAGAACTTGACCGTGAGCCGTCCCTGGCTTTTCGCTGTCAGTTCCTTGGCCCAGGCATCGAAGGCCTTCATCCAGGTCGAACCGGCGGGTGCGAGGGTGGCGAATTTGAGCACGTAGGGTTCGGCCGCGTGCGCGGTGCTTCCCCCCAGGAGGGCGATCACACACAAGGCTTTGAGCAGCGTTCTGCGCATCAGAATAAATCCTCTTCATGGGCGAGCAGGTCGGCGGCCTGCTGCCTTGCCAGCGCGTTGACGAGATTGAGTTCGGGATCGGAACCCGCAGGCGCGTCAAGCACGCGACTCAGGGTGGCATGAAACGCTTCGCGCTCCCCCATTTGCCACAACAGGTAGCGGGCACGATACACATCAACCAGCTTCAACCGGTTCTGGCTGAGTGCCGCGGCACGATCGAAGTGCCTGGCCGCACGCGCAAAATCGCCGCCAAACATGGGCGCGCGCCCACCGTAATACACGCCGAAAAAAACGTGTACGCCGCCGTAATAATAGGTTTCGTCAAGCGCGAGGACACGCCGCATCAGCGCCTCGACGCGTGGCAATTCGGCAAGCCGCGCCGGGTCGTCAAGCTGGAGCTCAATCCATTTCCCCCACGCCGATGCCGTCCAGAACAACGCGGGCACTGCACTCGCGTCGAGTTCCGCCAGCGCCCGCTCCAGTTCAGCCGCGTCCCCCATGAGCGTGGCCTGGACCATCCCCGCGCGGTCGAGCGCGGCCAGGGCATGATCGCGCGCGCGCCAGTACAGCGCAGCCGCGCGATCGCGGTCAGTGGATTCGACAAAACCCAGTGCATAACCGTAAAACCCCATTGCTGCCTGCACCCGATAGCTTGCGTTGCCGGGATCGGCGAGCAGCAGGGCTTCAATCATCTTGAGATTGGCGGGAATGCTTGCGCGCGCAAGCTCGAGATCGGTTTCGCGGTTCATCGCCGCCACGCCGTGGTCGATCAAGGGCGCCGCGGCGCGCGCGACAAGCTGGCTGGTCGAACAACCTGATAACGCCAGCCAGACCATCGCCAGACCGGCGAAGGCGGCGTGGCGGCGATGAATGCATAAAGGCATTCGGCCCCCTCGTTTGGTATCGTTGGAATGCGGCCGTTATCCTAGCACCGTCCGAATATCTCCGCCGCTTTGGCATAATGCGCGTTTTGTCCTGGGCCCCACAGTGACCGCTTCACGGCACGGCACACTCTCTTGCGTTGAGCCACAGCGCGGCTGGCTTGCGCATCCTTTTCGCGTACCGCGGGCGTTGCGGAGCTGGCTGTCGGACCGTGGTTCGCTTACCCGCCGCCTGAAGGCGCGTCATGCCGATTTCAGGGTCAGCCCGGTCGCACGCGGGTTCGCGCCGCCGTTTCCCGACGAAGCCCAGGCATTGTGCTTGAACCCCAAAGCGCTGGCCTACGTGCGCGACGTCCTGCTCATCGGCGGCGGCCACATGCGGGTGTTCGCCCACAGCGTGCTGCCCCGCGCCAGTCTGCGCGGCGGCTGGTGCGGAATCACCCGACTGGGGACGAAGCCTCTGGGGGAAACGCTGTTTACCGATCCGCGTATCCAACGACTCGGCCTGACGATGTGTCGACTCGACGCGCGCCACCCGCTCTATCGCGCAGCCAGGCGCCACACCGGGCTTACCGCGCATCATCTGTGGGCACGCCGCTCGGTGTTCTGCCTCAATGGCCACCCGCTTCTGGTGACCGAAGTTTTTCTACCCGCCATCGAGGCCCCATGACCCTGACCGAACGCCTGTCTCATTACGAGAAACTGATGCGGCTCGACAAGCCCATCGGCATCCTGCTGCTGCTGTGGCCCACGCTGTGGGCGCAGTGGCTTGCCGGCAACGGCCGGCCGGACTGGCTGATCCTGTGGATTTTCGCTATGGGCGTAGTGCTGATGCGCTCGGCGGGCTGCGTCATCAACGACTACGCCGACCGCGAGATCGACCCGCACGTGGCGCGCACCCGCGAGCGCCCGCTGGCCGCCGGCAAGGTGTCGCCGAAGGAGGCGCTGCTGCTGGCGGCGGGCCTGTCCCTGCTTGCATTCCTGCTGATCCTGCCGCTCAACGCACTGGTGCTGAAACTTTCGATCGTCGCGCTGTTTCTGGCCGCAAGCTACCCGTTTACCAAGCGCTTCTTCGCGATCCCGCAGGCCTACCTCGGCATCGCCTTCGGCTTCGGCATTCCGATGAGCTATGCCGCGCTGTGGGGCGAAGTCCCGCTGGAGGCCTGGGTTCTGCTGGCGGCCAACGTTTTCTGGGCGATCGCCTACGATACCCAATACGCGATGGTCGACCGCGAAGACGATCTCAAGATCGGCATCAAGACCTCGGCGATCGCCTTCGGGCGTTTTGACCTGGCCGCGATTGCGGTGTGCTATGTGGCGACTCTGGGACTGCTCGGCTGGGTCGGATTGCAGCGGGAAATGGGCATGGCATTCTATGGCGGGCTGGCGGTGGCGGCAGCGATAGCGCTCTACCACATGCAACTGATCCGGCAACGCGACCCGCAGCAATGCTTTCGCGCCTTTCTACACAACACCTGGTTCGGCGCCGCGGTATTCGGCGGCATTGCGCTTCACTATCTGCTGCGCAGCTTATGACCGGCAAGCCACGCGCGACTGCTGGCTATTCGGATAGGCCTGCTTGATCCCGCCCAGACTTTTAAGCGTGTCCGTGTCCTCGCTGCGAATCACAAAGTAAAAATCCGTGCCCTGGCGCGGCAGCAGCTCGACGCGCGTGCCGAGCACGCCCTTGTCCTCGACTTCGCGCACGCGCCGCCGCGCCGCTTCGTCGTCGGCATACAGGCCGAGCGAAAGGGCATTGCTCCAGGCGCCATCCTTCACCACAAAGGCATCCCCCACGCCCGCCGCTGCCAGTTCGCCCAGCTTGTCCGCCGCCGACTGCGCGCTGGGCAAGGGCGGGAAAATCACCCAGTGCCGGGTGTTCAGCGGCACCTCGGTGAACGACATCGCCCGCTCGCCGGCCATGGTCTTGAGCTGTTCGCGCACCTGCGCGAACTCGTCCGGGTTCAAGCCACGCCATTCCACACACATGGCCTCGGGCGCCGCCACGCGGGGCGCCGGCACCTGCGCCGGCACGGACGCCGACTGGATACGCAGGCTGAGGCGGTCTACGTTCATCGGCGCATTCTGGTCCGATTGGACCTGCGGCCAGTGGCTGCGGCCGATAAAAAATCCCGCCACCGCCAGGTTCAGCATCAGCAATGCCCATGCGATCCATTTCATCTCGATTCCCTCTCACGGGCGACACAGTCGATGCCCTCCAGCACCAGAGCAGGCACATGCTCGGCAGGCACAGTCAGGTGCGGCAACAACATCCCGGCGTCCCCGCCCGTCAGCAAGCACCGCGGAACGTCTCCCGCAGCCTCGGCCAGGCGTGCAAGCTGCTGTTCTATCGCCCCGTACAGCGCCGCCACAATCCCGCTTTCCACCGCGTCGGCCGTGCTGCGCGGAAATGCCTGCCAATGGCCTGTAACCTCTGAAACGTGCGCCGTACCCTGCTGCAGCGCTCGCCGCATCAATGAGGCGCCCGGCACGATCACGCCCCCCAGAAACACGCCATCTGCCGCCAGGGCGTCCACCGTCATCGCCGTCCCGGCCGACACCACCAGCGCCGGTCCGCAGGTGCGCCGGCGCGCGGCGATCAGTCCCATCCAGCGATCCACACCCAGTTGCAGCGGATTCTGATAGCTGTTTCTCACCCCGCCAAAGTCCGCCTCAGCCACCAGCCATAACGCGCCGATATCCGCCGCCTCCAGCAATGCGGCCAGCCGTTGTCCCTGTGCAGCGCTTGCCACACTGGCAATAAAGCAATCGGTGCCAGTCGTCAGCTGCGCCTTCAAGACTTCCAAATCCGCATAATCGCAGCAGCCTTGTGCGCACCATTGCCCATCTTCAACCGCGGCCCATTTCAGGCGCGAGTTGCCGGCATCGATCAACAGCCGGCGGGCCGTCATGCGGCATCCAGACGCAAGCTGATTTCACCGCCGCTATAGGATCGCATAGTCGCCTGGGCGTCGCGTAGCAGAAATGCGCCCGTTTCATCGACGCCCGACGCCACCCCACGAACGCTGCGCGCATCCGGCAAGGCCAGCGCCACAGCCCTGCCCGCGTAGGCATCCAGCATCAGCCAGTCCTCGCGCAGGGACGCGAATCCATGCTGGCGGAACAGAGTCAACACCGCGTGCAATTCCAGCAGGCAATCTGCCAGCAATCGGTTGCGGCCCACCGCCACCCCCATCTCGGCCAGGTCGACCACGGCCTGATCGACCGCATCGCGTTGTGCTCCGCTCAGCCGGACGTTCAGCCCGACACCCACCACCGCGAAGGCCGTCCCATGCATGTCGCCCTGCACCTCGACCAGAATTCCCGCAAGCTTGCGGTAGTCCACCAGTACGTCATTGGGCCATTTCAACCTGACTGGATGGCGGCTATGGCGATTGACCGCGCGCGCGATCGCCAGCCCCACCGCGAGGCTCAGGCCGGATAGCGACTGCAAACCATTCTCGAAACGCCACAGCACTGAGAACGTGAGGCTTCCGCCGAGAACGGAATGCCATGGGCGGCCTCGCCGGCCCTTACCGGATTGCTGGTATTCGGTGCAGATCAACGTGCCATCCGCAGCGCCGTTCAGGGCCGCTGCCATCAAGGCCGTGTTGGTCGAATCCACGCTGTCGAGGACGTGGATCGTGTAAGCCTCTGCTACCGTCCCAAGATGATCTGCCACTGTGACGCCATCCAGCCACTCTACGGGTTCAGGCATTCGGTAGCCGCGTCCGCGCACTGCGTGAATCGTCAGGCCCATGGATTCAGCCTGGGCGAGTACGTTGAAGATACTGGACCGTGAAAGGTTGAATTCATGCGCCAGCGCCTGGCCCGAATGGAATCGGCCATCGGACATGCGGCGCAGGAGTGGAAACAGGGTTTTATGGGTTCTGGCTGGCACACCCGGATTTTACCTGTCTTGCCGTATTGGATTTACATAAAAAAACCCCCTCTTTTTGTGAGGGGGTTTTAGTGTGCTGTTAGGCACGGATATGGAGTCTGACGATGACCTACTTTCACAGGCGAGATGCCTACTATCATTGGCGCGGGAGCGTTTCACCGTC
>Ga0307376_10001133_pt1 | contig 29857 bp, 30 predicted proteins | sample TR2MG_FD_202536 | JGI IMG/M metagenome (GOLD analysis project Ga0307376, IMG submission 202536) | Soil microbial communities from Risofladan, Vaasa, Finland - TR-2 | ecosystem: Environmental > Terrestrial > Soil > Coastal area > Acid sulfate soil | place: Finland: Risofladan, Vaasa | collected...
GGCGGCATCGGCACGGTCGCTCAGGTGCAGGCGCATCTGGCGCAGGTGGATGGAGTGATGCTGGGTCGCGCGGCGTATCACGACCCGTATCTGCTGGCGCGGATCGAGGCGGCGCTGCATGGCGAGCCGTTGCCGCAGCGCGACGATGTGCTGCGCCGCCTGCGGCCGTATGTCGAGGCCGAGCTGGCGCGCGGCACGGCGCTGAAGCACATCAGCCGGCACTTGCTGGGGCTGTACCAGGGCGAGCCGGGGGCTCGCGCGTTCCGGCGCACGATCAGCGAGGGCGCACATCTGCCGGGAGCAGGCTGGGCGCTGCTGGAACAGGCGCTGGCGCCCTGTCTGGATGCGGCGTGACAGATGCCGGTCATCCGGTCAGTATTCAGCCCCGACAACCTAAGCTTGGGAAGCAGGTGTCGGGCTGGATCATCACATATGACTGACAACGTAAATTTCACTCTCGCTCTGGTGGTATCGCTGTGGCTGGGTGTTGCCGCGACGGCATCGGCGCAACCGGCAAAGGTGGTGACGCTGGATCAGGCGGTGCTCAAGGTGCAGCAGCAGACCGGCGGCACCGTGCTGTCGGCCGAGCCGCATCGCATCGGCCGGCGGGTGGAGTACCGCGTCAAGGTGCTCACGGCGAATGGGCATGTACGGGTGATCTCGGTATCGGCCGATATCCCGCATGGCAGTGCGTCCCCTGCGGTGGTGCCCGACGTTCCCCGTGGCACGGTGCCAGACCTACCCCGGGGCAACCCGGTTGAACCAATCCAACAACCGGTCATCATTGATGTCGGTCATAGAGGGGGACATTGAATGCGTATCCTTTTGGTGGAGGACGAAGCGCCGTTGCGCGAGACGCTGGCGGCACGCCTGAAGCGTGACGGCTTCGCCGTCGATGCGGCGCAGGACGGCGAGGAGGGTATCTACCTCGGCCGCGAAGTGCCGTTCGATCTGGCGATCATCGACCTGGGCCTGCCCAAGATGTCCGGCATGGAACTGGTCAAGGCGTTGCGCGAGCATGGCCAGCGCTACCCGATCCTGATCCTCACCGCGCGCGGCAGCTGGCAGGACAAGGTCGAGGGGCTGAAGAACGGCGCCGACGATTATCTGGTGAAGCCGTTCCATGTGGAGGAGTTGCTGGCGCGCATCAACGCGCTGGTGCGCCGCGCCAGTGGCTGGTCCAAGCCGATCCTTGCCTGCGGCATGATCAAGCTGGACACCACCGCGCAGTCGGTGACGGTGGAAGGCAAGCTGGTCGACCTGACCAGCTACGAGTACAAGGTGCTGGAATACCTGATGTTGCACGCCGGCGAGCTGGTCTCCAAGGCCGACCTTACCGAACATATCTACCAGCAGGATTTCGACCGCGATTCCAACGTGCTCGAAGTGTTCATCGGCCGGTTGCGGCGCAAGCTCGATCCGGAAGGCACCCTCAAACCCATTGAGACGGTACGTGGACGCGGATACCGCTTTGCCATCCCGCGCACCGACGGCGACGACGAATGAACCCGCATCGTCGCGCCGCCCGCTGTCACTGGCGGCGCGCGCGGCGATCGCGACCGGGTTCGTGCTGGCCGGTTTTCTCGGGCTGGTCGGCCTGACGCTGTCGCAGGCGAACAAGGAGCGTGCCTTGAGCGCGCTGCACGACCGCCTGCAGAATTTTGCCATCGCGTACATCACCAATACCGACGTCAGCCGCTACGGCAAGCTGCTGTGGCCCGACACGGTGCCGGATCCGAGTTTTTCGCGACCCGGTTCCGGGTTGTACGCGGTGGCCCGGGGCGATCACGGTTATCACTGGGAATCGTCGTCGGCGGTCGGTCGCGATTTCTCCTTCCTCAAACCGCTGGAGCCGGGGCAGAGCCAGTTCGTCGGTCCGGTCGATACGCGTATGGGGCGCCTGTATTACTACAGCTACGGCGTGGCACTGGATGCTCCGGACAAGAAGTCGGTGCGGCTCACCGTGACGGTGGCGCAGACCGAGGACCAGTTCGAAGGTGCCAATGCGGTGTTCCGGCGCACCCTGGTGATCTGGCTGTCGATCCTCGGGGTGATGCTGATCGCGCTGCAACTGTTGCTGCTGCGTTGGAGCCTGACGCCGTTGCGCAAGGTGGCCAGCGACATGAGCCGGGTCGAGCGCGGCGACAGCGAGCATCTGGACAGCCAGTATCCGCTGGAGCTGACCGGCCTGACCGAACGCATCAACGCGTTCATCGAAAACGAACGCGAACAGCGCCAGCGCTACCGCCATACCCTGGCCGATCTGGCGCACAGCCTGAAGACGCCGCTGGCGGTGATCCGCTCGCAGCTCGAATCGACGGTCGCCGGGGAGTCGTCCCTGCGCAATGGCGTACTCGATCAGGTGCGCCGGATGGACGAACTGGTTGCCTATCAGCTGTCGCGTGCCGCCACGTCGGGCCGGCAGACTTTCGCCAGCGCGGTGCCGATCGCCGGGCATGCCGAGGATCTGGTGCAAAGCCTGGAAAAGGTCCATGCCGCCAAAAATGTTCTCTGCGAATTCGATATCGAGGATGGTGCGGTGTTCTACGGCGAGCAGGGCGACCTGCTGGAGCTGCTGGGCAACCTGCTGGAGAACGCCTTCAAGTGGTCGCGTCACCGCGTGCTGCTGGTGGTGAAGACGCAACGGCAACCCGGCTGGCGGCGTCCCGGGCTGTGGTTGAGCGTGGAAGACGACGGTCCCGGCATCGAGCCGGACAAGATCGAACGTATCCTGCAGCGCGGGGTGCGTGGCGACGAGCGGGTCCAGGGGCATGGCATCGGCCTGTCGATCGTGCAGGACATCGTGCACGCCTACCAGGCGGAGCTGGTGGTCGATCGGTCGCCGGAACTCGGTGGTGCCCGCTTCAGCGTGATGTGGGCGCCTGCCTGAGTCGCCGCAAAGGGCTTGCAGATGCCGGGCGCTTACTGAATGGAGCCGGGCAGCAGCGATTGCCAGCCCAGGTGGAGCCGGGAGTGGCGTGCCGGTGCCGGGGTCGTACCGCCGGAACGATCGTCGCCATTGCGGTGGCTGCCGGTGGTGCTGGTGTCGTGCGCGGGATCGTCGCCGATCGTCGCTGGCACGTCGCCGCTGCCGCGGTTGCCATCGTCGTGTGCGCTGCTGTCGGCGGCGGCGGTGGCGTGCATTGAACTGTCCAGGCCGCTGGCATCCAACTGCACTGCGGCGGCGCTGCCGATACCGGCAAGGCACAAGGCACAGCCGACAAGCCAATGTGTGACACGCATGGCGATTCAACTCCCTGACCCGCAAGCCAACGGCCGGATCGTCTCAGAAACCCGGACGTGATGCCAGTGCTGCCCGTGCCCGCCGCTGCACGGCCGTGCACCCGGCTGCCGCCAGGTACGGCATCCGGGCTAAAATCCACCGATGTCGATCCTGCCCGATGCCAAGCCTCCCGCCCTTCACCGGCATGATGCCGTGATGGCCGTCGGAGCCTGCGGATGAACCCCGCGCAGTTGCTGGCGGCGCTGGCCACGGGTGAGCCGGTTTCCGGTGTGGCGCTTGCCGCGCAGGCGAAGGTGACCCGCGCGGCGATCTGGAAGCAGGTCGAAGCGCTGCGCGCACATGGCCTGCCGGTCGAGGCGCGAGGTGGCGCCGGCTATCGGCTGCCGTGGCCGCTGCAGATGCTCGACGCCGGGCAGATCCGCGCCGCGCTGCCGGCATCATTGGCGCGTTCGCTGGGGGCGCTGGAGGCGCACTGGGAGCTTGATTCGACTTCCAGCGAGCTGCAGCGACGGGGTGCGCAGGCGGCGGATTGCAGCGTGCTGCTGGCCGAAACCCAGACTGCCGGCCGCGGCCGGCGCGGCCGCGAATGGCTGTCGCCACCGGGGCTGAACCTGCATCTGTCCTGCCTCAAGCGTTTCGAGCAGGGCTTTGCCGCCATGGCCGGGTTGTCGCTGGCGATCGGGGTGGTCGTGCTGCGCGCACTGGAGACCCTGGGCATCGCCGGAGCCGGTCTGAAATGGCCGAACGATGTGCTCGCCATCGCGAATGGGCGGCCCGGCGGCAAATTGGGGGGCATCCTGGTCGAGTTGAGCGGCGAATATCAGGGGCCGTGCACGGCGATTGTCGGTATCGGCCTCAATCTGCGGCTGACCCCGGCGCTGCGCGCACAGGCCGGGCAGCCGACCTGCGATCTGGCCAGCCTCGCCGACGGCACGCCGCCGAACCGCAATCGCGCCGCCGCGGCGCTGGTGGCGGCACTGGTCGATGGCCTGCGGCAGTTCGAGCGCGGTGGGTTCGCCGGTTTCGCGGACGACTACGCGCGGCACGATCTGCTGCGTGGCCAGCCTCTGCGAATGAGCGGCGCACTGGGCGAGTGCGACGGCATCGGCGCCGGCGTGGATGCGCGTGGCGCGTTGCAGGTGCGCATGGCCGACGGCAGCGTGCGCCGGGTCGAGAGCGCGGACGTCTCGGTGCGTCGCGCATGAAGCTGCTGCTCGATCTGGGCAATACGCGGCTGAAGTGGGCACTGCTGCCGCGCCACTCGACGGAATGGGTGGCGTACGGTGCGGTGCTCTGGCATGAAGATGTGGCTGAGGTACTGGCGTCGGCATGGGCCGGTCTGCCGCAACCGGAAATGGTGGGCGCAGCCTCGGTCGTCGACGCGGCACGGGAGGCGCGAATGGCGGCCATTGTGGCCCGCCGTTTCGGTGGCGAGCCGGTCTGGCTGCGGACGCCCGCCCAGGCCTGCGGCGTGCGCAATGCCTATGCCGAGCCGCGACGCCTTGGCGTGGACCGTTTCCTGGCGATGGTCGCTGCGTATGCCGCTGGCCAGGCACCGTGCGTGCTGGTCGGCGCGGGCACCGCGCTCACGCTCGATGCGCTGGCTGCCGACGGACGCCATCTCGGTGGCCTGATCGCACCCGGGCCGCAGCTGATGCAGCAGTCGCTGCTGGATCGAACCGCCCTGGTGCGTCCCGAGCGGCCCGGTGTCATCATGGAACTGGCCGACAACACCGCCGATGCGGTGGCCTCGGGATGCTGGCAGGCAACGGTGGCGTTGATCGAGCGCTTTGCCGCCCGCATGGCAGTGCGGCTGGGCGGCGTGCCGACGTTGATCCTGGGTGGCGGCGATGCGACGCGCTTGGCACCCCTGCTGTCGTTGCCGCTACAACTGAGCCGGGACGGTGTATTGCGCGGCCTGGCCGTGTGGGCAAATACGCGACCGGCGGAATCGCCGCCCGGCCTGCATGGCGATGGCTGACGGATATACGGGGGTTCGATGTTCCTGCGACTGCTGTTCGTCCTGCTGATTGCCCTCAACATCGTGGTGGGTGCCTGGTTGCTGCTGGGTCAGCCGTATGCCCGCGGTGGCAATGCCAGCGATCCCGGCGTTCCGGAATTGCGCCTGCTGTCGGAGTTGCCGGAACCGGCCATCGCGACAGCGTCGTCCGCATCCGCAACGGTTTCGGCGTCGGCATCGGCACCACTGACGGCGGCGGTCGACTCGACGGCCGCCACGCCTCACGTCATCAGCGACAGCTGCCTTGCGCTGGGGCCGTTCGCCAGCCCGCAGGATTTGCGCCATGCGCGGCAAGTGATGGCCACGGTGGCTTCACGCATGCGTTCGCGCCAGGAGCAGGCCACCCAGACCAGCGGCTGGTGGGTCTACCTGCCAGCTGCCGGCAGCCGCGCGCAGGCGCTGGAACAGGCAAGGCAACTGAGCCTGCATCATATCGACGACTACTTCGTGGTCGGTTCCGGCGGGCAATCCAATACGATTTCGCTTGGCTTGTTCAAGGATCCGGCGAACGCGCGCAAACGCCGCGACGAAGTGATCGCCGCCGGCTTTCCCGCCCGCATGATCGAGCGCAGCGAGAGTGTGCCCGAGTACTGGCTGGACCTGGTCGTGCCCGACGACACGCGCTTCGACTGGCGCAGCCGCATCCTCAGCGCCGGGGTCGGCTCGCACAGCGCCAGCTGCTTCTGAGCGGAACGACAGCCTTTGGGCATGTGTCACCGGGCCTTAGCAGCCTGTCGGACTTTGGTTGGCCGGGCTGCGAATCCGTCTGTGCGGTCCCTGTTTCCGTCGCTTCTTGGCCCATAGCACCACCATGGGCCGGCGAAGCGTCGTAGTCTGTCCTCGCACAGGCGCATTCTTGCCTCGACCACCAACGGCGCGACAGACTGCTAGAATCCGCCATCTTCGCCGGCATAGCTCAGTTGGTAGAGCAACTGATTTGTAATCAGTAGGTCCCCAGTTCGAATCCGGGTGCCGGCACCACCGATACCAGGGGCCATGCAGCGATGCGGCCCCTTTTTCGTTGGCTGGCATTCGCCGCTTGAGCCAGTTGGCGGGCGCCTTGGCCAAGGCGGCGCAACCGATGCGGAAATTCTGAACGAGCGGCCTATAGGCATTCGCGCAATTACTTGCTACGGTCGACTCCACGGCTGCACAGGGGCAGCCGGGAGTTACTGGCATGCAAACGTTTCTTGGGCATCCCGCCTTCTGGCGAGGAATGTCGATGTTTGCAGGGATGCGATGGGGAAAGTCCGGATCGGACGACAATCCTGGAATCGATGGCAACGCGACGGGAGGCGGCAAGCTGGTCTGCTGGTCCTCGAGCGTGCCGTCACGCCGCGCCGATGAGTTGGCGCGAAGTCTTCGGTCGGATTCCGAGCCCACCGAAGAGTAGCTCTCCGGCTCTGCCGGGTCAGGCGTACTGAACCCAGCCGCGCGGCGTGCCGGCCCTCGTTCCGGTAAACTTGGTCGATGGCGTGAATGAAGCATGACGCGACGGATTCCCTCTGCCCAGGGTGACTGGCAGGCCCGGAATCTGGGTTTGGCGCTGCTTGTCGATGAGTGTCGTCGCGCCGGCGTTGATACCATGCGACGGCAGAGGTCCGCGGTTGCGGGCTTGAACCCACAGGTAAACAGGCATGGTCAAGCAAACCGTTTCACTGATCGGCGCGCCGACGGATATCGGTGCCGGACATCGCGGCGCATCGATGGGTCCGGAGGCGCTGCGGGTAGCCAATCTGGCGGCCAGGCTGGAGCTGCGCGGCTTGCAGGTGATCGATCGCGGTAATCTGCAGGGACCGCTCAATCCATGGCTGCCGCCGGCCGATGGCTATCGTCACCTGGATCAGGTGGTTGCCTGGAATACGGCCGTCTATACGGCTATCGGCGATGAGTTGAAGAAAGGCCGCCTGCCGATCATGCTCGGTGGCGACCACTGTCTGGCGATCGGCTCGATCACGGCCGTGGCGCGGCATTGCCATGACACCGGAAAGCAGCTGCGAGTGCTGTGGCTGGATGCGCATTCCGATTTCAATACGGCGCAGGCGACTCCCTCCGGAAACATCCATGGCATGCCGGTGGCGTGCCTGTGCGGTTACGGTCCGTCGGTACTTACCGAACTCGGCGGCAGCGCGCCGGCGACCACCCCGGATGTGTTCCGCCAGATCGGCATCCGCTCGGTCGACTATGGCGAGAAGCAGCTGGTGCGCGAGGCGAACGTGGGCATCTACGACATGCGCCACATCGACGAAGAGGGCATGAAACGGGTGATGGAACAGGCGCTGGCCGGCGTCGACGCGAACACCCACCTGCATGTGAGTTTCGACGTCGATTTCCTGGACCCCAGCATCGCGCCGGGCGTGGGTACCACCGTGCGCGGCGGCCCGACCTACCGCGAGGCGCAGCTGTGCATGGAAATGATCGCCGACACCGGGCACTTGGCCTCGCTGGACATCGTCGAGTTGAATCCGGCGTTCGACAAGCGCAATGCGACGGCGAAACTGGCAGTGGATCTGGTCGAATCCTTGTTCGGCAAATCCACGCTCATCCGCCGCTGATCCCGCAAACCCACAAGCGAATACCATGCAGACTCGCGTACTGACAGGCATCACCACCACCGGCACCCCGCACCTGGGCAACTATGTGGGTGCGATGCGTCCCGCCATCGAAGCCAGCCGGCGTGCCGACGTGGACGCGTTTTTTTTCATGGCCGACTATCACGCGCTGATCAAGACCGGCGACGCGGACCGGATCGAGCGCTCGCGGCTGGAGATCGCCGCCAGCTGGCTGGCGGCCGGACTGGATCCGCAGCGGGTCACCTTCTACCGGCAGTCGGACATCCCGGAAATCCCCGAACTGACCTGGTTCCTCACCTGCGTCACCGCCAAGGGCCTGCTCAACCGTTCGCATGCGTACAAGGCCGCGGTGGATCGGAACGTGGAGAACGGCGAGGATGCCGATGCCGGCATCAGCGCCGGCCTGTACATGTATCCGGTGCTGATGGCTGCGGACATCCTCGCGTTCGATGCGCACCATGTGCCGGTGGGCCGCGACCAGATCCAGCACATCGAGATGGCGCGCGACATCGGTCAGCGTTTCAACCACATCCACGGCCACGAGTTCTTCGTGCTGCCCGAGGCGCTGATCGAGGAGCAGGTGGCCACGCTGCCCGGGCTGGATGGACGCAAGATGTCCAAGAGTTACGACAACACCATCCCCCTGTTCGCCGGTGGCGAGAAGGCTTTGCGCGAGGCGATCATGCGCATCGTCACCGACTCGCGCCTGCCGGGTGAGCCGAAGGATCCGGACAGCTGCGCCGTGTTCACCATTTTCCGTGCGTTTGCCAGCGAGAGCGAGACGACGGCATTCCGCCAGGCTTTGCTCGACGGCATCGGCTGGGGCGAGGCCAAGCAAGTGCTGTACGAACGCATCGATGCCGACGTGGCGCCGATGCGCGAGCGCTACGAGGCGCTGATGGCGGACCCCGGCGGGATCGAGGCGATCCTGCGCGAGGGCGCGCTGAAAGCTCGCGCGATCGCCACGCCCAAACTCGCCGCATTGCGCGCCGCACTGGGACTGCGTTCGGCCGGTACGGCGACGAAACAAGCCGTACCGCCGAAGCTGGCGCCGAAGCCGGGCCGGCTGCCGCGCTTCGCCAGTTTCCGCGACAGCGACGGCAGCTTCCGTTTTCGCCTGTTCTCCGCGGCGGGCGAGGAGTTGCTGCTGTCGGCGCCGTTCGCCGATCCCAAGGCCGCCGGCATGCTGCAGAAGCACCTGAAGACCCTTGGCGCGGCCGGCGCCGTCTTCACGGTGCAGCCGCTGTGCCTGATCCTGGAGCTGGACGGTGAAGCTGTCGCCAGCACACCGACGTATCGCGACGAGCAGTCACGCGACGACGCCCTGGCGCAATTGTGTGAAGCACTGGATCAGCTGGCCGCGCAGGATCAAGGCGCGTCCGCTGCAACCGGCGCGATCGGCGACTGATGCGTTACCTCGCCCTGCTGCTGCTGGCGCCGTGGCTGATGATCCTGGGCTGGGCCTATTTCGCCTACCCGAAGAGTCTGCCGCGCACCCTGGGTCGTCGCCTGTTCGATCTGGCCATGCTCGGGCTGGCCGCGGCCGCCGCAGTTGTGGCGGCCGTGACGGGTTTCGACGCCGTCAGGCTGCCGCAGGCCGGTCCGTTCGGTCGCGCCAGCGGTGCGATCTGGCAACAGGTGCTGCCGGCGCTGTACGGCTACGGCGCGTTCGCCGGGATGCTGCTGCTGGCGCTGTTGCTGCGCCATCTTTGCTGGGGGCGACGCGGCAGCTGATGCCCGGACGGATCCCGCCTCGGCCAGCAACGGACCGACCGGCTGCCGGGCGATGATCGGCCGCCGCGATCGAGGTGCCACGCGAATGTCTCGTGGGCGGCCACATCGCGCACGGGAGCACGCATCGTCTCCACCGGAAGTCGAAGTACCCGTTGCACGCCGATACGCCCATAGCGGCGCGATGCGAGAATGCGTTGCATGATGCCGCTGAAGTATCTCCAGGCTTACCCCGCCACCCTGCAGGACAAGGTGCGCCAGCTGATTGCGCAGGAACGTCTGGGCGAGCACCTGGCCGGGCGCTATCCCGATCGGCATGCAGTGCAGAGCGACAAGGCGCTGTATGCCTACACGATGGCGCTGAAACTGCAGCATCTGAAAAACGCGCCGGGCATCGACAAGGTGCAGTACGACAGCAAGCTCGACGTGGTGCAGCGTGCGCTGGGCCTGCACACCGCGATCTCGCGGGTGCAGGGCAGCAGGCTCAAGGCGAAAAAGGAAATCCGCGTGGCATCGCTGTTCAAGGCGGCCGCGCCCGAATTCCTCGAGACGATCGTGGTGCACGAACTGGCGCATCTGAAGGAATTCGAGCACAACAAGGCGTTCTACCAGCTGTGCCGGTACATGCTGCCGGATTACCACCAGCTGGAATTCGATCTGCGCGTGTATCTGACGTGGCGCGAGCTGGCGCCGTCGGCCGACGCGCCAGTCTGATCTGTTCGGGAACCATGGAGGATGGCCATGGATAGTGCATCGTTGCAGAAGTACCTGCTGCGGTTGTTCGAGCGGCACGATATCGAGCTGGATGCGGACGAAGACGGCTGGCTGGTCACCGACGGTGATTTTCCGGCGATCCGCGCCTGCTGGCACGAGGGCCGTGCCGGTGAACCGGGGCGTCTCGATGTCGACGTGGTGCTGAGCGAGAACCGCCGCATCGAGGAGAGTTTCGCGGGTGCCGGCGGCGGCGACACCGGCTGTCGCGATGCGCTGGATGCCTTCGTGCACAACGCATTCCATCAGCTGCTGGCCGCATGCTGGTACGTCACCGACGACCGCCGCATGCAGATCGCCGCCTGGGACATCGGGGTGCGCAGCTGGGACGTGTTCATCGGACCGTTCACGCTGCGCGGCGCCGACAGCGACGACATGCCGATTCCCCCCGATGCGCTGATGGCGATCGAGGCGGCACTGAAACGCGAGGTACTGACGCCCGAGCTGCATTGGTTGCGGCTGGTGCACAGCCATGGCGCGGACGGCGAGTCGCGCAGCGAGGCGTTGCTCGACAATGAGCCGTGGACCGCCGGCACCCTGGCACTGACCGCCGTGGCGTGGCCGCATGGCGGCAACTACAGCGCGCGCTGTTTCATGCTGTTGGACGTGCGCGATTACTGACCGGTTCGCACGATTTCCGTGTAGGAGCGCACCCTGTGCGCGATGCTTTCCGTCACGTAACGAAGAGCCATCGCGCACAGGGTGCGCTCCTACACAAAGGCGGACCATCGTGAGGTCGCACGACGTCCGGGTTTTCGATGCCGCGATATCCCTGCCGATCAGTTCGGCAGCGCCAGGTCGTCCAGTATCGCCTTGAGAAAGCGCGCTGCTTCACCGCCGGTGGCGGCGCGGTGGTCGAAGGTCAGCGACAGCGGCAGGCGCCGGTGGACTTCGATGCCGCCGATCACCGCGACGACGTCGTGGCTGAGCTTGCCGGCACCGACGATGGCGACGGTCGGCGGCACCACGACCGGCGTGGCGTAACGGCCGGCGAACATGCCGAAGTTGGACAGGCTGATGGTGTAGCCGGCCAGCTCCGAGGCCGGGATGCTGCGATCCTCCACCTGCGTGCGCAGGCGCTTGATCGCGCCACGGATGCCGGCAGCGTCGAGCATGTCGGCGTTGCGCAGCGCTGGCACGAACAGGCCGTCGTCGGTGTCCACGGCGATGCCGATGTCCACGTGCGGGTGCAGGGTGCGGCTGAGGTTCTTGCCGTCGAACCACGCGTTGAGCGCGGGCACGCTCTTGCAGGCAAACACGATGGCGCGGATCAGGCGTGCGGTGATGTCCTGCTTGCCGATCCAGGCGTGCAGGTCGGCGTCGTCGACCAAGGTGGTCGGCACGACTTGCGCATGCGCGTCGGCCATGACGCGGGCCATGTTGCGGCGCACGCCCTTGAGCTGCTCGGGCTGACCGCTAGCCTGCACCGACGGCGGTGCGGTACGTACCGGTTTGCCGGCCAGCGAGACCGGGCTGCGCTGCGGCTCCGGCGGCTCGGGCACGAGGTGGCGACCGGCGGAGGCGGGCACCGATCGGACTGGCGTAGTGCCAAGCGGAGCGGAGCCATTGGCGGCGGCTTGCTTGACGTCCTGCATCGTCACCACGCCGTCGGCCCCGCTGGGGTGCACGCGGGCGAGGTCGACCTTGAGTTTTTTCGCCAGCGCACGCACTGCCGGTACCGCCTTCACGCCGCCGATGCTGGAGGCCTGTTCGACGTGCACCTGGTTGCCGCTGACCATCGCGCCTACCACGGTACCTTCGTCCTCGCGCTCGGCGACGGCGGCGGGCGCAGGCGCCGCCTTCGTGGTCTTTTTCGGGCCATGCTGATGGCCGGTGGATTCGGCTTCGGCACGTTGTTTGACATTCGGGTCGGGCTCGAAATCGGCCAGCGCGGCGCCGGTCTCGATGATGTCGCCGGGTGCGCCATGCAGCTTGGTGACCTTGCCGGTGTACGGCGACGGCACGTCGACGACCGCCTTGGCGGTTTCCATCGCGCACAGCGGCTCGTCGAGCTTGATGTCGTCGCCCACCTTCACGTGCCATTCGACGACGGTCGCGTCGGGCAGGCCTTCGCCGAGGTCGGGCAGGTAGAACGTCTTGATATCAGCCATGGGTAGATTTCCAGGTATGAGTTTTCCGGTTTGCTCCCTCCCCTACTTGCAGGGGAGGGTTGGGGTGGGGTGCTCTTTGCCCGGGCTTCAGACCAAGAGCTTCACCCCCTCCCAGCCTCCCCCTGCAAGCAGGAGGAGGAGCAAGGGCCTCAGCTTGCCGCCATTGTGCGCTTCGCCGCGTCGACGACGCGCTCGACGCTTGGCAGGTATTTCATTTCCAGGCGGAACAGCGGGATGTGCGTGTCGAAGCCGGTGACGCGCTCGACCGGCGCCAGCAGGTCGTAGATGCATTCTTCCGCCAGCCGCGCGGCGATCTCGGCACCGAAGCCGGCGGTCTTGGGCGCCTCGTGCACGATCACGCAGCGACCGGTCTTGGCCACCGATTCGGCGATGGTGTCGAAGTCCAGCGGGGTCAGCGTGGCGACGTCGATCACCTCGGCGCTGATGCCCTGTTCGGCGAGCGCGTCGGCGGCCTCCAGCGCCTCCTTCACCTGCGCGCCCCAGGTCACCAGGGTGACGTCGGTGCCGTCGCGCAGCACGAAGCACACGTCCAGCGGCAGCGCCTCGCCGTCGTCCGGCACTTCTTCCTTGTACTGGCGGTAGATCCGCTTGGGTTCGAAGAACATCACCGGATCGGGATCGCGGATCGCGGCCAGCAGCAAACCGTAGGCGCGCGCCGGCGAGGACGGCATCACCACGCGCAAGCCGGGGATGTTGGTGAACAGGTGCTCGTTCGCTTCCGAATGATGCTCCGGCGCGCGGATGCCGCCGCCCCACGGCGCGCGGAACACCGCCGGCACGGTCAGCCGGCCGCGGGTGCGGTTGCGCATGCGTGCGGCGTGGCAGGCGATCTGCTCCATCATCGGGTAGATGAAGCCTTCGAACTGTGCCTCGGCGACCGGCTTCATGCCCTGCACGGCCAGACCGACGGTGACGCCGGCGATGGTGGTTTCGTCCAGCGGCGTATCGAGCACGCGCAGTTCGCCGAATTTCTCCTGCAGGCCCTGGGTGGCGCGGAACACGCCGCCGTTGAGACCCACGTCCTCGCCCAGCACCACGACCGAGTCGTCGTGCTTCATTTCGTAGGCGAGCGCCTGGGTGACCGCTTCGATAAGTGTGATCTGTGCCATGACTTTAGATCCTGCTTATGGTTTCCAAGTGCCCCGCGCCGGATCGGCTTGCGTGCAGGCCAAGGAAGAGGGAAGGAGTGGATGTCGATCCACGACTGAGTGATGACGCCGGAATGCGGGCAAGCCGATCCGGCCCGAAGGGTTGCCACTGCATGGCCGCCATGCACCGGTGCGCGGCTTGGCCTGCCAGCCAGGCAGGCGCTTCGCCGCACGCCGGCACCTGACGACCATGCAGTGGCAACGCGGGGTACTTGGAAGCCATAAGCAGGATCTCAAGCCCTGTTTTCAAGCGAGAGGACGTAATCGCGCTGTTTGGCGAGATCGGCGGGGACTTCGGCGAAGATGTAGTCGAACATCGCCGTGACCGGCTGGGTCTTGGTCTCGAGGTAGGCGTTGACCTCGTTGTCCATCCACTCGTCGCACTCGGCTTTCCATGCTTCCTCCTTCGCGTCGTCCCAGACTTTCTTTGCCACCAGCCAGTTGCGCAGGCGCTTCATCGGCTCCTTCGACCAGCCCTCCTTCACCTCCGCCTCGCCGCGATAGCGGCGGGCATCGTCGGCGGTGGTGTGGTCGCCGAGGCGATAGGTGACGGCCTCGATCACGCTGCCGCCCTTGCCGCTGCGGGCGCGCTCCAGTGCGTCTTCCATCGCCTTGCGCACCGCGATGATGTCGTTGCCGTCGACCTGGATGCAGAACAGCCCGGCGGCGATGCCCTTTTGCGCCAGCGTCGGCGCGCCGGACTGGATCTTGCGCGGCACCGAGATCGCCCACTGGTTGTTGACGATCACCGCCACCAGCGGCAGGTTCTGCGCACCGGCGATGTTGATCGCGCCGTAGAAATCGCCCTTGGACGAGCCGCCGTCGCCGATCGTGCACACCGCCACGCGCTTCTCGCCACGGATCTTGAAGGCCAGCGCGGAACCGGCCGCATGCAGGCACTGCGTGGCGATCGGCACCGACCAGGCGAAGTCGTGCCGTGCCGGCTCCTGCTGGTAGTCGTTGCCGCGCTCGTCGCCGCCCCAGTACATGTACACCTCGCGCGGCCGCACGCCGCGGTAGAGCTGGGCACCGTATTCGCGGTAGCTGACCGCCAGCACGTCCTCCGGTTTCATCGCGCTGCCGATGCCGACATGCGCCGCTTCGTGGCCGAGGCAGCTGGCGTAGGTGCCGAGCTTGCCGGTGCGCTGCAGGGCGATCGACTTGGCGTCGAACACGCGGGTCGACAGCATCAGCTTGTACAGCTCGACCATGTGGTCGAGGTCTTTCGCAAATTCAGGCAGATCGTCACGAACCTGTTTGCCCTCGGCGTCGAGGTACTGCAGGTATTCGATTTCAAACTTGGCGGCGATGGTCACGACTCGCTCCGGAGTGAGGGATGCGGGAAAAGCTGGCGTGCTGCGATGTGTCGAGCAGGGCACGCAAACGAGCTCACAAGACCGCTCTTGATAACAGGACGGCATGTTGCGCTGCAAGGCACAGCGCAGCATTCGCGAACGTACGGGGAGCTTGCCAATGGCCATCCTGCAGGCTTTGCGGCGGTTCGGGCGCCGGCGCCCGGGCGGGACCGCAACCATCTGCTGGCCGGGATCACCGCGGTTGATTTCCGTTTCGGCGGCCGGCGCCCGATAGACTGCCGGCAACGTACGGCAACGTTATTGTGGAGGCATAGCGAACACCATGAGCGACAATCAACGCGATATCGAAGCGGAAATCCAGACCGATCTGAACGGCAAGATGACCTACGGCGGCTATCTGCATCTGGATATCCTGCTGGCGGCGCAACAGCCGCTGAGCCAGCCGGCGCATCACGACGAGATGTTGTTCATCGTGCAGCATCAGGTGTCCGAGTTGTGGATGAAGCTGGTGATCCACGAACTGAGGGCGGCGCTGGCGCATCTGCAGTCCGACGACATCGACCCATGCCTGAAGATTCTCGCCCGGGTCAAACAGGTGCAACGCCAGCTGTTCGAGCAGTGGGCGGTGCTGGAGACGCTGACCCCGTCGGAGTATCTGGAGTTCCGTGGCGTGCTGGGTCCGTCGTCCGGATTCCAGTCGTTGCAGTACCGCACGATCGAATTTCTGCTCGGCAACAAGAACGCGGACATGCTCAAGGTGTTTGCACACGATCCGGCCGCACAGGCCGAGCTGCGCGCGGTGCTGCAGGCACCGAGCCTGTACGACGAATTCCTGCGTTATATGGGGCGGCGGGGCCATGCGGTGCCGGCAGCGGTACTCGAACGCGACTGGTCCGGGGCCTACCAGCGCAATGCCGAGCTGTTGCCGGTGTTCCGGCGCATCTACGAGCAGCGTGACGAGTTCTGGCCGGAGTACCACATGTGCGAGCAACTGGTGGACGTGGAAGGGAGTTTCCAGCTATGGCGTTTCCGCCACATGAAGACGGTGGAACGGATCATCGGTCATCGCCGCGGCACCGGCGGATCGTCCGGCGTGAGTTTCCTGAAGAAGGCGCTCGATCTGGAATTTTTCCCCGAGCTGCTGGACGTGCGCACCGTGCTGGGAACCTGAGTCCCACCTTGTGTAGGAGCCCGCTCGCGGGCGATGCTTTTGCCTTTGATGTGGCATCAGAGCAAGAGCATCGCCCGCGAGCGGGCTCCTACCTCCTCGGCGATAGGGTTGGTGGCTGCATTGTTGCGGCGCATTTGACGGCCATGGCGCCAATCGGTACACCTCACGATCGCAAATTTCCCCGGCCGCGCCGTACCTGCCGGTCATCGCATCCACAGAGGGGCCCCATGAATTCGATCAGCGAGAGCGACGCGAACGCCGTGCCCGACTATCCGCAATTGTTCGGCCATCCGCGTCCGTTGTGGATGTTGTTCATGACCGAGTTCTGGGAGCGCTTCGCGTTCTACAGCGTGAGTTGGGCGCTGACGTTGTACATCGTGGCGCAGTTCTATCACGGCGACCCGGCCGGCCAGGCCTGGGCCAGCGGCATCTTCGGCGCGTACACCGCGCTGATCTACGCCACCGGGATCTTCGGCGGCTACGTCGCCGACAAGCTGATCGGCTACCAGCGCTCGATCCTGATCGGGGCAGCGGTGATGGCCGCGGGCTTGTTCGCGCTGGCGGTGCCGACCCGGCCGGTGTTCCTGCTCGGCCTGGCGCTGGTGATCGTGGGCGATGGCCTGTTCAAGCCGAACATCTCCTCGATGGTGGGTCAGCTCTATGGCCAGGACGACCCGCGCCGCGACCGCGGTTTCACCCTGTTCTACATGGGCATCAACGCGGGCGCGTTCGTTGCGCCGCTGCTCACCGGCTGGATGGCCGCGCATTTCACCGACACGCCGCTGGAGCAGAACTACAAGCTGGTGTTCCTCGCCGCCGGTGTCGGCATGCTGCTGAGCTTCGTGTGGTTCTGGTTCGGGCGCCGCCAGCTCGGCGCCGTGGGACGCCCGCCCGTCGACCGAACCGGGCGCGGCCGCTCGCTGGGCGTGATCGCCGGTTCCCTGCTGGCCGCGCCGCTGGTCTATCTGTTGCTGTCGGGGATCGGGCCGATCGGGCTGCAGTGGATGCTCGGCCTGCTGTTCGTCGGCCTGGCAGCCCTGCTGCTCGGCGAAGCCGTGCGCCATGATCGCGTGCAGGTGCATCGCGTGATCGCGATGCTGATCATCTTCGCCTTCAACGTACTGTTCTGGATGTTCTATTTCCAGCTCGGTACCTCGTTCAATTTCCTTGCCGAGAACCTGGTCGACCGGCGCATGTTCGGCGGCTGGGTGTTTCCGGTGGGCTGGTTCCAGTCGGTAAGCCCGTCGGCGATCCTGCTGCTGGCGCCATTGCTGACCCTGGTCTGGGGCTGGCTGGCCAAGCGCAACAGGGAGCCGTCGATTCCGCGCAAGTTCGGTCTGGGCCTGATCTTCAACGGGATGGGCTTTGCCGTGCTGATGTTTGCCCTGGCCCACCTGCTCGGTCCGCACGGGTTGATTCCGTTCTGGCCGCTCGCCGCGTGCTACGTGCTGCAGACTCTGGGCGAGCTGTGCCTGTCGCCGATCGGCCTGTCGATGGTCACCAAGCTGGCACCGCCGCGGCTGGTCGGTGCGGCGATGGGTGGCTGGTTTCTGTCGTTGGCCGTGGGCGGCAATCTGTCCGGCTTGCTGGCCAGTTCGATCAGTGGCGCAAGCGGCATGACGGCGAGCTCGGCGTTGTCCGGCTTCACTTTTGGTTTCTGGCTGCTGGTGGGAGCGGGTGCATTGCTGCTGCTGATCTCGCCGCTGATCAACAAGCTGATGCATGGGGTGAAGTAGGTAGGGCGAGGAGTGAGTGGAGAGGAGTGAGAGACGAGCAACGACGCCGGCACCCGCTTTCTCTCACTTCTCACTCCTCTTCACTCACTCTTGTTGCGGTCCTGCAGCCGGTCGAGGATGCGCACCAGCCATACGCGCTCGTCCTCGCTGAGTTTTTCCAGCACCGCCGCCTCGCGGGCGCGGGCCATCGGGGCGACCACGTCATGGATCGCCCAGCCTTCCTCGGTGAGGTCGAGCACCGAGCGGCGCTTGTCGAAGTTGTGCATGTGCCGGCTGACCCTGCCGGCCTCGACCAGTCGTGCCAGTGCCCGGCTCACGGCCACCTTGTCCATTGCGGTGCGCTCGGCCACTTCGCGCGCCGACAGACCCGCGAAGCGGGCCAGTACCGCCATCACCCGCCATTCGGTCACGCTGAGGTCGTAGCGTTTCTGGTAGTCGTCGGCGATGCCCTGGCTGATGGTGTTGGAGAGGATCGACAGCCGGTAGGGCAGGAAATGCTCCAACTCCAGCGGGGCATGCTGGACGCCGGGCGGTGTGTGCTTGCGGGGGGTTGGCACGGTAACACTGCTCCTTGCAAGTAGTTGCAAATGTAACTATAAAGATAGCCTGACATAGCTTTGCTGCCGGGAGCATAAGCCTGAGTCGGCACAAGTCATACGTGACATTAGTGCAACCAGCCACAGGAGCGCGCCATGAACGCCCAGGCCCATCTCACCCAGCCCAATCCAGGCATGCAGGTCACCACGTTCGCGAACCCGATGGGGATCGACGGCTTCGAGTTCGTCGAATTCGCCGCGCCGGCCGGTCGCGCCGGCGAATTGCATGATCTGTTCAAACGCATGGGTTTCAGCGCCGTGCTCAGGCACAAGCAGCGGCCGATCACAGTGTATCGGCAGAACGGCGTGAACTTCCTGCTCAACGAGGAGGCCGATTCGTTCGCCGCCGATTTCGCCAGCGCGCACGGCCCCTGTGCCTGCGGTTTCGCGATCCGCTTCCGCAAGCCGGCCGCCGAGGTGCTGGCCACTGTTCTGGGCAACGGCGGCGAAGCGGTCGATCACAAGGAAGCCAGCAAGGCGGTCAACGCACCGGTGGTGAAGGGCATCGGCGACTGCATGCTGTATCTGGTCGACCGCTTCGGCAGCAGCGGCAGCATCTACGACGGCGATTACGAAGCGATCCCCGGCGTCGAGCCCAACCCGGCCGGGTTCGGCCTCACCTTCATCGACCATCTCACCCACAACCTGTACTTCGGCAACATGCAGAAGTGGTCGGACTACTACGAGCGGCTGTTCAATTTCCGCGAGATCCGCTACTTCGACATCAAGGGCGCCAAGACCGGCCTCGTCTCCAAGGCGATGACCGCGCCCGACGGCATCGTGCGCATTCCCCTGAACGAGTCGAGCGAGCCGAAGTCGCAGATCAACGAATACCTCGACGCCTATCGCGGCGAGGGCATCCAGCACATCGCCTGCTTCACCGAGGACATCTACACCACGGTGGAGAAGATGCGCGCCTCCGGCGTCGAATTCCTGGATACCCCCGACGTGTATTTCGATGTGGTCGACGAGCGCGTGCCGGATCACGGCGAGGATCTGCCGCGCCTGCGCCGGAACAAGATCCTGATCGACGCCGATCCGGAGACCGGGAAGCGCAAGCTGCTGCAGATCTTCACCCAGAACGCGATCGGTCCGATCTTCTTCGAGATCATCCAGCGCAAGGGCAACGAGGGGTTCGGCGAGGGCAATTTCCAGGCGCTGTTCGAGAGCATCGAGCGCGACCAGATCAAGCGCGGGTTTCTGTAGGCTGGAGGGCGACCCTTCGACTCCGCCTGCTGCGCAAGCTACGCTCAGCGCGAACGGTGTTGGTTGGACTTGCTCGAACAGTTGGCGCGTCAGAAAAATCAGGATCAGTGGCCCATGAACTACCAATCCGGTTTCGGCAACGAATTCGCCACCGAGGCGATCGCCGGCGTGCTGCCGGTCGGGCAGAACTCGCCGCAGCGCGTGGCGCATGGGCTGTACGCGGAGCAATTGTCGGGCACCGCGTTCACCGCGCCGCGACACGCGAACCGGCGCAGCTGGCTGTACCGGATCCGCCCGGCGGCGGTGCACGAGCCGTTCCAGCCGCTGGCGCATGCCACCCTGCACAACCGTTTCGACGAGGCGCCGGCCACGCCGAACCAGCTGCGCTGGGATCCATGGCCGCTGGCCGGCACGCCGACCGACTTCGTCGACGGGCTAGTCACGCTGGCCGGCAACGGCGGCGCAGCCGAGCAGGCGGGCATCGGCATCCACGTGTATACGGCCAATCGTTCGATGCGGGGGCGCTGCTTCTACAACGCCGATGCCGAACTGCTGATCGTGCCGCAGCTGGGCAGCCTGCGTCTGGCCACCGAGCTGGGCGTGCTGGAGGTCGAGCCGCTGGAGATCGCGGTGATTCCGCGCGGCGTGCGCTTTCGGGTGGAATTGCCGGATGCCGCCGCGCGCGGGTACGTCTGCGAGAACTTCGGCGCACTGCTGCGGCTGCCGGAGCTTGGCCCGATCGGCTCCAACGGGCTGGCCAATGCGCGCGATTTTCTCACCCCGCATGCCGCGTACGAGGATGTCGAAGGCGCGTTCGAGTTGATCGCCAAGTTCCAGGGCACGCTGTGGTCGGCGAAGATCGGCCATTCGCCGCTGGACGTGGTCGCCTGGCACGGCAACTACGCACCGTACAAGTATGATTTGCGCCGATTCAACACGGTCGGCTCGATCAGTTTCGATCATCCCGACCCGTCGATCTTCACCGTGCTGACCTCGCCCAGCGCGGTGGCCGGCACGGCGAATGTCGATTTCGCGATCTTCCCGCCGCGCTGGCTGGTGGCGCAACATACGTTCCGGCCGCCGTGGTTCCATCGCAATATCGCCAGCGAATTCATGGGGCTGATCACCGGTGTCTACGACGCCAAGGCCGAGGGCTTCCTGCCCGGCGGCGCCTCGCTGCACAACTGCATGACGGGGCACGGCCCGGACGCGGCCACGTTCGAGAAGGCCTCCAGCGCCGACTTGTCGAAGCCGGACGTGATCGACGGCACCATGGCCTTCATGTTCGAAACCGCCAAGGTGATCCGGCCGACCCGGCAGGCGCTGGAAGCGCCGCAGCTGCAGAGCGATTATCAGCAATGCTGGCAAGGCCTGGAAAAGCATTACCGGAGCCCGTGACAGGCTTGACATCATGATGCATGCGCATCATGATGTTTGTGCGTTGAGTTCAAGGCACTTTCGCCATGCGTACCACCATCGACATTCCCGAACGCGACCACGCGCTGTTCACCAGCCTGGCCCGCGCCCAGGGCATCAGCGTCAGCAAGCTCATCGTCGAACTGGCGCGGCGCGGGCTGCAGCCGGCTGCGGCGGTGGGCGAGTCGGCCGCACCGCCGTATCGCGTCGACCCGCAAACCGGGCTGGGCGTGTTCCGCTCGGGCCGTCCGATCACCATCGACGACGTCAAGGCGCTGGACGACGAATGGTGACGCTGCTGCTCGATGCCAACGTGCTGATTGCCCTGTTCGACGCCGATCACGTGCATCACACGGTGGTGCGCGACTGGTTCGTGGCGTTGCCGGACCCCTTCGCCACCTGCCCGATCGTGCAGGGTGCGCTGGTGCGCTGGATCGTGCGTATCGAAGGCCGGGACGGCACCGCGTTCGCGCAGCGCGAATTGAGCAGGCTGGCGGCCGATCCGCGCCACCGGTTCTGGCCCGACGATCTTCCGTACGCCGAGGTCTCGTGGCATGGCGTGCTCGGTCATCGGCAGGTGACCGATGCTTACATTGCCGCGCTGGCGCGTCATCAAGGCGGGCGTGTGGCGACCCTGGATCGCGGGTTTGCCGCGTTGCATGCGGATGCTGCAGAACTGATAGCCACATGAAGGACAAGCAATGAAACTGGGTTCTCTCAAGGCAGGCGGCCGCGACGGTACGCTGATCGTAGTCGGCCGCGACCTGACCCGGGCTGTGCCGGCGACCGGCATCGCGCCAACGTTGCAGGCGGCGCTGGACGACTGGTCGAACGCCGCGCCGCGGCTCAACGCATTGTCCGTCGATCTGAACGAGGGCAGGGCCGCGGGCGCGTTCGCGCTGGACTTGTCCACGCTCGCTGCACCGTTGCCGCGCGCCTACGAATTCGTCGACGGCAGCGCGTACCTGCCGCACGTGGAGCGCGTGCGCAAGGCGCGCGGCGCCGAGGTGCCGGCGAGTTTCTACACCGACCCGCTGATGTACCAGGCGACCAGTGCCGGTTTTCTCGGGCCGCGGGACCCGGTGCGGGTGCCGAGCGAGGATGTCGGTATCGACCTGGAAGCGGAGGTGGTCGTGGTCACCGACGACGTGCCGATGGCGGTGACGCCGGCACAGGCGTCCGGGCACATCCAGCTGATCGGCCTGATCAATGACGTGAGCCTGCGCGGATTGATCCCGGGCGAGCTGGCCAAGGGCTTCGGCTTCCTGCAGTCCAAGCCGCGCTCGGCGCTGTCGCCGGTGCTGGTGACGCCGGACGAATTGGGCGAGGCGTGGCAGGGCGACAAGCTGCATCTGCCGATGCGCACCTGGTTGAACGGCCACTGGTTCGGCGCGGTGGAGTGCGGCGTGGACATGCAATTCAATTTTGCCGAACTGGTGGCGCACGCGGCGAAGACGCGGCCGCTGACAGCGGGCACGATCGTCGGCTCCGGCACGATCGCCAATCACGATACCGGCAAGGGCGCTTCCTGCCTGGCCGAGCAGCGCACGGTGGAAACCCTGCGTGACGGCAAGCCGGCGACGCCGTTCCTGAAGTTCGGCGACAGCCTGCGCATCGAGATCACCGATCGCGATGGCGCCTCGATCTTCGGTGCGATCGAACAGGTGATTGCGCCCAGCAACCGCTGACCGGGCTGGCCGGCGGGCGCGTCGACCGCCTGTCGGATGCGCAGGCCGGGCTGGCCGACGGTGGCTGGCTGCGGGAATCAAACACTTGATCCTGATCAATGCACGTGCGGCAGGCGTATTGCAGACTGGGCCATGACCCACATCATCACCGCCCCCGAATTCGATCCGGCTCTTATCGCGCGCTACGACGTCAACGGTCCGCGCTACACCAGCTACCCGACCGCTCCGCAATTTCGCAGCGACTTCGATGAGGCCGCACTGCGCGCAGCGATCCGGGCTTCCAACGAAGAGCCGATTCCGCGCCCGCTATCGTTGTACGTACACGTGCCGTTCTGCCTGAGCCCGTGTTTCTATTGCGGCTGCAACCGGGTGATCACGCGCGACATCAGCAAGGCCGATCGCTACCTCGAACGGCTGTATCGCGAGATCGAGCTGATGGCGCCGTTGTTCGACCGCGACCGCCCGGTACGGCAACTGCACTTCGGCGGTGGTACGCCGAATTTCCTCGACCTTCCGCGCATGCGCGAACTGATGGAGTCGCTGGCGCGCCACTTCAGTTTCATGCACGAGAGCCAGCGCGAATACGGCATCGAACTCGATCCGCGCTTCATCGATGGCGACTACGTGCGTGGCCTGGCCGAGCTGGGCTTCAATCGGCTGTCGGTGGGCATCCAGGATTTCAATCCTGCCGTGCAAGAGGCGGTGAACCGCATTCAGAGCGTGGAGCAGACGCGCGAAGTGCTGGAGGCGGCACGCACGTCAGGCTTCGTCTCGGCCAGCGTCGACCTGATCTATGGCCTGCCGCGGCAGACGCTGACCGGTTTCGACCAGACCCTGACGGAGGTGATCGCGCTGGCGCCCGACCGCGTGGCGGTCTATGGCTATGCGCACCTGCCCGAGCTGTTCAAACCGCAGCGGCAGATCGACGCAGCCGATCTGCCGGATCCGGAGACCCGGCTGGCGCTGTTCGGCCAGGCACTGGAGCGGCTGTCGGCGGCCGGTTACGTCTACATCGGCATGGATCATTTCGCCCGCGCCGACGACGAGCTTGCGCGCGCGCAGCGGGCGGGCACGCTGCAGCGCAATTTCCAGGGCTATTCCACCCACGGCGAGTGCGACATCGTCGGGCTGGGGGTCAGTGCGATCGGTCGCATCGGCAACAGCTACACCCAGAGCGCGCGCGATCTCACCGGCTACTACGCGGCGCTCGATGCCGGTCGTTTGCCGATCGTGCGCGGGCTGGAACTGGACGACGACGACGTGATCCGGCGCGAGGTGATCAGCGAGCTGATGTGCCATGGCGAGCTGGACATGCCGGCCTTTGCCGCCCGTCATCGGCTGGTTTTCGACAAATACTTCGCTGCCGAGATGGATCGGCTGCGGGCGCTGGCCGGGGATGGCCTGGTGACGCTGGACGCACGGATGATCCGGGTGACGTCGCGGGGGCGGCTTTTGCTGCGTATAATCGCCATGTGCTTCGATGCGTATCTTGCGGGGGCAGCGCAGCCGGCACGCTATTCGCGCACGATCTGATCATGCCTGATCCGATCGCGTCCGGTACGACTGGCGATCAACACAGGCTTTTCAGACATGCGTCCCAACAACCCGGCCGGCCGGTTGCCCGAATCGTCTGGTTTGATCACCGACGATGGCAATGAGGCCAATTTTTGCCACAGCTGCTCGTTTTCAGGCGCCTGCAACGCCGTGGGCCACGGCAAGCCGGAGCTGAACGCGCTGCATTGCCTGGTCGAGCATGTGGGACCCTATCGCAACGGCGAGTACATCTTCCGCTATGGCGATCCGTTCCGTTCGATCTATGCGGTGCGCTCCGGCACGGTCAAGACCAGCGTGGTCGACAAGGACGGGCGCGAGCAGGTACTGGGTTTCTACCTGCCCGGTGAAGTGATCGGACTCAATGCGATCTACCCGGATCAGTTCCCCTGCGACGCCATCGCCTTGGAGACGTCGCAATTCTGCCGCTTCCAGTTTCCCGCCATGAGCGCGCTGGCGTCGCGCATGCCGGCGGTGCAGCAGCACCTGTTCCGCCTGCTCAGCAAGGAACTGGGCACCGCCACGTTGCTGGCCGGCGACCACAGCGCGGACGAACGCATGGCCGCCTTCCTCACCGATCTGGGCGAACGCTATGCGGCACGCGGTTTCTCCGGCACCCGGTTCCACCTGAGCATGTCGCGTGGCGACATCGCCAACTACCTGCGTCTGGCCGCCGAGACCGTGAGTCGGGTGCTGAGCCGTTTCCGCAGCCAGGAGCTGATCGAGATCGAGGGGCGCGAGCTGACTGTCCGCGATCCGGCCGCGCTGCGCGCCGTCGGGCAGAACCTGTTGCCCGACTGAGGTACTCGAATAGCCCCGATTTGTGTAAGAGCGCACCCTGTGCGCGAACACACTTGTGGGAGCGGCTTCAGCCGCGATGCCCTTGCTCTGACCAAGTCAGGAGCATCGCGGCTGAAGCCGCTCCCACAAAAGCCGCTCCCACAGGGTGCGATCCTGCCAATGTGCCGAAAACAAGGTCATTCGGGATTCCCTAACGTACTGCGGTCTGACCCAAGTCATGACGGCTGTCGCTGCCGGCGGCGAGGATGGGCCTTTCTTCTGCACAGCGAGGCACCCCATGCGCGATTTCCGGAAACCCGCCGCACCCGAACCCCTGCCGCTGGCGCAGTTGCCGGCCCTGCTGGCCTCGGCGCCGCACCGGTTGCTGTTTCTGGCCGGTTCCATTGCGGTGCTGCTCAGCATGGCCTGGTGGGCGGTGGAGCTGAGCTGGATGCGCTTCGGCCTGCCGCACTGGCCGCAACCGTCGATTCCGCCGGGCTGGGCGCATGCGATGCTGATGCAATACGGCATGTTTCCGCTATTCATGTTCGGCTTCCTGTTGACGGTATTTCCGCGCTGGCTGAACCAGCCGGCCTTGCCGCGTGCGCGTTATGTGCCGGTGGCAGGGGGCGTGTTCGGCGGTTACGTGCTGGCGACTCTGGGGCTGCTCGGCTCGCCGTGGCTGCTGCGGCTCGGGTTCATCGTGATGCTGGGCGGTTATCTGCTGGGCCTGCTCAGCCTGCTGGCGGTGTACCGCGCATCGGAGCAGCGCAACGATCACGCCCGTTCATGCCTGTTGGCGCTGGCGCTGGGCACGGCGGGGCTGATCGCGTTTGTGGCCTACCTGTTCGGCGGACCGGGTGCCTGCGCGATGTTGGCGATCCGGCTGGGCACGTTCGGCTGGCTGCTGCCGATATTCTTCACCGTAGTGCACCGGATGCTGCCGTTCTTCAGCGGCAATGTGCTGGTCGGGTATCGGGTTCGGCGGCCGCGCTGGAGCCTGCCGCTGGTGTGGACGCTGCTGCTGGCGCATGCGTTGCTGGAGTGGCGTGGCGTGCGCGGCTGGCTGTGGGCGGTGGATGTGCCGCTGGCACTGGTGTTCGGCTGGCACGCGTGGGCATGGCAACCGTGGAAGGCGATGCGCCCGGGGGTGCTGGCGGTGTTGCATCTGGCGTTCGCCTGGTTGCCGCTGGCGTTTGTGCTGTACGCCGTGCAGGATGTGATCTACGCCAGCAGCGGACAGTTCGTGCTCGGTCGCGCGCCGCTGCATGCGCTGGGGATCGGCTTTTTCGGTTCGATGCTGGTGGCGATGGTGACGCGGGTGACCCAGGGACATTCCGGCCGGCTGCTGCAGATGGGTGCGGTGGCGTGGCTGTGTTTCGGCCTGTTGCAACTCGTGGTGCTGCTGCGCATCCGGGCCGAGCTGGGCGGCGACATGTATCTGTGGCTGGTGATTGCCGCATATGGCTGGCTGGTCGCGTTTCTGCCCTGGGTGCTGCGCTCGGCATGGATCTGGCTGACCCCGCGGGTGGACGGCAGGCCGGGCTGAGAAGCCGCGTTGTCCCTCTGCCCGGGAATCGCGAATAACCTGATTGCCGGCACCCTTAGCGCACCCTGTGCGCGAATGCTTTTGCCCAGGTACGGGAAGAGCATTCGCGCACAGGGTGCGCTCCTACGGGAGCGGGGTTATTCGAGGTGCCCTTGCTGTGGCGAGCTGTCGCAGACGAGCCAAATTGCGCGCAGGTCTGATCCAGATCAGGATCGGGCGACGGTCATCGCCTAGGCTCCAAGCCTAGAGAGTCCATCAAGGGAGAACACCATGTCACGACTGCTGTCCGCCGTCCTGGTCACGGCCAGCCTGCTGGCGATCGCCACCTGCGCGATGCCATCCGACGCGGCACCGCGCGCCGCGAAATCCGCCACCGCGCTCGCTGGCGATTTCGGTCCGCCGCAGGGTGCGCCGATCGAGGAAAAGCTGGTCGACCCGCCGGGCGTGCCGGCGCCGATCCACCGCAACTATCCGGCACGCGTGATCGTGCGCATGGAAACCCGCGAGGTCGTGAAGGAGCTGGCCGACGGCGTGCGTTACACGTTCTGGACGTTCAATGGCACCACGCCTGGCCCGCTGATCCGCGTGCGGCAAGGCGATACCGTCGAGCTGCATCTGAAGAACGACCCCAGCTCGCATATGGCGCACAACATCGACATGCATGCCGTGATGGGGCCGGGTGGCGGCGCTGCCTCCACCGTGACGCCGCCGGGACATGAGAGCGTGTTCACCTTCAAGGCCCTGCGTTCGGGCACCTTCATTTACCACTGCGCCACCGCGCCGGTGCCGATGCACATCGCCAACGGCATGTACGGGCTGATCGTGGTCGAGCCGCCGGAAGGCCTGCCGAAGGTCGATCACGAGTATTACGTGGTGCAGGGCGACTTCTACACCAGCGGTACCTATCACGAGCCCGGCCTGCAGTCGTTCGACATGCAGAAGCTGCTGCTGGAACAGCCGACCTACGTGCTGTTCAACGGACGCGAAGGCTCGCTGACTGGCGCCAATGCGCTGACCTCGAAGGTGGGTGACACCGTGCGCCTGTTCGTGGGGGACGGCGGCCCCAACCTGGTGTCGAGCTTCCACGTCATCGGCGGCATCTTCGACAGTGCCAATGTCGAGGGCGGTACCCTGGTCAACCACAATGTGCAGACCACGCTGGTGCCGGCCGGTGGTGCCACCATGGTCGAGTTGAGCACGCCGGTGCCGGGCACGCTGCTGCTGGTCGATCATTCGATCACCCGCGCGTTCATGCAAGGCGCACTGGGGGAGATCAAGGTCAGCGGCCCGCTGCAGCCAGCGCTGTACAACAAGCTGTCCAGCGGCCCGATCAGGGGCGCGGCGGCATCCAAGGCGGTTGCCGCAACGTCGAATGTCAACGATGCGATGGCCGACGGCAAGCGCGTGTTCACTCAGATCTGCTCCGCCTGCCACCAGGGCAACGCGATGGGTCTGCCGGGCGCGTTCCCGCCGCTGGCGATGTCCGATTACCTCAACGCCGACCCGAAGCGGGCGATCGGCATCGTGCTCAACGGACTCAGTGGAAAGATCACCGTCAACAGCACCGGCTACGAGTCGGTGATGCCGGCACAGGGATCGAACCTGAGCGACAGCGAGATCGCCAACGTGCTGACTTACGTGCTGAACAACTTCAACAACAAGGGCGGCAACATCAGTGCCGCCGAGGTCAAGGCGGTGCGTGCGGGCGACAAGTCGAAGTGATCACGTTCCGGTGGTGCCGCCAGCACCACCGGTTGCCTGCACTCACGGTGGCCACGATGAAACCGATCCGGATGACAGGGCTGTTGATGCTGCTGGCGATCGCGCCGGTGGCGTTCGCCGCGGATTACGTCACGATCCCGGCCGGCCAGTTCGTCAGCGCACTGGCGATCGACGGCAGCACTTCGCGCATCGCGTTGCCGTCGTTCGCGATGCGGGTCGAGCCGGTGACCCAGGCCGACTATCTGGCCTTCGTCGCCACCCACCCCGAGTGGCGGCGCGGCCGGGTGTCGCCGTTGCTGGCCGGCCCGCAGTATCTGGCGGCGTGGCAGGGGCCACTGACGCCCGGGCCCGCGGTACCGGCACGGCAACCGGTGACCGAGGTCAGCTGGTTTGCCGCGCGCGCTTTTTGTGCCGGCGAGCAGGCGCGCCTGCCCAGCTGGTACGAGTGGGAATACGTCGCTGCCGCCGATGCCACCCGGCGCGATGCACGCGGCGACCCGGCACGCAACCAGGCGTTGCTGTCGTCGATCCTGGCAAGCAGCGGCAACCGGCCGGGCACGATCGGCCGGCATCGCGCGAATCTCTACGGCGTGCACGACATCAACCGGCTGCTGTGGGAATGGACCGGCGATTACGCCGCCATGTTTCCCAATGCCGATGCGCGCGTAGCTGGCGTGGGCGCCACGCTGGCCTTGTGCGGCGGTTCGGCCCTGGCCTTTGCCGACAAGAACCAGTACGCGCTGATGATGCGCGTCGCGGCCCTGACCGCACTCAAACCGGCCGACGACGCGCCGCGCGTCGGCTTTCGCTGCGTTCGCGACATCCACGGAGAATGATCATGCGTCTGCCGCGCCATCTGCTGTTCCTGCTGAGCCTTGCACTGGTCGTGCCGCTGGCTCACGCCACGCCACCTGCCGCGGCAGCGTTGCCGGAAAATTCGGTCTACCGGATTCCCGCACTGACCCTGCGCGATCAGCAGGGCGAGGTGTTCGCATTCGACTCGCTGCGCGGGGAGCCACGCATCGTGGGCATGTTCTACGGTTCCTGCCAGATGGCGTGTCCGCTCGAGATCGAATACCTCAAGCGTCTTCGGCATGTCGTGCTGGCGAAGTCGGGCCGGTCGATCCCGGTGCTGCTGGTGTCGTTCGATCCGGCGCGCGACGATGCGGCAATGCTGCGAAAGGTTGCCGGCGAGCACCATGTGCAGGCGCCGACGTTCCGGCTGGCGCGTCCGGAGCACGGGGACGAGGGCATGCTCGCGGGCGTGCTCGGCATCGCTTACCGGCAGTTGCCCGGCGGCGGTTTCAGCCACAACGTCAAAGTGTCCCTGCTCGATGCCAATGGGCGCATCGTGGCCAGCGCGAATGCCTCCGGTACGCTCGATCGGGCTTTTGTCGAAGCGATCGTCGCACTGCGCACCGGCCACTGAGACAAGCGAGCGCCGATTGCCGGTGACCCTGGGCTTGATCCGGGGGAACCCCGACGCAGCATGGCTTGCGATACCGGA
>Ga0307376_10001136_pt1 | contig 29803 bp, 30 predicted proteins | sample TR2MG_FD_202536 | JGI IMG/M metagenome (GOLD analysis project Ga0307376, IMG submission 202536) | Soil microbial communities from Risofladan, Vaasa, Finland - TR-2 | ecosystem: Environmental > Terrestrial > Soil > Coastal area > Acid sulfate soil | place: Finland: Risofladan, Vaasa | collected...
ACGAATAAATATTAAAAGGCTTAATTTAATATGTTGACACTGTATAATAGTACATAGATATATTCTCAGCACTAGTTAACCCAACACGACAGTTAGAGCGGATAATGAATACTGAAAATCCAGTAAGAATATATTAATAAACAAAAGGAGCGTTAATATGTCAACTATAGGGAAGACGCAGATTACCATCACATTTATATGTCCCGCAGAGCACGTAGCTGAGGGAGAGAGGATTTTCGAAAGCCATGCCAAATGGATGAAAGAAACTCATCACAGATCCGGCGAATTAGAACTGCTTCGCTATCATATCATTAAAGGACCTGAGCTAGAGAACCCTCTAGATCCTACATCAGCTCCAACTGGGAACACTATGTTCGTATTGGACGAGATGTATGTGTCTCAGGCGGGTCTGGACGATCATTGGAGAAGAGCTCCTCAAGATTGGGCGGACATCGGTGCATTGGTAGAATGGTCGGGCAAGTGCAAAGTAATCACTGCTCATAATGGAGTAGCTATACAGGGACTTTGGGACTAACAACTAATGCACAGTGCGCTTTGATTCTTTGAGAACCAGAGCGCACTGCATAATTTACAGTCACTACAAAAAATGAAGTCAAGTCCGAAATCACCAAATAGGCACAAGACAAGCCCGGAAAGGTCACTAGATTAACAAAAGCGCCGAAGAGTTTTGTCAATCAAATTAATTCTTGTTATAGCTACATATACATTTTCCTTAAATTTAGACTTGTTTTGCCAAGTATTTCCATTATACTAGTAATATGGTATTAAAGACAAAGGAAAGCCCTATGAATCTTTATGCAAAGATGATGTCGGCAATGGGAACGGAGCCAAGACTCAGAATTATGCGGCTTTTATTATCGGCCCATCCTGAAGGCATGGTGGTGGGAGATATTCAATCTGAACTCGGAATACCTGGTTCCACACTTTCGCATCACCTGGAAAAATTGAAAATCGTAGATCTGGTAGAGGTAAATCGCGAACGTCAGTTCCTGCGCTATTCGGCGAATACCGAAGCCCTTAAATATTTACTTGCGTTCCTTTTTGACGAGTGCTGCTCCCGCAGCCACGCCATTAAACCTCAGTCAATAGCTAATCTTTGTAACCTGGATGTAGATTAGTTGATTAATTATGAGCGGATTCAGTTTATTGGCCTTATATATAAAAAGGAGAAAAAAAAACGATGGCAGGCAATCATCAATAAGATTAAACGAGATATCTCCTTTGACTCCAGCCAACAAAGCACAGCTACCAATGAACGGAGGATTTGCAGGTGACCAGTTGTAACAAGCGGCATTTATCTTTTCTGGACCGTTATCTCACATTGTGGATTTTTCTAGCAATGGCAGGGGGCGTAGCGATTGGAACCGTCTTTAAAGGCGCTCCGGGTTTATTAAATAATTTATCTATCGGTTCAACTAATATCCCAATTGCCATAGGTCTGATATTGATGATGTACCCGCCACTTGCACGGGTGAAATACGAGGAATTACCCCTTATATTTAAGGACTGGAAAATTCTACTGCTGTCACTGGTTCAGAACTGGGTTATCGGCCCGCTTTTAATGTTTGGCCTTGCCATTTTATTCTTGCAGGATCACCCGCAATATATGATCGGTCTGATCTTAATCGGATTAGCCCGCTGTATTGCCATGGTGATTGTCTGGAACCAGCTGGCCGAAGGCGATAATCAATATGTTGCAGCATTGGTCGCATTTAACAGTATCTTTCAGCTATTGTTTTTTGCCGTATATGCCTGGTTTTTCCTGACCATTTTGCCTCCGATTTTCGGCATTGACGGGCAAGTAGTGGATGTCAGTTTTCGAACTATTGCTGAAAGTGTATTTATATATCTCGGCATTCCCTTTCTTGCAGGTTTTCTGACGCGCAAATTCCTTATGAAACAAAAAGGGGAAAACTGGTATGAGGGAAAGTTTTTACCGAAGATTGGGCCCATTACACTCTTTGCGCTTCTGTTCACAATCGTAGCTATGTTCTCACTCAAGGGCGGTATGGTCTTGGAGTTACCATTGGACGTATTAAAGATTGCAATCCCGCTGGCCATTTATTTTGTTGTGATGTTTATCGTCAGTTTTATCATGGGGAAATTAATAGGAGCAGACTACGGTAAAACTACAGCAGCAGCTTTTACTGCGGCGAGTAATAATTTTGAACTAGCCATTGCCGTGGCGATCACAGCTTTCGGCCTTGGGTCTTCAGTAGCTTTTGCAACAGTTATAGGTCCGCTTGTGGAAGTACCGGTACTAATCTCAATGGTCAATGTGGCTTTTTGGTTCAGAAGAAGATGGTTTTATAAATCAAGCTCTCCATGGAGAAGGGCGGGTTAAGCGGTCTTACGTCCTATTCGCTACGCCTGCTATAAGCTTCGTCGGCATCCTTGTGCATAGTCAACAGTTTTGGGAGGCCTATAATAAAATCCCAAAGTGCATTCAGGCCCGCTCGTTTTAAAACTCTAAAAGTCATCGGGAGAGACGGTTTGCCCGGCTCATAATGGTCCCGCTTGTGGATTTCATTCCTACCCTGTGAAAGCACCTTTTGAACCTCGGAAGGTATGGCCCAGTCGCTTCTGAAAACAACGGTCCCTTGTGGGTTGAGAATATAAACCGCGTCCGGATAAGAGCCGTAGAGTTTATGCGCATTCCCGTCAAGCGTATCTACAATAATTGTCCTTTGCTCATTCTCTTCGCCAGGCAATCTTTTCGCGTGATCTAATTTTTCCTTAATTGATTTGAGCGGAGGGACGCTCGAGCCGGGATGGGCTTCCCTCACATATAGAACCAGGAACCGTACATCGTTAAATTCTTTAGCCAGCCGGTTCATCTTTTGGATATTCCCCACATACATCGGACACGAGAAGCTCCCGGTTTCAAGAACTAACCAAGTGCCAAAGTAATCTGAGAGCTTTACTTTCTCTCCGTCCAGTCCGAATGCATCGAAATCAATAGCTTTTTCTCCCGCCTTTGCTCCCTTAAATTCCGTAAAATTGTAGTAATCCGCTTTGAAATTGGTGTAGTTGTATTCAGCAGTATCTTGGATATCGGGCTCGTTCATCTATTTAATCCTCCGGTCCTGTATGTTTGTCTAAATATTACACCCATATATAAAAATCGGCAAAACAAACCCGGAATATGCCCGAAAACACAAAAACTCAGAGGAAAAGGCATAACGTCCGATAATGTATATTATGTCAACTAATAAATACCGCGATTATTGAACGTGAGGAATTTCAGATTCTCCCCCATTTATTTTCCTTTAATAACACATCAATAACAAAAGATTAGTTGTGTAGCAAATAATCACTCTGTATATTATATCGTGATTTTAAATACAGCATACTAATTCAGAGTGGTAAAGAGGTAATCCATGTACCAAAGAATCGATACCTACGCAGTCAACCCCAAAGCAGTCAATCTCCTGGCGTCAGCAAGCAAGCATATGTCCTCAATCGACAAAAAGCTAAAAGCGCTTGTCGAGCTTCGCATTTCTCAAATCAACGGATGCGTGTATTGCGTCGATCTTCATTCCCGAGAAGCCAGAGCCGAGGGAGAAAATCAGAAACGTCTTGACTCGCTTGCGGTATGGCACGAGTCAATCTTGTTCAACGAGGCTGAGCGCGCGGCATTTACGTGGGCGGAAGCTTTGACGAATGTGTCCGTCACACATGCGCCGGACGCTGTTTTTGAGGAGCTGAAAAAGCACTATTCAGAACAGCAGATCGTCGATCTAACGCTAATAATTTCGATAATGAACATGTGGAACCGCCTCGCTGTAGGCATGCGCCGCCTTCCCGATGAGTAAGGCACATAAAGTAGCCCCCGATAGGCTTTTGGTAACCGCTGCGCTTGAAAAAACAGTTGCGGGATTGATTGGAGCTTATTATGTATTTTAACTATATGCCTTATCGGACAATTCTCTAAATTAGCCTGAGTTAGAATCTTCTGTCAGCTTATTTGAAAATTCTTCCATAAAATCCATTTGAATTTGCTGAATTTCCAACAGTCTTGACCATTGATGTGTTATAAGCTGATCCATTTTTGCGTGTAAATGGCGTATTTCCAGTTCAGCTTTTATATTAATACGATAATCGTTCTCTGACCTTAAACGGTCTTTGGCTTCCTGTCGGTTTTGACTCATCGTCTTTAAGTATTTCTCAGTAGTTTATAGCAGAAATTCCAAAGTTAACAGTTAAATATTATCTTAGAAAGACTAGAGGTTGAAGCAAGCAATCCCATAATAACCGCGATCCGACACAAACCGCTACTGATAAAATGGGAGAGGTTCATCTCTTTGGAAATATCAGTATGAATTCTCTTTATGGGAAATAGCCTGATATATTAATAATTTAGGAGATAAGATAAGAATGATGCGAAATCAACATAAAGAAAATCACCGCACAGGACGTATAAATTGGTTACGAGCTGCTGTGTTGGGTGCGAATGATGGAATAATATCGACGGCGAGTCTTATAATGGGTGTTGCTGCTGCACAAAGTACTCCTGGTGTTATTTTGACCGCAGGAGTAGCAGGTCTAGTTGCTGGTGCAATGTCTATGGCTGCCGGTGAGTATGTTTCGGTAAGTTCTCAAGCAGATACAGAAAAGGCTGATCTATTGCGCGAGCGGAAAGAATTGGAAGAAGATAAAGAATATGAACTGGAGGAGCTTGCAAATATTTATATTGAAAGAGGGCTTGATCCAAATCTTGCGAAAGAAGTTGCGAGACAGCTGATGGACAATGACGCATTAGGCGCACATGCAAGAGAAGAGCTAGGTATTTCAAGCACCCTCAGGGCAAAACCCGTTCAGGCAGCGTTAGCTTCCGCTGGCGCTTTCTCTCTGGGAGCGGCTATGCCAATCTTAGTTATTATCATATCATCAGGGTACAGTTTAATCCCAATTGTCGCCGGGACATCTTTAGTTTCTCTGGGGGTTCTCGGAGGATTGGCTGCTTATGTTGGAGGCGCAAATGTGGCAGTAGCAACAATACGTGTGATATTCTGGGGATTGCTAGCTATGAGCTTTACCGCAGCAATAGGTTCATTGTTCTGAAAAGTCAATTCATTTTAACTACATATAGCAACTTAGGGGCTTGAAAAATTAGTGTGAATCATTATATTACTTATGATTTTTAGAATCACTTGCAGGAATTGAGGTAGAAGAATATGCCGATATACGAATACGAATGTAAAAAATGTGGAAGAATCACAGAGGAGCTGCAAAGCTTTAGCGATCCTCCTTTAAAAAGATGTAAAGAATGTAAAGGGAAACTTGAAAAGCTAATTTCACTTTCATCTTTTCAGCTCACCGGAACCGGCTGGTATGCAACTGATTACGCTAAGGGACCGGGAATTCCTCCAAAAGCTGAGGATCAGAACAACCCTGCTGTAGACAGCAATGGCTCAGGAAGCTCCAATGATGCGGCTAGCTCTAGTGATAAACCTGCTGCTACAGTCGCAGAGAGCGGCCCTTCATCACCAACTGAGAAGTTTCAGTCAATACAAAAAGAGACAAAGAAAGCAAAATCCAAGGCTAAAACTCCTTGATTGATTAGATTTCAACTCGTTACCCTACCCCTTTGATATTTAAATATTTTATTAATTGTTATGGGAGCACCCTTCATGGAACTAGGAATAAAAAATAGAGTCGCGATCGTAGCAGCATCAAGCAAAGGGCTTGGTAAGGCTACAGCTCTGGGTCTTGCAATGGAGGGAGTAAAACTAACAATCTGCTCAAGAGAAAAAGAAGCTCTTGAAAGAACGGCTGAAGAAATCAGGTCTCAAACCGGGGCCGACGTACTTGCAGTGGCATGCGACGTATCTAAAACAGATCAGATAAAGACCGTCGTTAAAGAAACTATAAATGAGTATTCAAAAGTTGATATCCTGATTAATAACGCGGGAGGACCTCCCGTGGGAGCTTTCCTTGATTTCACACTCCAGGATTGGCAAAAGGCTATTGAACTAAATCTATTTAGCGCCATCACTTTTAGCAGTGAGGTGATCCCCTATATGAAAGAGAATAAGTGGGGGCGCATAATAAACATTACATCCTATGCGGTAAAGCAGCCGGTCGAAGGTCTACTGTTATCAAACACTGTGAGGGCTGGGATTATCGGATTGGCGAAGACTTTATCAAACGAATTCGCCCCCTACAATATACTCGTAAACAACATCTGCCCGGGAAGAATATTTACGGATAGAATTACTTTTCTTGCCTATGAAAGAGCAAAGAAGGAAGGAAAGAGTTTTGATGAGGTAATTAGCGCCATGGGATCGGACGTCCCGGTGGGCAGAATCGGGAAGCCCGAAGAGCTGGCCAACTTAGCCGTCTTTCTGGCTTCAGAGAGAGCAAGTTATATTACAGGCACAACAATTCAAGTAGACGGCGGCCTTACAAAAGGACTCATGTGAGTCGGCTTTAAAAGGACATGTGAGTCCACGACTGCTCTAAATTTAGTTTATGCATATGGGAATTCTACAAAGAAGCTCCGCATCAGAGAACAACAACTCAGTGCTTTATCTAGCCCTACTCTGCTTACTCTACCTTCTTGTTACTTCTAATTATTTGCCCACTTCTTTTAATTCCAAAAATTTAGTTGATACGGATGAAACAATCTTCGTTGAGATCTCCAAAGACGGTATTGCTACAGTAGAGGGTTTTGAAAATACTCAGGTACTTAACGAGATCAAATCAAAATATGGTCTTCACCAAGATTTAAAGTCAGGCGACAAAATCACGATCAAAGAGAAGGAAGCACTAGTCAGCAAATTAAGCGCTCGTAAGAGAATTTCACTTGGAATTCCGATAGGACTTAATTCAGCCTCATTTGAAGATTTAAAAGCAATTCCAGGATTAGGTGATGAATTGGCAACTCGGATTATTGGCTATAGAGCAAGTATAGGAGAATTCGAAAGTATTGATGAGCTAGATAATATAGAGGGTATAGGCAAGAAGAAATTGGCTATTATAAAAAAAGTTGGGAACCTTGATTAGCGGTTAAGTATAAAATCGATCTCAGTCTCGGAATCGTTACTATTTTGTCCTATATCGTTTGGGTAAGAATCTGAGGGTATTTCACTCTCTCTTCCATCGATCATCACGTTATTTCGTAGAGAATCAAGAACATTTTTTCTGAGTGAATCAACACTATAGGGAATATCTCCATAAGGTGTGCTAACAATCTTTAGACTCGAGGGTTTTATAAATGATCCTCCAGGATAATTTGTGAGCGCCTCCTGCATAAAATCTATCCATATCGGGAGCGCAGCTCTTGATCCTGCCTCTTTGTTTCCAAGGCTTTTATGATCGTCTCTACCCACCCAGACCGCCGTTGTTAATTTTGGGCTAAAACCCACAAACCATGCATCCGTATAATCATTTGTAGTTCCTGTCTTACCGGCTACTGGAGCTAACTCTGTAAGCTTTTGGGCCTTCGCACCTGTGCCTTCTTTTATTACAGCTTGAAGCAAATCAGCCATTATATATGCAGTCTCGGGACTAAGGGTTTGCTGAGCCATTTCAGAGGAGCTAAAATCAACCGGGCCTTCTCTAATGAGGTTTAAGAATTCATTTGGAGTTAAAAATCCATATTCGCTATCGCCAAAGAAATCATTAGTATCAATAAGAATATCTTCCTTTAGTGACTCTAAATCTGCACTCGTTTCTCTGCCCTGCTCTTTAGCAAGTTGTTTAATAATATCCAGTCTCTTTTTTCCTCTTTCAACTTTAAGATTTTCTTCCTGTGAAACAAAGGTCCCCCCGGTGTTGTCCTCAATTATTCGTCCGTTTCTATCGTAAATCCTTAGGATAAACTGAGGCTCAACTAACTTTCCTCCTGAAGCAAAAACATTATAAGCCTTGACCATCTCCATCATCTTGAGATCAGTGCCGCCCAATGCCAAGGAAGGATATGGTTTTAAGACCGAAGTAAATCCAAAATTCTTTGAGTAATCTACAACATAGGCAGGATCAATATCCAGCATCAGCCTCACGGTAGCTAAGTTCCTTGATTTAGCTAGTGCTTGTCTTAATACGATAGCCCCCTTGTATTCACCATCGTAATTCTGAGGAGCCCAGTCTTTTATTACAACCGGCATATCGTATAAGATAGAGGTCTCAGAGTAGCCCTTGTCTAAGGCTGCTGAATATACTATCGGCTTAAACGCTGAGCCTGGCTGCCTTAGTGCTTGAGTAGCTCTGTTAAACTGAGAATTTTCAAAATCATATCCACCTGCCATGGCAAGTATGTGGCCGTTAGTATCCATTGAAACAAGTGCAGCCTGGGCAACCGGGTTAATATAGAGAGAGAATTCTTTTTTATCACCTTCGCTGCTAGCAGCTTTGACGCTAATTACATCTCCAACTTTTAACTCGATAGGTGAAATGCTTACTCCTTTTAGATTTTCATTACCAAATTCGTTGATACCCTTACCAAATGGAGAACTGACGACATATTTCAAAGTTCCACTGTCTGCCCCTACCCCAATTTGAGCAGTATAAGTCTGCATGTCCTCATCATTTAATCTTTCTATCTTCCCTACTTTTGTTACCACTGCGTCATATATAATCCCCGGCTCCACACTCTGTACTTTCTGATTGTCTCTGAATTTATTTATCTGAGTTGTATTTGTTAGATTCTTTGATACAATCTTACGCTCATGCCTGGATTCAATATCCAGCACTCCTCTTTTTACAGCCCAGTTAGCTTCATTATTTAGCTCAAGATTAACTGTAGTGAAGACCTTATACCCCCCATTCAGAAAAGCTTCGGTACCGACTTTGTTTTCTAAATACTTTCTGACATGTTCTACAAAATAAGGTGCAGCCTCGTAGTTAACTCTCCTTCTGGGAACAATTTCTATTTCAAAATCTATAGCTTCCACTCTCTGATCTTCCGTTATGTAGCCGCTTTCAACCATCTTCCTGAGCACAAGCTTTTGCCTTTCCAATGCCCGCTCCAAGTGTTTGCGAGGTGAGAAGTATTCCGGTTTCTTTGGAAGACCGGCCAATAGAGCAGCCTCAGCTATATTTATGTCCTTAGCGGATTTACCAAAATAATTCTGGCTTGCCATTTCAACACCGTATGTACCGTCAGCAAGATAGATATGATTGAGATAAAGAAATAGTATTTCTTCTTTAGATAAGTTGTTTTCTATTTTATGGGCAAGAATAGCTTCTTTAATTTTTCTAGAGAGGGTTCTTTCAGGAGTTAGAATTACATTTTTTATGACCTGCTGCGTTATCGTGCTTGCCCCCCTAACCCACGTTCCTTCTTGAATGTTCTCTGTCATAGCTCCAATAATGCTTTTTAAATCTACCCCCTCATGCTCAAAGAAACGCTTATCTTCAATAGCAATAAAGGCGTTACGAATGTGAGGCGGAATATTTTCATAACGAACGATCTTACGGCGTTCAAATGCAAATTCCCCTATCATTGTACCGTCAGAAGAGTAAACCTCTGTCACCAGCTTTGGTTTATAGCCGGTTACTACAGAGAGATCGGGAAGGTCACTAGAATAATACTTATACCCGGCATATAGCGCTAAAACACCACCACCTAGTAAGAAAAGGCAGAACAATACAAAATAGAGCAGGAATTTGCTTTTCTTGGGTTTTGTTTTAAGTTTTTTGTTCGGTTTTTTCGCCATTAAATCTGTTATAGTCCGTTAATGAGTATGGGTTAAATATTATAATTTTAGAATAACTATACCTGAGACAATGCTAATAAATAAACAAAAAAATCGGCTATCATTATTATTATGGAGAATACAGTGGAAATGGAAACCCTAGACACCTATATTCGTAAAGTAGAAAACCAGGAAATTAAAGGTATTCTCCTTAAACTTAAGAACGAGATGCGTAAGCCTGACGTAACATGGGAATCGGTTAAAACAATATTGGTTTCCGTCGAGCAAAAGAACCCAATTATATTAAAGGAAATTTTCTCGTTGCTAATTAAAGAATCGGAATGATCTGTTCTTAGTGAGTTTAAAGAAAAAGCACAGAATTAGGTTAAATTACAGACCTAGAAAGATTAGCTGCCATAAAGAAATAATATGAACTTAGCAAACACTCAGAATAATGTAGTTGACAGTATTTTAGATCTAATCGGAAATACTCCTGTCATCAAATTGAATAATTTCATCTCCCCTGATTCTGCTACAATATGGGCTAAATTAGAGAATTTAAACCCTGCAGGAAGTATTAAAGAAAGAATCTGCCTCAGCATGATTGAGGCCGCGGAGAAAGAAGGCTCAATAAACCCGGAATCGACCGTGATAGTAGACGCAACTAGTGGGAATACCGGGATTGGCCTTGCATTAGTATGCGCTATTAAAGGCTATAAATTAGTACTGACAATGCCCGATGATAAGAGTATGGAAAGAAGACTGCTTTTAGCGGCATATGGTGCAAAAGTAGTTTTGACACCTGCAGAAGAGCTCATGGAGGGCGCTATTAACAAAGCGCTTGAGATTGCCGACTCCAAGCCTGATTCATTCATGCTAAACCAATTTAGCAATAAAGTGAACGCAAGGACCCATAAACTCACGACAGGTATAGAGATAATAGAGCAAATACCAGGGGAAATAGACGCATTTGTAGCAGGCGTTGGAACCGGGGGCACAATTACCGGGGCCGGTGAAGCGTTAAGAGAACGTTATCCGGATATAAAGCTGATTGCAGTAGAACCCAAAGAGTGCGCTGTTCTTTCCGGCGGAGAAGCGAATGTTCACGAAATGCAGGGTATTGGTCCGGGTTTTATACCCGAAATACTTAACATGAGCATATATGACGAGGTCATAGCTGTAACAACTGAAGACGCTCGACTTTTTACCAGAGAATTAGCGCTCAAAGAAGGCATACTGGTCGGTATTTCTGCCGGAGCTGCAGGTTTTGCGGCATCAAAAGTTGCAAAAAAATTAGGAAAAGGGAAAAATGTAGTAACGATTTTTTGCGATACGGGAGAAAGGTACTTAAGCACGGGTCTTTTCGATTAAGTCGGCAATACTATTATCCTCACCTAATTATGCTTTATGATTAGGGAATCTAAGTTGAAAACCCCCTTTAACTATGCTATCATTTTAATTGGTTTAAGAGTCTTTAATTTCATTTTAAATAAGAGGGAACAGTGAACAGCCAGCTATTTAAGAATTTAGTACTATGGTTAGTGATATTTGTTGCAATTATTGCACTTTACCAACTCGTGCATACCCCAAGGGTTGGGTATAAAGAAATCCCTTACAGTGAATTCCTAGCTAATTTAGACAGTGGTGAGATAAAAGACCTTGAATTTAAAGGCGAAGAAATCAACGGCCAATATGTAGAATCTACAGAGGATGCGGTAAAGAGTTTTAAAACTGTTGGGCCAGCAAATGACCAATTAATTAAAACACTAGAGGAAAAGGGGGTCACCTTTAAGTTCGATTCAGACAAAGAAGGGTCGCTTACCAGCATACTTCTAAATTGGGCGCCGCTTCTTTTACTGGTTGTAATTATGGTTTTCTTCATGAGACAGCTGCAAGCTGGCGGAAGCAAAGCAATGTCCTTTGGAAAGAACAAAGCTCGCATGCTTAGTGAAAATCAGAACAAGACCACATTTAAAGATGTGGCTGGAATTGATGAAGCAAAGGAAGAAGTGCAAGAAATTGTAGATTTCCTAAAAAATCCTAAGAAATTCACCAAATTAGGTGGAAGAATACCTAAAGGAATACTGCTTGTTGGTTCACCCGGAACCGGTAAAACACTCCTAGCTAAAGCAATAGCCGGAGAAGCTGGGGTTCCTTTTTTCATAATTAGTGGAAGTGATTTTGTAGAAATGTTTGTAGGCGTAGGAGCTTCCAGAGTAAGAGACCTCTTTGTACAGGCCAAACGACATTGTCCGTGCATTATTTTTGTAGACGAATTGGATGCTGTGGGGCGACACCGTGGAGCTGGACTTGGGGGCGGCCACGATGAGAGGGAGCAGACTCTAAATCAGCTATTGGTAGAAATGGACGGGTTTGAATCACATGAGGGAATAATTTTGATGGCCGCTACTAACCGTCCTGACGTACTTGACCCTGCACTGCTTAGACCGGGAAGGTTCGACAGACAGGTTGTAGTTCCTCGACCTGACGTTAGAGGCAGGGAAGAAATTTTGAAGGTTCATTCCAGAAATACACCTTTAGAAGATGACGTGAAACTTTCAGTAATTGCCCGTTCAACTCCTGGATTTTCGGGAGCTGATCTAGAGAACCTGGTAAACGAATCAGCTCTGCATGCTGCAAGATTCGGCAAAACAAAAATTACCATGGAAGACTTCGAATTTGCCAAAGATAAAGTCATTATGGGCGCTGAAAGAAAGAGTCTTATTATTAGCGATTCAGAGAAAAAAATAACGGCATATCATGAAGCAGGACACGCCTTGGTCGCAAGACTGACGCCAGGGACAGATCCAATCCACAAAGTGACGATTATCCCAAGAGGAATGGCCTTGGGTGTAACACAGCAGTTGCCGGTTGAGGACCGCTACACATTGTCCAGGACTAACCTTAATGCAACTATAATGGTACTGCTAGGCGGTAGAGCTGCTGAAGAACTCGTTTTTGGGGAAAGAACCAGCGGAGCAGGCAATGACCTTGAGAGAGTTACCGACATAGCTCGTAGAATGGTATGTGAATGGGGAATGAGTGAGAAAGTCGGCCCTATCACATTTGGAAAAGGTGATGAGCAAGTATTTTTAGGAAGAGATATTGCAAAACAAAAAGACTATAGTGAAGAGACCGCAATTGATATAGATAATGAAAAGAAATCAATTGTTACAATCAACTACGAAAAGGCTAGAACTTTGCTAGAAGACAATATTGACCTGCTTCATAAAGTTGCCGAAGTCCTTTTAGACAAAGAAGTAATAAACGGCAAGGAATTGGACGAACTAATTAAAAACAATAAACCCGAACAGCACCCCTCACCATGGCAGAATCCAATTAGTCCGGAAGGTTCAATGGCCTTTAGAGAGAGTAATATAAAAGATACGTGATCTTATTAAGGCATTTTTATAATTAATTTGGCAAATTAGGCGGTTTCTAATACTACTTCAGTTTTTAGAGCATTTGTTTAGAATTAGCCATAATAAGATAAAAAAATGGAAATCCAAGACAAAACATTCCAGGGAAAAGAAATAAATCTACCCCATGAAGTTAATCTACCCCATACGGTGAGAACCCAAGTCTCACAAGAATCACTCCAGGAAAAAACTATATTAAAATGCAGGGATAAAGAACTAGAAATAGGAACCAAGACTTACATAATGGGAGTTCTTAATCTTACACCGGATTCATTTTACGACGGCGGGAAATACTCCTCTTTAGACAAAGCCCTAAAACATGTGGAGCAAATGATAGATGAAGGCGCTGATATTATTGATATTGGCGGAGAATCTACAAGACCAGGCTCATTATCTATCAACTTGGATGAAGAATGTGAAAGAGTTATCCCGGTAATCAAAGAAATCAGTAGAAGCTTTGATACAATTATATCTATAGATACAACGAAGTCCGGGGTCGCTTATGAAGCGCTCAAAGAAGGCGCTTCTATCGTAAACGACATTAGCGGTCTTAATTTTGATGAGAAGATTGCAGATGTAGCCAAAGAGTTTGATGCAGCAGTAGTATTATCCCACACCTCCTCACGTCCACAAGATATGCAAGACCATACGGATTATAGCTCGTTACTAGAGGAGATATTAGATGCGCTCAGAAAATCAATAGGGCTAGCAGTAGAAAAAGGAGTTAATAAACAAAGCATTTTGATAGATCCGGGGTTCGGATTTGGAAAAACAGCTGAACAAAACCTTATTCTTCTTAAGAATTTAAGCAGATTTTGCGAGCTTGGGAAACCGGTACTAATAGGGACCTCCAATAAATCATTCATAGGTAAAACTTTAGATGCAGACATAAATGAAAGAACAGAAGGTACAGCAGCGACAGTTGCAATCGGAATACTAAACGGAGCATCTATAGTCAGGGTTCATGACATAAGTTATATGAAAAAAGTAAGCAAGATGGTTGATGCAGTTTTAAACGTCAACTAAAGAGAAGAGAGGTCATTTTAAATAGATACCATGTTTGATACGATACTGAATTTTAGATATGTATGGGATACTTTGGACATAGCGCTTGTTGCCTTTATTATCTACTATGCACTGACGATGATAGAAGGCACCCGGGCGCTTCAAGTCTTATTTGGCTTGGTTTTATTATTCGCTCTTTTCTATATATCTCAAGAGGGTTTATTTACTCTAAACTGGATACTAGGGCAGTTCCTAGGGTCAATAATACTTATCGTAGTAATATTATTTCAACATGATATTAGAAGAGCGCTTGCTGCAATCGGAAGGCGTCCTTTCCTGCTAAAAATATCGTCGGGAAAGACTAAAGAATCATATGTAGAAGAAATAGTTAAAGCCTCAAGTTATCTTGCTAACAGGCAGATAGGAGCCCTTATAGTTATAGAGAGAAACAATAGCCTTGCCGATTTCATTGAAATTGGAATGAGAATAGATTCTCTGTTGTCTAGAGAATTAATTATAAGCATTTTTAATACGTCTTCTCCTCTGCATGATGGTGGAATTATCATTGTAGGAGACAGGATTGCCTCTGCGGGGTCTTTCTTCCCCTTAGTTACCGATCCTGACTTAGGAAGGGAGCTAGGAACTAGGCACAGAGCTGCAATTGGACTTTCTGCAGAAACTGATGCTGTAGTGGTTGTGGTATCTGAGGAAACAGGGACTATTTCTATGGCCTTAGGCGGTGAAATCTCAAGAGGTCTAGACGCAACTTCACTAAACAATGCACTTCTAGATGCACTAGGAATCAAAAGATCTAAGAAAGCCTCACCAAGTCCAACTGTTAAAACTGAGGAGAGTAAACAAGCTAATATATAGAGAACCCTCATGGTAGACTGGTTAAAACATCCATTTCAATCTAGTAACAACGGGGAGAACAAGAAGAATCCGCTTCTTAATAATATTGGGAAGAAAGTTCTTGCTGTAGCGATTGCCATATCTCTTTGGCTCGTAGCTAATCTTCAACACGATGTGGAGAAAAATGTTGCTATAGATGTCAATTATGCCAACTTGCCTCCGGGGCTTGTAGTGGTCAATAACCCGCCTGAAAAACTAAAATTAAGAGTAAGGGGACCACGAAGCCAGCTCTCATCTATAACAGCTAAAAATATGTTGTTCACGATTGACCTCTCTAATATAACAAGCGGTATGTCAAAATTTGAAATCGGCACTGACCAGATAACACCTCCAAGAGATGTACAAGTTACCGGAATAAGTCCGGCAGAAATCAAAATTGAGGCAGATAAATTAGCGGAGAAAAAAGTTCAAGTAGAGCCTAGTATTGGTCCGCCTGAAGTGGGTTATGAAATTATAGGCACGCCCGAAGTAAGTCCATCTACTGCGAGAATTGAAGGCCCAAAAAATTTGCTTTCTAAAATAAACAGCATTACAACCGATCCTGTATCCGTAAAAGGGGAAAAATCAAAATTTAGTATTGAGGTTCCGCTTCGCTCGCCCTACTCTATTGTAAATATTCTTGGCGACAATACGGTGAAAGTGACTATTGATATTAAGGAAAAAACACTAGAGAAAGAATTTAACGACCTTAATATTAGTTATATTAATTTTGATGATTTCGATTTTGAAACTAACGGGAACACTGCAACAGAGCTTGCTTTTGAAGGCCCATTTAGCATTATCAACAACCTCAACAGTAATGACATCGAGCTTTATGTTGACGGAAGCGATATAAACAAGACTAATCAAAACAAAAAACACACTTTAAAGGTTGGAGTTAACTACCCTTATAAAGATATTCTAAAACTAACTAAACAAACACCTAAAACGATTGAAATTAAGCTTAACTAGACTGGAGAATATTAGTGAATAATAGAGGAAGGCGTCTTTTTGGAACAGACGGAATTAGGGGTTTAGCAAATCATGACCCGATGACGCCTGAGATGAGCTTAAAGCTTGGTAAGGCCCTAACATATACTTTAAGACAGGGCAAAAATTCTACTAAGAAACCAACAATAGTTATAGGAAAAGATACAAGACTATCCGGCTACATTTTTGAGCAAGCCCTATCTTCGGGTATTGCATCAATGGGAGCTGACGTCTTTTTGGTTGGCCCGCTCCCTACACCGGCAATTGCATTTATTACAGTCAGTATGAGAGCAGATGCGGGGATAGTGATTTCCGCTTCCCACAACCCCTATGAAGATAATGGGATCAAGATATTTGATAGATACGGCTATAAGCTTCCTGATGAAAAAGAGATGGAAATTGAAAACTTAATCTGGAATGGTGATGAAAAATCAATGAATTCACCTCCAGAGGAAATTGGGAAAGCCTTTAGAATAGACGACGCTCCGGGAAGATATGTAGTGTTTGCCAAAAACTCATTCCCTAATGATTTAACACTAGAGGGAATTAAAATAGTTTTGGACTGCGCAAATGGGGCAGCTTATAAAGTAGCACCACTTATTTTTCAAGAACTTGGAGCGGAAGTTATAACAATAGGTGTAAACCCAAATGGTAAAAATATTAATACTGATTGCGGGTCTTTGAACCCTGCCCTACTTAGAGAAAAGGTTTTAGAAACAGGCGCCGATTTGGGTATAGCGCTTGATGGAGATGCCGATAGAGTAATCTTTTGCGATGAAAAAGGAGAACTCGTAGACGGGGATAAAATAATAGCAATATGCGCTCGGGAAATGATAGAGAAAGGAACATTGAAAGGTAACGCGGTTATTACAACTCTTATGAGTAATATGGCGCTTGAGATATATATTAAAAACCAGGGCGTAGAATTTGTTAGGACACAGGTTGGCGACAGATACGTTGTTGAGGAGATGAGGGCTCGGAAGGCTAATCTGGGTGGGGAGCAGTCAGGTCATATAATTTTTCTCGACCATACAACAACAGGCGATGGAACGCTCGCCGCACTTCAGGTGCTTGGGATAATGAAAACAAAAGAAAAGAGCCTCTCTGAGCTTGCAACAATCATAGATCTTTACCCGCAAGTATTATTAAACGTTAGAGTTGATAAGAAAAAGGAAATAAGCGATATTCCGGAGCTAGAAAAACAAATCAAAATTAATGAAAGCAGACTAAACGGAAAAGGACGCATTAATATTAGACACTCTGGCACGGAACCAATATCCAGAATTATGGTTGAAGGTGAAGATGACGCACTAATAAAAGAGATAGCTTCTGAGCTGGCTCACACAATAGAAAAAGAATTAGGAGTTAACAATTAATGCCAAAATTAAATGTAAATATAGACCACGTAGCAACCCTCAGACAGGCAAGAGGAACCAACGAGCCAGATCCGGTATTAGCAGCTTATTTGGCAGAATTGGCAGGAGCGCACGGAATTGTGGTTCATCTCCGTGAAGACAGAAGACACGTGCAAGATAGAGATCTTTATATTCTAAGAGAAACTGTAAAGACTAAATTAAATATGGAGATGGCCGCTACAACCGAGATGGTCCGCATTGCAACCGACGTTATGCCGGATATGGTCACACTTGTGCCGGAAAAACGTGAAGAGCTTACAACCGAAGGCGGCTTGGATGTTGTCGGCAACAGAAAAACTGTTTCCAAAGCCGTAGACAAGCTTAAAGAAGAAGGACTGTTTGTGAGCCTATTTATCGATCCTGATGAAAAGCAGATTAAAGCGTCAAAAGAAATCGGCGCTGATATGGTAGAGATCCACACAGGGTCCTACGCTGAAGCTGATAATGAAAAGAAAATAGAAAAGGAACTTAAGAAAATTGAATTGTCGGTTGGAATAGCGCTTGACCAAGAGTTGAGAGTAGCCGCAGGTCATGGTCTGGATTACCGAAACGTTGAGCCGATTGTATGGATTGAGGAAATTGAAGAGTTAAATATAGGACACAGTATAATTTCGAGATCAGTAATTGTAGGAATTGAAGAAGCGGTAAGTGAAATGCTTATCCTATGTAGCTAAAATACAACTTACATAGAACGAAATAGACCCCCTAACCTTCACTACATCTAGAGCACTTGCCATATATCTCAAGCTTATAGTTTGCAACACCAAACTCGTTTAGTTTTGCAACTTGATGTAGACATGATTCAATCTGCATGTTTGCAAACTCTACTATTTGTCCACACTCTGTGCATATCATATGGTGGTGATGCTCGGTCTCAGACCTGATAGGTTCGTATCTTGCTTTACCATCACCAAAATTCCTTTCAGATGCAATACCCGATTCTTTGAATAACTTTAAGGTTCTATAAACCGTGGCAAAACCAATTGAGGGATGATTCTGCTTAATGTCTTCGTAAAGCTCTTCTACAGTTACATGTTTGCCCATGTAATTGTTAAAAAACTCGTTGAAGATAGTATCCCTTTGTTTGGTTGATTTAAGCTGCTTTCTAGCTATGTAATCGTTAAATGTTTTTCTTCTTTCCATCTTTCTTTTAGCCACAGGAGTCATTATTAAGCCCCTTTACGATATTGATATTTATTATCAAGAATAAACTAAAGTGGAAAGAATACAAGGGGTGAATACTACTAAATGGAAATAATTACCATATAAGATCATATCATGGATATTTAATTTACAGTAAAAGTTTATATGATAATTCTATTCAGTAAGCACATATAAGAAGAGCTTGGCCGGTGAAGAATTTAAGAATAATCTTGAGATAAACTACTTTTATTTATTACTTCCTTGCCATAATAAACCATGTACTTGAAGGGAGATACACCCCGTCGGCTCTTTCATGCTCCTTCATCGAGTCCTTCATATCTTGAATTATATGAGGGAGTTTTTCCTGTCCAAGCTCCGCAGCTTCCCGAATTATCTCTCCTGAAGGACCTACTAATATCTGAAAGTCTATGGCTTCTTGCATGCTGGTACCAACAGGTATATGAGCATCATTTCTTTCAAACAGCTCAATATTATCAAATCCTGCTGCATTCATCATTGCTCTGGTAGTCTCTTCATCGGCTAATGAAAACGGTCCGGGACCGCAAGTTTGTGCATTGTCACTAGGAGGAGGCAGATGTTTTAACGCTATATCCTTTGCCATGCCCCAGCAAGGATTATCATTTATGGTTCTCCAAACAATCATGCATAGCTTACCGCCTGGTTTTAGTGTTTTATGAGCATTCTTGAGAGCATAAACAATATTTTGGAAAAACATCACACCAAAACGTGAATAGACTACATCGTAGTAATTTTCAGGAAGTTCATATGTTTGGGCATCGCCTAGAACAAACTTTACATTATCAAGACCAGCTTCGTCTCTTTCCTTATTTGCTATATCTAAAAATGCTTGTGTACAATCAAGTCCTAATACTTCTCCCTCGGCTCCAACTATCTCACCGATCTCAAGACAAGTCTCACCATAACCGCAGCCTATATCCAGAACCTTATCACCCGGTTTAATCTGGAAGTGATCATATGCTGAGGCGCTATGCACAGCCCCGTTCCCTGAGAGTATATGACGAAACCTATTCCATTTTGGTACTAATATTTCATTCCAACAGCTTATAAAGTCATCATTACTATCCGCCATTCTTATCTCCTTTATTCATTATAAAATATATATAAATATATTGCTCCCTTTTTGTCAAGCTCGGGTTAAGATTGTTTATAGCCATTCAATAATGAGATCAATCCGAAAACAGGGCCAGGGATAAGAAACAACATTAAGTATTTCGCATCGATAATGCCAACTAAACTACTGACGAATTGAATGCTAAAGACGGTGATTAAAAACCCTACACTCGTTACTATTGTCAGCGCCGAGCCGACATACTCTTTTGGCGCCGACATCGCCACCAATGCCGAGAACTGTGGGGAATCCCCGGCGACAACCACTCCCCAAAAGAGAAAGAAAACGAAGAATAATTCAAGTGGGGCAGCAAAAATTAACGGAGACAATAAACAGCAGATTCCCGAGGCCAGCAACTGATAAAATGCTACTGGTTTACTGCCTGTTCTTTTGGAAATTACTCCGCCCAGAGCACATCCCACTCCTCCCGCAGCAATTATCCAGAATGACCACAGCGGGATATTAATTGCATCAATATGCTCCTTTGCATAATAGGCAAGAAGTAAGGGAATAAAAGTCCACAAGGTATAAAGCTCCCACATATGCCCAAAGTAACCGAAAGCTGCTTGTCTTAGGGCTTTGGATTTGAATATTATTTGAATAGCCCGGGGATTGAATTTTGTCCCTTTGGATAAATAAGGGCCGTTGGGTACAAATATCAGCATGAATATCCCGCCGATTATAGATATTACCGAAACTGAAATAAGCACACTCCCCCACTCATAACTATGTTCAAATGATTTCAATAAATGAGGGAAAGCCGTACCAAGTACCAATGCTCCAACTAGATAACCCAGCGCCGCACCCAGACCATGCTTATACCACCCGGCGGCTATCTTCATCCCAACAGGGTATATTCCCGCCAGAAAAAACCCGGTGATAAACCGGAATATTAACAATGACGACAGCCCGTCAGAAAAGAAGAAAATTCCAAGGTTAGCTGCAGCGCCCAGAATAGAACTAATAAAGAATACGTGTCTAGGTGAAAAACGATCAGAAATTAGAAAGAAGGCAAAGAATAGAGTTCCGGAAATAAATCCCAACTGAACGGAAGATGTTATATAGCCAAGGGAAGCGGGAGACAACAATCCCCACTCCAATTGAAGATCACCCATTACGGCGTTACCGGCAAACCAGAGCGAGGTTCCCGCGAATTGAGAGAAAATTATGACTGGTAAAATCCAGGGCGGTCTCTGTTCCACAGAATTAAACTACTGCATATATTAACAAAACAAAAGCAGTATTCCCGCACATGGGCCTTACCAGCATAATTGTTCTACACTAAAGCTTCTCGCATTCAGCTTCGGGCATTACTTTCTTAAACCGTAGGTTTAATGTTCTGATTCATTTTAAATAAGTTATTTGGATCGTACTTGTTTTTTACTTGTACCAATCTATCGTAATTCGGTCCGTATGCTTCTGATATACGGGCTGTTTCTTCCTCTGTCATAAAGTTTACATATACGCTCCCATGTGCAAAAGGAGCTGATTCTTTAAAGAAATCACGCGCCCAGGAAATACACTTGTCATCCTCTTCAGGTGTGTCCCATCTACCGTGCACATTAAGCACAAAATCAGCATCTCTATGCGCATATGCAGTAGCATCAGGAGCTACCTTGTTAACCTCTCCGCCAACAAGCGCGAGGAATATCTCACACTGAGGAGACGGCAATAGTTTTGTATACTTGAGCATAACATCAATTGCATCATCGGAAACTTCCGAGAAATTATGAGATTTCCAGTAGTTGCGGGCACCGGGTGTAAGCAGGGGATCAAACGCCTGCTGCCACGCGGCAAACGGCATCACATCAATATATTGCCCGTGTGCATCACCAAAACCCTGAATCGGTGCAATGGCTTTTTCTCCCTCTTCGGGGTCACCGTCATATACAAAAGCTAATATCACAACTTCCTTGCCATGTACTTCCTCGCTCAAGAACGGAAGAGGCGGCGCCTTGCGGAGAACCATCCATACATTTAAATCCTCCGGCATAACTTTTATATACTCAAGGTGCTTATTAATTACATCTTTTGCCTGATCAAACGGGAATACAATGAGACCCGACAGAAGGTTTGGTCCTACCGGATGGAGTTGGAACTCAAACATCGTAACTATACCAAAGTTTCCGCCTCCGCCTCTGATAGCCCAAAACAGATCGGGGTTTTCTTTCTCACTTGCTTTCACAAATTGTCCGTCAGCGGTTACAACATCTGCCGATACGAGGTTATCTACTGTCATCCCGTATTTACGGCTTAACCAGCCGAACCCTCCGCCAAGCGTGAGCCCCGCAACACCCGTTGTCGAGTTTATGCCCACAGGAGTCGCCAATCCAAAGGCTAGTGTCTCGTGATCCAAATCCCCCAGGGTCGCTCCCGGGTCTACATAGGCACGCCTCTTAGTGGGATGTACTTTCACAGACTTCATGCCTGACAGATCAATCATTAACCCGCCGTCAGAGACAGCGTTACCAGCAATGTTATGTCCCGCGCCTTTGATGGACAGTAGGATGTTATTATCGCGCGCGAAATTTACTGCCTGCACAACATCACTGGTTCCGGCGCACTGTACAATAAGACCGGGGTTTTTGTCGACCATAGCATTCCAAATCGACCGTGCCTCGTCATAACCCGGGTCCCCGTTAAGTAGTACTTGACCTTTAACTCTAGCTTTAAGTTCTTCGACAGAATCTGAGGTAATATTCCCCCTCTCTCCATCTAAAGCTGTAACTTCGATATTAGACATAATGTCCTCCATAGAAAATTGATTGTTTAGAACTACCGCTCCCTTTTTTATTGTATTATATATTTGGATTTATCTCAATATGTTGTATAGGTTGTAGAGTGCTTCTTTTGGTAAGCTCGGTTTAAAGACGTCGGAGGCATGATTTAGGATGTGAATACTTTTCGACCTTTTCGTTTTGAGTTTAATTGAAGAACGGAGCCTTTAGGATTTCACCCTTCGAGAGCCTCAGGATGCAGGGTAAGGTTCTCCGGCTTTGTCTCAGAATGACAATTGTGTGTACACGGAGAGGGAAGATAGAAGATTCTGATATAATATAATTCCGGTTAATATTTATTGTAATTATGGGAAACGGGCTCACATATCTTAATTCACTTGGTATGCACAAGGTAAAACCGGGGCTGGAACGTATAAAGAGTTTGCTGAAGGCACTCGGGAATCCTGAAGATAAAGTCCCTGGAATTTTAATTGCGGGTACTAACGGTAAAGGCTCTGTAGCTGCAACTATTGCATCAATCCTCTCAACACAGGGGTATAAAGTTGGACTGTACACTTCCCCTCACCTAATAAGCATTACAGAGAGAATCAAAATAGACGGCGTGCAGATTTGCAGTACTGATCTAAATTCAATCTTATTAGAATTAAAAGAAGTTGCTGAGAAATCTCTTTTAGAGTTACCAAGTTATTTTGAGATTATTACAGCAGCGGCATTTTTATATTTTGCAAGAGAAAAGGCAGATTTCAATGTACTTGAAGTCGGCCTGGGCGGTAGATGGGACGCAACTAATGTAATCACCCCTGCTGTATCTGTAATCACAAATATAACTCTAGAACATACTGAATATCTAGGTAAGACAATCTCTGAAATAGCGGCTGAGAAAGCGTGCATAATAAAGCACTCCATTCCTGTAATTACTGCAGCTATTGATGACGCACTTGAAGTTGTACAACAAAGAGCCAAGGAAAGTGTTTCCCCTCTTCTGTATTACGGTACTGATTTTTTCACCAAAGGAGAGTCTATAAACACTTTTGATTACAAAGGAATTTTATGGGATTTTAGGAATCTCAAATCGAATTTAAAAGGTAGTTACCAAACAAAAAATTTAGCGCTTGCAATAGCGGCAATAGAAACCCTTGAAACAAATCACCATATTTCAATCACAGAGCAGTCCATACGAGACGGCTTATCCAACATAAGCTGGGAAGGCAGGTTTGAGGTTACAAGAGAGAGTCCTCCCTTGATTTTAGATAGCGCTCACAACCCAGGGGCTGCAAAATCACTTGTGGAATCAATCAGTGAAGCCTATCCTAATACCAAGTTCACTTTTCTTATTGGAATGTTAAATGATAAGGGCCATCTACAATTTATAAAGGAAATTTGCGCTATAGCTGAAAAGTTGATCATCACCGAGGTCCCTTCTGAGCGAACTGCAGATGCAGAACAACTTTTTATGCTAGCTCAAGAACATATAGACAACGTAGAAGTAATTGAAGATTATGAAACTGCTTATTCGACGCTTCTGAATTTTAATAAGCCCTCTTGTATCACAGGCTCGCTATATCTAATAGGCGCAATTAAGAATCTAATACAAAATCCTTAACATCAAACGGGTTAGGTTATATATTAATGCGAAGGAGATAATTTTAATGGCCAAAGTCGGAATAGTACTAGACAAATTATACGTTGATCACGATAACGGTCCGGGGCATCCGGAAACTTATGAGAGAATTCTAGCTATAGTGGACATGCTAAACTACACAAAGATGATGGATGAAGTTGTAAGAATTGAGCCCAGAGACGCTACTAAAGAAGAAATAACGCTTGTACATACTCCTGAGCATTATGACAAAATAGCCTCCACAAAAGGAAAGCACAGAGTTTTTTTAGATGCCGACACCACTACTTGTGCGGTGTCCTTTGACGCAGCACTTAGAGCTGCCGGCGGGACAATAGCCGCAATAGATAGTGTGTTAAGTGGAGAAGTAGACAGGGCCTTTCCTATCGTGCGCCCTCCGGGGCATCATGCGGAAGCAGACAGACCAATGGGATTTTGCCTTTTTAATAACGTTGCAGTCGGGGCAGCCTACTTAACACAAGTAAAGGGTTTGAACCGCGTGCTGGTTATCGACTGGGATGTACACCATGGAAACGGTACTCAGCATATTTTTGAAGATTCTTCTAAGGTTCTCTATTTCTCAAGCCATCAGTTTCCATTTTATCCGGGTACAGGTGCTGCTGAAGAAGTGGGGACTGGAGATGGAAAGGGATATACCGTTAATGTACCAATGGAGCCTGGAATGGGGGACAACGAATTTATCAAAATCTTTCAAGAGATTCTAAAGCCAATTATAGACCAGTATAAACCTGAGTTTATTTTAGTGTCTGCAGGGTTTGATATATTCTTCGACGACCCACTTGGAGGTATGAAAGTTACCCCTGAAGGCTTTGCAAAACTAACAAGACAACTTACAGATCAAGCAGATAGAGTATGTAACGGAAAGATAATTTTTCTTCTGGAAGGCGGGTACAACCTGGACGGTCTTTGGATTTCTACAAAGGAAATGCTGGAAGAACTACTCGATAAAAAACGCTCAGAATATGATATTGGAGACGCAGAAACCAAGGCTGATGATTTAATTGAGAATATTAAGAAAGTTTATTCTGACTATTGGGATTTTTGAGCTTTCTTCTGCTCTTTTCTAAAGTCCCTGCCTTCTAAATAGAGGAACTCACACATTTCATAAAGCCTGGACGCTATGCGCTCCCCTATCCTTACTTCTAGGATCTCATGCTTATCACCAATTTCTTTGGCTATGTCATATGTGACATAATTAGTTGTAATTAATGTCTTTTTTGATGCATTGTAACGTTTGGAAATTAGCTGATCCAAGATGTTTAATTCCCATTCATTACTTCTTCCCTTCCCTAGCTCATCTATGACCAAAACATCGGCTTCAATAAGAGGCAGGATTACATCATTTTCTGGTGTTCCTGAAGAATAAGCTTGCTTGAGCTCTGAAAGAAGATAGAAGAAATCCTTAAACATACATTTCACACCGTGCTTGAGCGTAAGCTCAGATATTGTGCCAACCGCCAGGTGAGTCTTACCCAAGCCCGAAGGCCCCATAAGTAAAAATCCGTCTTTGGTAGGATATTTCTTAACAAACTCCTGCTTGGCATATTTGAGCGCTTTTTGTAAAGCCGTATTCATTCTTTTGGGATCCAAGCCTGCGTCCACTTGTAAGACATGGGAGTACTTAGCAGGAATGCCCGCTATGTTGTAAAGTTTGACGTTTCTTCTAATCACTCCACAATGCTTACAGAGCGCAAGATAAGAATATCCATTTTCATTATCTGACAGAATATTTCCTGAACCTCCGCACTGTTCACAATTTTCTATACACTCGCAGAGAAGAGCCCTGGCATTGGTGGACGAATCATCTATTACAAAACCAGTCCAGTGGCAGTTATCACAACCTATTTTATTGGATTCTCTACTCAAGGTTGTCCTCGGTAAGAGTAGATATATTTTTTAGACAATATTTATTAGAGATTATCTCATTACGGAAAGAAACTAAACTTTCTTCAAGCGCTTGCTGAGTCATATGACGAGCTCTGTCACCTAAAATGTTTTTTGCTTCGAGAAGAATTTGCTCCCTCTCTAACTCTGGCAATTTCATAAAGAATGTCTGTAACGACTCTTCTTCAATCTTAACACAAAGACTTAATATATTAGGATTATTTTTATCGGCTGATGTTAAAAGATGCTCTTTCATATCGAGATAATAGCTTTTAATGACCCCTTCTTTTTCAGATTCTATGTATTTATTAAGTTGATTAACAATATTTGCTAATGTATCTACAGCATCCAGGGAATAGTCCTTGTCTATATTTTTCCCGATTATTGGCCTGAATTCCTCTATAGAATTATTTATATGCTCCACACACTGCTTTAAGTTTCTTATTGAGCTTGCATCCTTTCCATGGATTTTTTGACTGTTTTCAAACGCACGATTTATTCCTTTTAATATAACCTCTTTAGGAATCTCTTTGTTTCTCCATTCGAGTATTAAGCTATAGTCCATTGAAGATAGCATTATCCCCTTTCCTGCTAAGGAATGAAAGTATTTCTCTATATCCTTTAAGTAATCAGAATTGTTCCCCATAGGGATTAATTATTCTAAACCAATTTTAAGAAATTCCAAAAGAAATAACTTGCTGTAAGTATACAGACCCACGTTAAATAGCTACAAGCATTGAGCGATACTAAGCAATAGAGGGTTTAGTCGTGAACTTGTTAATTGGGTTGAATCTGAAGATGTAGCACCCAAATTCTGAACATACTATAGCGAGAGGATAAACTTATCGACCCACAAGAGGTTGTTTACCTCTAAAGATACTTTACAAATAATTAAAAAGCCCCTATAGTTATTAATAGGTGGTAGGAGAAAGTGGCATTCTTTGAGAAAATAGTATTAATTGAAGGCTGCCCATCTTATAAGTGTCTTTTAGATGCTCCGAAAAATATTTAGATTTAGTCGTGGATTAATTTGTAAAAATTGATTTTGCGTTGCTCGTGACGTTTTTTAAACGCATGAGCCAAGGGGTCAATCATGTATGGAGCTAAGATTAACAATCTTGGTATCTGGTATTTAATCCGCTTATGTCTATTTGTAGAGTATTTGAGTTTCCTTGGCGGTGAAGCTCAGAGACCTTTTCTAAACAACCGGAGCAGAGCTATACCTGCTCAATATCCCCTTAAATCCTTTCATCAATTTTACAAAAATACTATTAACGAAATTCTTGTACAAAAAGAAGAATTTTTAATTTTTTGTCCCCTTCACGACCCTTCTTCCTCGGTTGCCGTTAGGCGCTTAGGGGGAAGGGTTTTTATTGAGGCGGGGCAGAGTTCAGAATGACAGATTTGGAGGCAAATCCCCCCTACCCCCCTTTTTTAAAAGGGGGAAAATAAAAAGGGGTAAGAAAAAGATGGCTGCAGGTGGCCGGGAGCATCAAATTAATTTGGCGGTAGGAAAAGTAAAAAAATAGATTTCTCCCTTCAGTCGAAATGACATATGGAGGGGGACAAAGTGCGGGCAGTACCCGCAAGGAGGAATTTAATATGGTTAGCAGATTGATACTTGGTTTGATAATGGTTACGGCTTTTTTGTTTATCGGGATGACCGTTAATTCAGAGAGTAGTAATCCAGGACCTTTTGGGTTGGGCATTGACGGGGCTCCCGGGCTGTTTTGTGAAGTGGAAAAGCTGGACGTGTGTGTTATGGTGCGGTCGCAGGAAGACTGCGCGAAGCTCGGCGGAGTGAAGGCAGATACGTGTGAAGCCCCGGAAGCGGCGGACGGGAAAGAATAAGGATTAAAGGCGAGATCCTGAAACGATACTGAAACGAGTTCAGCACATGGTTCAAAATGACGAATTAAAAACGTTAAAGACAAAGAAAGATAAATCCTCCCTAACTATTAAATTCCAATTTGCAGGGAGCTTCAATCTATTAACATTAGCTGGCTAAAGGGTAAGGGCGTCCGAATCCTCGCTAGCTTGAATTCGTTCTTTAGAAAAGGAAGGAATTAAAAGAAAAAACCAAAGGATAGATTTCTCACGGAACCTGCCCTGAGCGAAGTCCAATGGGGTCGAAATGACAAATGGGGGGAGCAGAAGAGATCAAGAAGATTTTATGCAATTAAGATTCTATTTCACTTCTCATTTTAGAGATTGTCTGGGCATAATCGGGAGTACCAAAAATTGCTGAGCCTGACACGATCACGTCCGCTCCGGCATCAGCTATCAGTTTTATATTGTCTAGTTTGATACCGCCGTCTACTTGAATTAATGGCCTATTCTCGCAACCATCAACGATCTCTCTTAACCTTGACACCTTCTCGGCCATTGAGCTGATAAATTGTTGCCCCGGAAATCCAGGTTCCACAGTCATAATCAAGACCATATCGACATAGTCTAGGACTTCTTCTAAAACATATATAGGAGTCATTGGGCTGATTGCAACACCAGCTTTAACCCCTCTTGCCTTTATCCTTGATAAACTGCCGTGAAGAAGCTTGCAAGTCTCAAATTGAAGTGTGATTCCTAAAATAGAGTCGCCTGCTGCATCAATAAATTTATCAGAGAAGCTCTCAGGTTTGTCTATCTGCAGATGTATATCGAGAGGCGGCGGATTTGTTCTGGCAAGTGCCTCAACAATTGGTATTCCCAGAGTTAGATTATGGACAAAATGCCCGTCCATAACGTCTAGATGTATCCAATCTGCCCCTGCATTTTTAATAACCTTTACTTCTTCGCCTAATTTTGTAAAATCAGCAGATAGAATAGAGGGAGCTATTAATTTCTTCATTTACACATCCTTTTGATAAAAACTTGTTATTTTATTCTGATCTTGTGGCTACCGATTATACCACTAAAAAATATTCTCCGGAAATTAACAAAATTAAATTAAGCTTAATAGATTTTGAGGTGTATTATCTCAAACTTCACCGCAATTGCGAAAAGCTTGACAGCAACAGGAAAACAATTTACCATAAACGACTTTATTAAATAACTCTAGCAATACATAAGGAATACTATTATGTCTCTGAAAAACTTTATTTTTACATCCGAATCGGTAACTGAAGGTCATCCTGACAAGATGGCAGACGGGATTTCTGATGCAATCTTAGACGCTATGTTAGCGCAGGACCTTCACAGCAGAGTAGCCTGCGAAACCCTAATTACAACCGGATTGACTGTGGTTGCGGGTGAAATAACATCAAACGCAATTGTGGATATATCCAGCATTGTAAGAAGTAAAATCGCAGAAATCGGATACACGCACAGCGATATGGGTTACGATGCTAAGACCTGTGGTGTGCTGGTTGCAATTGACAAACAGTCAGGCGATATAGCAATGGGAGTTAATTCAGGAGAGTCAAAGGAGCAAGGCGCAGGTGACCAGGGGCTAATGTTTGGCTATGCAACGGACGAAACACCCGAGTTTATGCCGACCCCTATTATCCTAGCCCACAAACTCGCAAAGAGGCTATCAGAGGTAAGACGAGAAGGCATTATGCCTTATCTCAGACCGGATGGAAAATCACAGGTAACAGTCAGGTATGAAAACAATATCCCTGTTGCAATTGATGCTATAGTTGTTTCCTCCCATCACTCAGATGATGTGGAAACCAAAACAATATATAATGACGTTGTTGAGCATGTAATTAAGCCTTGCATCAGTGAAGAATTAATAACAAAAAATACAAAGATCCATGTAAACCCAACAGGGCGATTTGTTACAGGCGGACCACAGGGTGACGCCGGACTTACAGGTAGAAAAATAATTGTTGATACATACGGCGGATGGGCAAGACACGGAGGAGG
>Ga0307376_10001137_pt1 | contig 29770 bp, 46 predicted proteins | sample TR2MG_FD_202536 | JGI IMG/M metagenome (GOLD analysis project Ga0307376, IMG submission 202536) | Soil microbial communities from Risofladan, Vaasa, Finland - TR-2 | ecosystem: Environmental > Terrestrial > Soil > Coastal area > Acid sulfate soil | place: Finland: Risofladan, Vaasa | collected...
GCCGAAGCCCCCACACCCATGCGCATTCCAGCCCACCTGCGCGCAAGCCGGCGAATGATCACCCAACCCCACCGTCGCACCGTCGTTCCTACTTTCGGCTGTCCGTACTAGCGCGCTGTCGTACGTTCGTTCGCGTGAACGCCCGTTCCGGCCTAGCAAACCCACGTCCCTTCGCACTGTCTGCGCGTCGGACTACTTGGGCCCCGAGATGACCAGCAGCTTCTGTGGCTTGCCCTCGAACTCTGCGGTCAGCTTCAGCAGCCGGCCACGACCGCTGATGCTCTCAGGACTCGGGGACTTGATCACCGCCACCACAACCTCGGCTTCCAGCAGGCGGTCACTGGGAACGGTCCAGGACATGAGGTCGGCTGCGGCGCTGAACTTCGAGTTCGCGCGGAGGTACTCCGTCTTGCTCGCCGCCTGGTTGATGAGCTCGATGCCCAGCTCGGAGGCCACCTCCTTGGTCGTCATGCCCTCGAGGAAGAGCTCGCTGCCGCCCACGTAGGTGACATAGGTACCCGGCACCTTGGGGACGTGTAGCAGGGACCCGAAGTACTCCTTGATGGGCTTGCTCCGGTCCACCTCTCCGTGGACCACCTCGAGGTAGACATAGGGGTCGTAGGGGCGGAGGTCGACGACGTTGTCCACCGCCACCACGTTGCCCTGAATCAGCGATCCTCGCTTCCTCATCGTCTCTCCCTTCGTCGGATGCCAACCGCCTCCAGTGCCTCCACGGAGAGCCGGTCAGCGATGGCGTTCTGCTCGCGGGGCACCCACTCCCAGCGCACCTCGAAGGTGCACTCGGTGAGCAGCTCCTTGAGACGGTTGTGGTACCGGACGTAGGCGGCATCCGGGTTGGCGACACGCCACCGGCCGCACATCTGCTCGATGACGAGCTGGGAGTCGCCGCGCAGGAGGAGTGGCCCGCGGCGCCCCGTCTCCTTGTAAGCCTTCACGGCCATGCCAGCCGCGGTGTACTCGGCGACGTTGTTGGTCATCGAGGGCCGCGCCTTGAGCAGGCCCTTGTCCTTGGCGACGATCATCTTCCGCAGGTCGTGGATGATGAAGCCGTAGGAGCCGGTACCTCCGGGGTTGGTCGGCTCACAGGCGCCGTCGAAGTAGCCGATGTCGGGCGGGATAGCGGGGGGTTTGGGCGGCATCGACAGCGGGAGTTGTGTGCTCATCGGAAGAACCTCACGTTCGGGAGGAGCTTGAGGACCTGCCTCTTCGCATCCTCCCGGGTCTCGGCACGCAGCATGAAGTCGATGTCCTTGCCCTCCTCGGCATCGTGGAGGGCGCACCAGTACAGGGGAGGGGGCCCACCACCGAAGTAGGTGCCGTTGACGTCGTAGTCGAAGTCAATGAGCTTGATTCGGCTCAGGTAGACCCTGCCGGCGAACTTCTTCTCCACCTCGATGATCGTGGGGCGGCCTAGCGCAGCACCGCGCTGGGGGTCACCGCACCATCCGCGCGGATCGTACTTCTGGTAGTTGGGCTTCATCGTGTCTCCAGGGGTGAGTGCAGGGAGGCGGGCTGCCACCGTGGGGGGGTCGGGGCGATGGTAGCCCAAGTCCTCCCTGCACAGCCCTTATGACACACAGCCGCACGGAGTTTCGGGGCTAACAAAGGGGGCCCGACTGCATCTGCAGCCGGACCCCCCGGGCGGAGGCAGCCCGCAGTGACCTGGAGAGGTGCACAGCACCTCCTTCCCCAGCCTGGGTTGGGGGGCCGAGTGGGTAGGTCAGCCCCACCCGTCCCCTGGAGCATTACTCGTTGCCGACGGCGAAGTCCTCAGCGGCCCAGTCCGCAGCCGTCATCAGGTGGCCGCGCTCCTCCACCATGAGCGCGCGCTCGCTCTCGACCCGAGCGCGGTCGTTTTCCGCGTAGCAGCCGGATGCCCCGAAGCACTCCAGCCACTGCTGGAGCCCCTCGATGGCCTCGTCGGGCTCCTGGTCCTCGAAGTACCCGGGTTCGTCCGGCATGCACCCCTTCCCCATCTCCCTCACCGCGAGGCTGATGGGAGCGTACGCAACACAACGCGGCATGAGAGCCTCCTGTACCGGGACGTGGACGCCCCTGCGATTTGACGACGGTTCTCTTCTTCAGGGCTCTTATCCCGAAATCGGGTGCCCGATTTGCAGGTAAGGAAGCGGACAGGCTGTCCGCTTGGCGGCGATGGGCACCGGATGGTACCCTGCGCGCCCTTGAGGAGGGAGATGAAGATGGAAGTCCTAGTCAGCCTCTGCCTGACCCTCGCGGTCGCAGCCTTCTTCCACGCCGTCACCGGGTGATGCGAAGCGCACCTTGAAGACCAGGTGCGTGACGGCGGTGGGGATCTTGGTTACCGGGATCTCGGAGATGCCCTTGTACGACGCGCGGATGATGACCCCGTTGTCGGCCTCGGGCGGCTCACCACCATAGCAGCTCTCGAAGTACTGGGCCGCTTCGTGGTGCATCTCCACGCCGAGATCCCTGCAGAGGTCCCACAGCTTCTTCATGGCCTGGAACCTGGTCGGGCTTGCAGGGCGCTCCTCCCCGATGATGTACACCACAGGTCTGGAGGTGGGGGCCGTGGGCTCAGGGGCCGCCGGCTCGGGGTCCGGACGGTGAGATCGCGCCTCCTGGCGGCAGACTCGAAGGTCCTCTCGGTTCGGGGTGGACCCGAATATCTTCCGACAGCGTTCCTCGAGGACCCGGAACGACGGGAGGTTCTGGGGAGGCGCGTCTGCGAGCTCACGACGGAGCCAGGCGGCCTTCCGATCCTGCAGGCGCTTCCGGGATGCGAGGCGTTCGGGGGAGTTGCTCCCTCCGCGCATTCCATCCTGTACCCACTGCGCGCGTAGGGATTGGCTGGTCCGCGCCACGGCCGACTTGATGACGAGGGCGTCCGGTGCGGCATCATCGAGGAACTCGGCTACTCGCCCCGTCAGCTCCTCGGGCTGCAGGATGAGCTCTGGGCGCTCTTCGAGGATGAGGGTGGTGACCTCCTTGAGGCTCACCGAGGCTGTCTGGTCATCCATGGGGCTCTCCTCAGCGCGCTCCGCGAGCTGTGTGACCGCGGGGCTGTAGTACCGGCTGTGTGGTGGGGTCTCCTCTTCTTCTTGGACCTCTGCCGGCGGCACCAGCCCGTTGTGTTGTAGGACCCGCCGGAGATCGGCCTCCATGGCGGGCCATTTGCGGCCGGTGGAGACGAAGAGTATTCCGGCCTCCTCGGCCAACTCCTTGGCCGATTTCCACAGGCCGTGGCTCATGGTGTCCTTCAGCGCGATGACGACCTCAGCGTCGCCCAGCCCCGACACCGAAGGGCGCCTACCTCGCCCTCCTTGGTGCCCCACGACCTCCACCCCCAGGGTGGCTAGCTTGTCCGCCATGGGGCCCATGGCGTACTTCTCCTCGCCGCCTACAATCAGTGCTCTCATGCGCACCTCCTTGGACCTCTTATGCCAGGAAACGCCGTGATTCCGGCTAAGTGGGGGGTGCAGCAGCCCCCCAGGGACGGTCGTCCCTACGCTCTTCCTACCCTGCGCCCGAGCGTACTAGCTGCAGAGAAGTGGGCAGCCGCCGTAGCAGACGGCGGAGATCAGGCCGATGAGGGCGAAGGCCATGAAGACCTTCACCGCGCCCATCCAGGCCTCCTCTTGGGAGCTCATATGGACCTCCGATGCTGTGGGGGGGTGGCGGGACCCCCCCACCGTAGGCCGAACCGAACCGAGCTGCCGCAGAGGAGACGAGGGGCCCCGCCAACACCAGGATAGCCCCCCGGTCGAGCCAATGGATAGCACGTCGCGCGACAACCGCAGTGTGGGGCCCCAAGGCCCCCACCACTGTCGCCGTTCAGGTCGTCGGCTGATCCGCGGGGTCGCCGACCCCGTTGCTCTTGTCGACGGCCTTCTTGACCTTCCGCGCGGTCTTCTCCCTGCTGGGCTCGGCCTCCTTCATCTTGCCATCGAGGCCGGCGGCCATCTTCTCGGTCTGGCGCAGGAAGTCCCCGTACTTGGCCATCACCTCGTCGGGGACCTCGGACAGCGACGCCTCAGCGGACATCCGCTCCCCGTGGACCTCCCAGCCCACCAGGAGCATCCGGCCGTACTGGGTGCCACGCGCCGGCGACAGCGAGCGCCGAGGGTGCTTGGCGTAGTCGGCCGTGTACACCCGGAGCCACTCGGGGTCGATGAAGTTCTCCGACGGCATGGTGAACGTCATCTCAACGATCTCGCCGGGGCGCACCACCTCGTGGCTCTTCACGCCGGCGCCACCCAGCTGACCCCGCTGGTCACGCCGCTGGATGGGGAGGTCGTCGAGGAACAGCCCCTGCTCGGGCGTGACCGTCGCACCCCCGTACCCCAGCCGATCAGCCCAGCTGAAGGACTTCTTGCCGAGCAGGAAGACGCCCGACATGAAGCCGCGGCAGGCGGCGGAGCTGATGATGATCTTCTTCGCCAGTGGGTCCCGGCGGAAGTAGAGGATGTCCTCGTGGACGGCCGCGAGTTCCTCGTCCCGGGGGTTGTCGCGCTTGCCCTGGCTGTTGGAGCGTGCCAGCTCCGCGGCCTTGCGCTCGAACTCCGAGCCCGGCACCGAGATGCCGGAGTCCTCGATGTCCTTCTTCAGCGCCTGACTGAGCAGCGCGCCTCCGAAGATGGGCTCCAGCAGCAGGAAGCGCGCGGTGACGGTGAGCTGCCCATCGATGCTCTTGTGGTCCTTGACGCCCTTCTTGGACGTGCCGCCCTCGTTCTCGTTGAACGCGGACAGGATCTCCTTGCCCAGGTTGTCCTCGACCAGCCGGGGCAGCAGTTCCTTCCAGTGGGCCGCCTCGAGCTGGATGAACTTGAGCTTCTTCATCGCGTAGTACTCGAGGCGCCGGCCGGCCTCCTCGTTCCAGTGGGACTCGACCGAGACGATGTCGCGCTTCTGGAGCGCCTTCAGGGCGCCCTTCAGCGTGCCCTGGTGGCACTTGATGTAGAGCTTCTCGAGCATCTCCTTGTGGATGTCGGCCAGGATGGCGCTGCCCATCGCCTGGACGATGAACGCCGCGGCGATAGCGACGTGCGCCTTGAGGTCGGCCTTGAGGGTCACGAAATCGGGAGTCTTGGACATGGGTACCTCCTTGGTATGTGTCCGTTGCTCCCCTTATGTCGTCTAAACCCCTGTATTTACAGCTAAATGCGAGGCCCCCGAGGGGGCCCCGCGGAGTCCGGATGGACTCCTTGAACGGACAACCGGACTTACAGCCGCACAGCCGGAGGCTGCCAAGCTGCAACCTCCGACTGCAGCTGCAGTCACCGGAGGTTCATCATCCTTATATCCCGCTGCGGGGGGGTTTTTCAGTCCCCGTCGACATCCTTCACGGGCATCGTGATGCCCCCTCCGGGCAGGATCTCTCCGCCAGAGAGAAGGGCTCCGAGACCGAGGGCCATGTTGCTCTCCTCGGCCGACCGGCGGTGCTGCATGAGTCGCCGTGAGGCGAAGGCATGGACCACATCCCCGACGACATCGGGGGGGTAGACCATCAGCAGCAGATCCGTGGTCATGGCGATGAGGCTGAAGGCCACGTCATCGACCTGAGCCCCAGAGCACTTCGGGGCTCCCACGAGCAGGGTGCCCCCCACATCCACGGGCTTGCCGACGAGAATTGCACCGCTGAACTTGCGGCGCTCCATTTGCTTCAGCAGGGCGTCGCGGAATGCGATGGCCTGCTTCTGCACGACACGCGTCTTCATGATTCCTCCACGGACAGGCTGGCCACTACGTCAACGGATTTGTTGACACCGTAGCACAAGCACCCTACTCTGGGCTCAGGAGGATGCAATGGATCGGCCACTCAACCAGGGAGCTCTGCTGAAGGAGCTGGCCCGACTGGACGAAGAGATCCGCTCGCGGATCATCTGGGCCCAGCTTCATGGCCGTGATGTGGTGGACGTCGACATTGATGTTCTGCGCCGGCGGCGTCATGAGCTGGAGGACCAGCTCGACTGCGTTCCCGGACAGATGGGCATCCTGCCGCAGTTCACCTCCGAAGCCCTGCTCATGATGGGCTAGTAGCTCTCCTCGTACGCACACTCCGGGCACACCCGGATAGCATCCCTCGCGCCGCGTGGCGACGCTCCTGCACTCTTGTCGATGCGGACAGCAGCTGACATTCTGGCCCCACAGCTGGGGCAGGTCACGTCGCTGTCCCGGTGCATGAACCGGTACACGGCGGACCGTTGCGGGTTGTCAATAGATCTGTTTACAGCTTGTGTGGTCATGGTGTACCTTTCTCCTTGGAACTCTTATGCCACAGAGATCGCCTCCTTCTGCAGGTATCCGCGTCCTCCACTTTGGACCGCTCCGAGGCCCACATCGGCGCGCCATCAGCGTGATGGAAGAGACCGACGACAACGAGCACATCTTCCGAACGTCCTATGGGGAGCGCGTGTGGCAGGAGGGCGCCGGCAAGGGGGCGCGTGGCGTCAGCAATCGGGTGCTCGACAGGGTGCTCCAGGTTCGATCTGAGCGTGCAGACATTGCGCGGCAGGCTCGGCTACTGAACCCCGACATCGTGATCTTCCACTCCGACGCCCTGGCTCGGCTCGGCGTGATGGCCCTGTACGGTACACGGGCGCGGATGCTGGTCCACCGCTACGAGGACAAGCCGATCCCGAGGGGTGTCATCAAGCGCATGGTGTACAGCCGGATCTCCCTGTGGTTCGTGCCCAACGTGCGCGGTGGTCAGGTCGTGGAGGCGATGGGCATCCCCAGGGAGCGCATTCGGCTGCTGCGGCCGTTCTACAGGCCGAACACGGCGCAGTCGAGGTCCCAGGCTCGGACGGCGCTGGACATCCCCAAGGACCGCAAGGTCTTCGTGGCGCACGAGTCAACGATCACGGACATGGATGTGCTGAGGCCGCTGCTGGTCGGCGCACGGGTCCAGGACCCGGGGTACAGCGTCATCGTGTCCAACCCGGACCCCACCATCGCCACGGAACTGATCAGCCTGGTCCGGCAGCTCCCCCGGATGCGCGCACAGCTGTACATCAATGACCCCGAGAACAACCAGGTCGTCGAGACAGTCAATGGCCCGACGCAGCTGGCGGCGGTGCCCGAGGAGGTCTACGGCAACCTCATTGCGGGCGCCGCGGATGCGATGCTGGAGCCCACGTGGGGGGACAACACGGTGGTGCGCGACTCGGCCGTTCTCGGCATGACAGTTCAGCGGGAGGTCGTGGCAGTCCGGACGAACAACTCCGTGGACGTCCTGGGTGATGAGGGGACCTACTTCGCGGGTCTCCACCCCACGCAGGTCAGGCAGGCGCTGGGGGACTTCACACCGACTCCGGCCAAGGCTGCAGCGCTCAAGCAGCGCGCAGACACCAGGTACGGGCTGAACAACATGGATGTGCAGGCCGGGAAGTACCTGTTTGCAGCACCCGCGAGAGCGCGGCTGCGCTTCCGAAGCGACACGGTGAGCATCCCCGCCGGCACGGGTAGCCGCACCGGGAACGTTGTCACGCTCCCTGGAGGCCGTCGGATCGTCTGGATTCCTGATGGAGAGAGCTTCGTCGGTACAGCTACGGGTGCCTGGGTCACGCCGTCGTTTGCCAATGGTCGTCTGGACGGCCCTCTTCCGCCAGAGGGCTCCGTTTGGGTTCCAGATGGGGCAGGAGGCGGCCGCTGGGCTGATGGGCCGGGCTCTGAGATACCCCCTGGTGTTGTCTGGGTACCGGATGGGACCGGAGGGGTCTGGACCCCGCTCGTGAGCGGTCAGTTCACCCTCGGCACGCCGTCCACAGCGACGTACAACGAGTCCGGGGCGGCGTGGGTCACCAACAACGACGGTGCTGACCCGATTATCGGGCAGGGTGTTACCAACAACGATGGGGCTGACCCGCTTGGTGGCCAGGGAGTCACCAACAACGACGGCGCCGATCCACTTGGTGGCTAGGGACATGAATAGGAGGTAACTGATGGCACTCCCCACGCCGAACCCACGGGTCGCCCCCCTGCTGCGCCGTACCGCACGGACGGTGCGCTACCGCGTACGGGACAAGATGGACACGCAGGATGCCTTCCGCCTCGTCAGGGATCTGGGGGCGCTCAAGAACTACATCAACGAGGACTTCCGCGGGGGCACGCTGGGTACGCTGGCGTTCGAGATCCTGGAGAACGAGCGTGTGCAGAACACCCAGTGGGCGCGCACGCTCAAGCGCTTCCTGGAGCAGGGGCTCGAATGAACGTCATCCCGCTGGTGCAGCCAGACGACCTCAAGCTGGCACAGGAGGTCGCCGAGGACGTCTGGTCCCTCGATGCCCCCTGGATCTGCTTCGTGGCGGCCACCCCGAGACCGCACGTGTCCGGGGGTCCGAGCCACATCGACCTTCTGGTCGGCACCGCGGGTTGCCCTCACGATGAGCGCGCCGTGACGGACGTGCTCCTGAAGATGGTGAACGGCCGCGAGTACCGCGGCCACGTCGAGGTCGACGTAAGGAGGGGGAGTGTCCGGTGAAGCCACGAATGCTGAATGCACCTCACTGCCCGACGTGCCGGAAGCGGGACCTCGTGGTCCGGCTCGGATCCAACGACCAGACGGGTCACGCGGGCTACTACTGCGGACGCTGCAAGAAGGGATTCGAGATTCCCTCCATGGTGCTGACGCGGAAGATGACGGGCTCGACCCGATAGTCGATCAGCTCAAGCGCCTGCATGAGCTGGAGGGTAGCAGCCAGGACTCCCTGGCGCAGAGGGCCGGGATGAAGAAGCAGCAGCTCAACGCGATCTTCATGGGGAAGACGCGCAGTCCTGGAATCTCCGTCCTGCGGCGACTGGCTCAGGCGTTGGGTTACAGCGTCCATCTACGCCCTGCTTGACGTGCCCGCAGGTCAACTGCTAATACATACGCTGTACGCATCTGGAGGGCTCCGTGACGACCCCGAACGACCAGCAGCCCATCGCGGACTGGATCGCGCGTACTCCCCGACAGTTCGTGTCCAACCTCGACCGGGCCGTGCGGCTGCTGTTCAGCGATGGACACCGCTCGGCCATCCGGTCAGTGTTCCCGGCCAGGCTGTCCGCTCCCCCCAAGGATGGCGTGGCGCCCGCGAAGGGCGTGCGCCAGCAGGTCCGAATGAGCGGACGATGCACCATCCCCGTTGAGGGCACCTCGCTCCTGGACCTGCAGCACAAGGTTTCCGCCATGGTGGACGCTGCCTCCTCGGGGCTGGACTGTGCTGCAGGACAGCTCCCTGTGCGAAGCATCGAGTGCCTCACCTGGGCCGAGGGCGTCGAGGCCGCTCGGAGCCGATTGCGGCCGCCCTACATCTGGGTCATCAGCACGGACCTGGAGGAGGCGCTGCGGCCCCTGCGCCGGCGCAACGTCGTGGCGCTTCCGGGGAGGGGCCTGCAGCCCGATGGGAAGCTCTTGGGCTCCGACGTCTACTTCCGGCCCCGGATGGAGCCCGCGGACAAGCTCTTCGCCTTCCGGCAGGACGGTGGGTGCATCTGGCTCCCCGGCCCGCTGGACGTGACCATTCAGCTCTTGAAGGAGAGCGTGGTCATCGAGGTGCAGCGCGAGGCAGTCGTGGAGCTGCTGGGCCCCCGGTTTGGGGTGGAGGTTCGGCTTGTCACTTCCAGCTAATCTGCTCGCCAAGCTGCAGCAGCTTCGGTCAATCCCGGACCACTTGATCTCCGTTGCGGACCGTCGGTTGCGGGAGGACCTCGAGCATCGCCTCGGTGTGAGCGGCATCGAGGATGCCATCCGCGCCGGCGGTGCAGACCCGGGGGACCGTGAGGCTGGATCTGAGTCTCGGCTCCCGCACTGCCCGAAGTGCAAGTCGCTGCGCATCCAGGGGCGCTCCACACCCACGGGGATCAAGTGGCACTGCCTGGAGCAGGACTGCGGCGTCCAGTGGTCCAGCTCGTGCGGACCCACCCTGTTTGGAGCGCGGACGGGTACTCCGGCGCCCAATCCTTCTGTGCATCGTACCCGCAATGACTACTACCCCTCTGGGGGAGCCAAGTACCGACACCCGCTCATGAACCACGAGCCGGAGGAGTGATGGAACGAAAGACCGTGGAGTTCGAGGACCGCCCAGACAGCGCGGAGGTCCAGAAGTACCGGGATCGCATCAGCGCCGCCCGGCAGAGGGGAGGGGAGACCGGCCCCGCCGTCGGCGGCTCCAAGCCCCTCGATGGGACCCCCAACATCATCGAGGCGCAGGAGCAGGCGCGGGCAGGGCGCGCACTTCCGGAGCAGGAGCGGGACTACAGCCCGCAGGAGTACCAGAACCTGATCGCGAGCGGCAAGGCCGTACACGGCATCGGGGGTGCGGTCCCGGCCAACCAGCGCATCTCGACAGGTGCTGCCCCCGTGCCGGGGGTGCTCAGCGAGGAGACCATCAAGGGGCTGGAGGCGATGGCGGCGCAGGAGGACAAGGAGGAGAAGACCCCCGAGGAGGCCGCCTCGGTGGACTCGAAGTCGGCCAAGGATGCGGACTTCTTCAAGATGCTGATGGGCCAGCCCGTTGACGTTCTGCAGCGAGCTGAGCGGCGAAGCGTCATCGAGGGCCGGTTGGAGGAGATCGACATCCGGCACATCCTGGTGGGCAAGGGCTGCATCCAGACGGTGCCTATCATCCCGGATGTCTTCGAGGTCACCTTCCGGCAGCTCAACGCCCGAGAGGACATCTTCTCCAAGCGCAAGACCTGGGAGATCGTCCGGGAGGAGGCGGGGGAGAACACCAGCCAGGCCTACTACGACACCGTCTTTGGTCTGGTCAACGTGGTGCTCTCCGTGACCTGCGTCAACGACGAGGATCAGCCGGACCATCGGACGGATACGGATGAGGTCAACGAGGAGGTCTTCGACAAGAAGTTCGACAGCCTGATGCGGCGCCCCTTCGTCGTGCTGCAGGACCTGTGGATCAACTTCTCATGGTTCGATGACCGCATCCGTCAGAAGCTGAACGTAGGGTCACTGGGAAATGGATGAGGACTCCTGTCGGCTGGGCGCTGGCGAATCTCTTCTTCGAGAAGACGCCAGGACTGCCCGAGCCTGGAGGCTGGCAGGAGGCGTTGATGATACTCGTCTGGTCGCAGCGGCAGTTGGCCCGCAGCTCCGAGACGAGATTCCTTGTCCAGGCAACGGTGACACCGACGTCAGAGCGTGCGGTGAATGAGGCCCAGACGGACTTCATTGAGGCCCTGTATCCGTACTACCGGAACCAGGAGCAGCAGAAGAAGGACCGTCAGGTGGATGTGCTTCAGAAGTGGGTCAGTGGTGGTCCTGTGGTCATCACTCCCCAGGTTGAGGCCCGAGGTCGGGTACGGAGCCGGGAGATGCTGGTGCGCGGTGAGGAGGCCAAGCGGCAGAAGCAGGAGAAGCTGGACACGGGCCAGCTCGTCAAGCTCAGTAGCAAGGCCTGGCGCGAGCAGGTGGGAGCCAAGAGGTCGGTGGTGCGGCGCGTGAGGAGACGGAAGTGATCCAGATCATCAGCATCCAGGATGTGATGGACCTGCGCGGCGACGGTGGCATGCGCTCCGAGATGGTCCTCTGCGGCCCGGGTGGCCAGGTCGCCTCCGTCGCGGTCTCTCCGGAGCAGGCCGCGGTCATCATGGGGCTGTTCCGCGCTGGTGGGGCAGCAGGTGCTGCCCCACCCGCCGCTCAGCCGTCAGCTCCACCGGTACCGACTCCGAGTGCAGAGGAGCTGCAGCAGTTCCACCAGTTCGGTGGTGACCTGGCGTTGCCGCCGGTGCACGCCCTCTTCGAGGGGCTGGATGACCTGGAGAACGCGGGCATGGAGCCAGCTCCCGAGCTCGTGGACGCGCTGCCCGGGGAGTTCCAGGGAGGCCTCCGGCAGTTCTGATGGTCTTCGTCTGCAACCACTGCCTCCGGGCTGTCATGGTCTTCCAGGAGGGGTCAATGCCCCTGGTGGAGGAGCACGAGGAGTTCCCATGTCCGTGGTGCAAGCAGGGGGTGTTGGCGCACGCGCCCGTTCTGGGGCGGGCAGCCCGTGAGCAGTTCAACGCCCCCGGCGCCAGGTACACGTACTCTGTGTTCCCGGCCGATGAGTTCTTCAGGGCAGTGCGTGGCGTGGGGCTGCCCGGCGAGTATGGGGCCTCCCCAGAGCTCGTGGAGGGGCTGTTTGCCCTGGGCCGTGTCACGGCGGTCGACATCGAGCCCGTCGATGACTCGTTGAAGACCGTCATCCACAGCATCCGGTTGGCCCTGCCGGAGGGCCAGGAGTACACGCTACACCTGGGGCCGAGCACCAAGGGTGCGCTGTTCTACCGGGTGGAGGAGCATCATGGCAGCCGAAGGAACGATCACGGAGCAGCTGGCACGGATCGAGCACAAGCAGGATCTGATCCTGCACGCCCTGAGCGCGTGGGGGATCCTCGGGAGACCGGCGCCGGTCCTGATGATGGGGATGCGTGAGCACATGGCATGCCCCGTCTGTGAGCAGACCATTCGATACGCCGCGGACATCATGACCGGAGCGGTCGTGCGGTACTGCGGCTGTGGCACGGGGGTCATCCCCGCCAAGATCAACGCAGAGGAGCAGATCAATGGACCACAGAAACCAGTTCGCGGGGCAGAACCGTTCGGAGGCGATCTCGATTAGCCCCTGTAGCCTGCTGAACCTTCAGTACCAGGATGAGACCGGGCGCACCAAGCACCGGCTGGTCCTGGTCACGGGGGGCGCGCAGGGCAAGCGCGGGTTCTTCAGCTTCCCAGAGCGCCTGGGCAGCGACCTCGGGCTGCAGGAGATCCATCCTCGGATGGGTCAGCAGATCGCCAACCTGATGGATGGCCTTCCGCCGGGGGGCCCCGATGACATCTAGCGCGGTGGACCCCCACAAGATCCTGCCGTACGAGGACTTCGTGGTGGTGGAGCTCGAGGCCCGGAAGGACCGCACGGCCAGCGGGCTGTTCCTGGCCCACGCGGAGACCGGCGTCGAGAAGGTCCGCGAGGGCGCGGGCCACGTCGTGGCGGTGGGACCCGGCAAGGTCTTCGAGCGTGGACCCCACTCGGGGGAGCGTCGACCGATGGAGGTACACGTGGGGAACCGGGTGCTGTTCAAGCGGTTCCTCAAGGACGCCATCCCGTTGGCCAAGAAGAACGACCTGGAGTACTGCATGATCCGGGAGGGCGACCTCCTCGGAATCCTCGACGAGGACATCGAGGTCGGTGTGTTCGGAGAGCAAGGAGATCACGATGAATAGGATCGACACCGGTGTCGCCCGTCCCGGCCGCCGCCCCCAGGCGAGCTTGGACTTCCCGCTCGAGATCAAGGTGGGCAACCACCCGAACCAGACCCTCCTCCTCCTCGACGGGGAGGTCATCGGGATGGTGAAGCACGCCTCCTTCGAGGTCACGGTTGACGACCGGGGGAAGGCGCACCAGAAGCTGATTCTCCACGTCTACGACCGGTCGGATCAGGCGATGAGCGTGCAGCTGGTGGACCGCCTGCACGAGATGACGGACCACAATCCGCTGTTCGACCTCGACTTCGACATCATCCCGTGGGTCAAGGAGGATGAGGACTGATGCTGCTGGTTCGTGAGCACCCGGAGCGTCCCGGCGTGATGGAGATCCGCTGGGACATGCTTCCCTCCTTCCTGGCCATCCAGGGAGACCTCCACCTCCAGCTGGCGCACGCCCTGAACAGTGCCTATGCCGACAAGGAGTCGCCCACTGAGCTGGATGCCGACGCCATGCTGGAGATCCACGACTTCATCGCCGGGTGGCTGCAGGAGAAGTGTCCGCAGCTCCTCGGGCTGGACACCTGGATCAAGCAGATGGTCGTCATCAACGAGGTGCCACTGGAGGAGTAGGTGGGGACGACAGTCGTCATCCCACAGCGCAACCGGGGTGGTTCGCGCCTGTGGAACTGTCTCAACGCGCTGAGGAGGCAGACGGTCCCTCCCGAGGAGGTGATCGTCTCGGACCTGTCCAGCGGCCCGGACCAGCTCGACAACATCCGAGGGATCACCCTGAATCTGGGGTGCACCTTCTTGCGCACGGAGTGGTCCGGCAAGTTCAGCCGGTCCGTGGCCGTCAACATGGGCATTCGCGCTGCTCGCAGTGACCACATCGTGGTTCTCGATGTGGACGCCGTGGCAGCTCCGGACTGCCTCGAGCGCTTCGAGCAGGTGGTTCCAGCAGACACGCTGGTCCTGGGTGAACACCGCCGTGGGTACGCCGCGGGCCATGAAGAGGACATCTCCACGGACTGGGCCTCGTACTTCGTGGCCTCTGTCGCGAACCCGTGGCCGCATGTGGCTGCTGGGATGTTCATGGGGGCCGCCCGAAACTTCTGGATGCGCATCGGCGGCTATGACGAGCGGTTCAAGGGGTGGGGGGCCGAGGACGACTTCGTGGTGTGGAAGGCGGCCCAGGTCGGCGGTGTCACCTGGATCGATATGCCACTCCTGATCCATCAAGACCATCCCGAGGTTGAGGGGAAGGAGGCGGATAGAGCGGCGAACCATCAGCTCTTCGAGTGGCTGAAGCAGCGGAAGGACTGGCCGGGGCGCTGGGGTGTGCGCAAGGTGGTGGAGCACACGCGCAACGTGCTGCACCCCGTCCGCGCGCAGAATCCGAAGTACAAGGCCCTCTTCTTCCTGGACGCATCTCCCCCCTTCCTTCATGCAGGCGCAGAGTACGCAGCCCTGGGGCTGGCACGGGCTCTCCGGGAGCGTGGGCACCCAGCAGCCGTCGTCACCCGACAGGGGGCCGGCCATGAGGAGGTGTTCGGCGTTCCTGTCTACGGCGGCGCGCCGGACTGGGGGGATGCGGCGCTACATGACCACATCGACCGGTTCCAGCCATCAGTTTGCTTCAGCCAGTACGGGAGCGTCGGTGCTACATCTGCGGCCTGCCGTGCGCGGGGAGTGAAGCATGCGGCCTACTGCCACACGCATCATGGCTACGAGGGCTACCCCGTGTCAGCGGCAGATGTCTGGCTGTTCACCTCGGCAGCCCTGTGGGATGAGAGTGGCCGCTTCGGTGGTGGCCGGGCGCTCCCGCTGAGGCCCCCGCTGATCACTGGGCGCGTCGTGTCGTCGGCGAAGCGCCGGAAGCGCCGAGGGTGGGTGCGAAATGCAGTCACTGTGATCAACACGAGCCAGGACAAGGGTGGTGACGTCACGCTGGCGCTGGCCTCACGGATGCCGCAGCAGCGCTTCCTGGTCATCCCTGGTGGCTACGGTGAGCCCGTTCACGAGCTGGAGTGGCTGTCCAACGTGGACGTGTACCCTGTGTCGGGGGACCTCACTGGGTTCTTCGCGCAGAGCCTGGTGCACCTGGTCCCCTCTCACAGTGAGACGTATGGCATGGTGGCCACGGAGGCCCTTCTCGCAGGGGTTCCCGTCCTCGCAACGGACATGCCCTCGCTGCGAGAGGCCACGATGGGGGAGGGCGTGCTGCTTCCGGATCGAGATGTCAGTCGGTGGCACGCCGCGCTGCTGGAGGCGCTGTCCCGGCGTCCTCGGGTCTCCCTGGGGGCCCAGTACCGAGAGCGCCTATCCAGTGACCTGGACGCGCTGGAGCAGCGGCTGTGGTAGAGAAGTTCACCATCGCCATCACAACTCGGGACCGGCCACAGGCCCTCTGCCGCCTACTGCACGACATCGTGGAGAGCGCAGGGGACTACGAGGTCGAGGTGTTCGTCCTGGACGACCGAAGCCGTCGATCCTATGCCTCCGTGCAGAAGATCCTGGATGAGCACGGATGGCACTACGTCCGGCCCCCCATGCACTGTGGGAAGGCCGGGTACTGGAAGCTGATCAACAGCGCCTTCCAGATGTTCCGTAGCGCGCCAGCGGACTACCGGCTGCTCCTCCAAGATGACATCCGACTCTGCCAGGACTTCTTCGGTAGGGCCCTCACCTTGTGGCGTGGGCTGCAAGACCCGACGACGCTCTATCTGCTGAGAGACGATGGTGACGAGTCCCGGTGGACGTCGGAACCCATCACGCGCGGACGAGACGCAGACTTGGTGGGCTGGGTGGACTGTGCGGCCTTTCTGTTCACCGACGAGATGCTCGAGCGGCTCTCCTGGTTCCTCCAGCCTGTTGCAGCGAACTGGGACAACCCACATGAGAGCTCGGGTGTGGGCCGGCAGATCAGCCAAAGGCTCCTTCGGCAGCGATGCCGGCTGTACCGCTGCGTGCGCTCGTTGGTGGTCCACGCCGAGGGCGCATCACAGATGAACCAGCTTGAGCGCAAGATCCACCCGATGTCGACGGTGGCCTTCATCGATGGCGATGTGCGTGCCAGGGCGCTCTCGGGTGCACACGACCCCGTCACGGTGTCCCTCGCAACCGTCCCGGAGCGGGAGCACATGCTCCGCGGTGTGGTGCAAGCGCTCCTGCCAGATGCAGACCAGGTCAACGTGTACCTGAACGGCTACGCAGGTATCCCAGAGTTCCTGGATCACCCCCGCATTCAGGTGGCCACCAGCCAGGACCACGGGGATCGAGGGGATGCGGGGAAGTTCTTCTGGTCAGACCGCGTCGAGGGGTACCACCTCACGTGTGACGACGACATCGCGTACCCCCCGGACTACGTCTCTCGGGTGCTGCTCGGTATCGAGAAGTACGGGCGCCGGGCGGCCGTCGGCTTCCACGGGAGCATCCTGCAACCTCCCGTGAGCATGCGGCGCAGGAAGATGCTGCACTTCGCCAGTAAGCTCCCGGTGGATACCGGCGTGCACGTGCTGGGGACGGGGACTCTGGGGTATCACACATCCCGGATGACGGTGCACCCGACGGACTTCCAGGTCCCCAACATGGCTGACGTGTGGTTCGCTCTCCTGTGCCAGCACCAGACCGTTCCATGCGTCTGTCTACAGCGGCAACTGCGCTGGTTGAAGCCCGCGGAGACGGAGGGTGGCAGCATCTACGCGAGCTCGAAGCACCGAGACGGGACTTCCATGGATACCTCCGAGCAGCAGGATGCGGCGCTGCAGTCGTGGCGTTCCTGGCGCATCCATTCACCGGGGGCAGGAGGGGAGGAGCCACACGCGAAGTGGGGGCGCACGGGGTCCGTGGCGAGGCCAGTACGAAAGCGAGTTCAGCGATGAAGCTGTCAGTCGCCATCTTCGGGCGCGTCGGGAAGATGCAGCGTGGCGGACTGAAGTGGTCCGTGCAGCTCGCGGCAGAAGCCCTGCGTTCTGTTGGGGATGTTGTCCGTGTCTCGAACGTCCGGAACCCTCCGGGCGACCTGGATGACGACCTTGATGTCATCTGGGTGTACGGGGAGACAGCACATGTCCCAGAGCTTGCAGAGATCGCGCGTCAGCGCAACATCCCGCTGCTGGTGAACAGCACGTTTGACTGCCGATCCGCACGGACTCGAGAGATCGCGCTGAACCACCGAAGCTGGGGGCGCGGCGTCTATCCTGTTGTGTTCACCGACGCCGCTGCCGCGGCTCTTGCTCTCCCTTGCGCGGTCATCCCCAACCTGTTCCGGATGGCTCCGCCGGAGGCTTCACTCCCGTTCGCGGAACGGAAGGGAGTCTGTGTGGGGGACTGGGCGAAGCTGCAGAAGGCTTCGCTGACCGGCCCAGAGGGGTACCGGCCACTGGCCAAGCTCCACAAGCTGCGCCCGGACATCCCTATCATCACGTACCGGCAGTACAAGCCAGAGACGGATCCCCCTCCCTGGATGGTGTTGGAACCCTTCTCTGTGGCGCTGCACGGCCTGCTTGGACGGGTACGGTTGTTCATCTCCATGGCTCGGTTCGAGACGTTCGCGATGGTGCCGCTCGAGGCACAGTCCTGCGGGACACCCGTGGTGTACCGCCCCATGCCACAGTCACTCTCTGCCTACATCGGACCCACCGGAATCTCCTTCGGGTCTGCCGCGGACCTCTGCGCCACAGTGCAGGAGGTCTACGACAGCCCCCAGTTGTGGGAGCAGATGAGCACGGCCTCGCTGGAGAACGCCAGGAGCAAGGCCCCCGACAGGATGGGTGTGGCCATCCATCTGGCACTGGTGCGGGCCGTTCACCAGCACAGGAGCCTCTGATGCGACGAATGAGGGCACACTGGGCGCACTACTCGAACAACTTCGGGGACATCCTGACTCCGATGTTGCTGAAGCACTTCGGCGTGGAGGCTGTCTGGGTCGGTCGAGGGTCCCCCGGGAAGCTGCTTGCAGTCGGGACCATCTTCGAGCGGGCGCGGCCCAACGATGTGATCTGGGGTTCGGGTGCCATCCCGAAGAAGGATGGGGGACGCTACGCTATCCCAGAAGGCGCGACCATCCTGGCGGTGCGCGGTCCGCTGACTCGGGCACTCATCGATGGAGACGTCCCCGAGGTGTACGGAGACCCCGGGTTGCTGCTGCCCCAAGTGTACAACCCGGAGGTGGAGGTCACGCACGACGTGGGTGTCCTGATGCACGAGGTCGACAAGGACCAGGTCCCGGAGGGGGTGCACGAGGACCCATCGGTGCTGGTCATCGATGTCAACAGCGGCGTCGAGAGCGTCGTCCACGCCATCAAGAGATGCAGTTCCGTGATCTCCTCGAGCTTGCACGGCATCGTCGCGGCCGAGGCGTATGGCATCCCTGCCGTGTGGATCCAGCCCTCAAGACGCGTGTTCGGGGGAGGCTACAAGTACCGCGACTACTACCTGTCCACCAATCGGGAGGTGGCTTCTCCAGCGCCGTGGCCATTGAGGCTCTCTACAGTGGACCAATACGTGCCACCGGCGCCTGTAATCAACCTTGAGCTGCTAGTCGATGCGTTGCATGGGCACTTCGGCAGTATGTAGTGGAGAGACAGCATGGTGAAATGTAGATCTGACGGCACGTCCGAGTGGCACATGGGGCCGCATTTTCAGCGGTTCCCGAACACCAAGGCGCTGTGGGCCGGTGAGAGAGACAGTGTCCTCAAGGAGCATGTGTTCAAGGGGCTGATCCCCGACAGTCCCATCCTTGGGCCAACCGACCCCATTGTGGTCCTCGGCGCCTGCTTTGCTCGACAGATTGCTGACGCACTCCCCAACACCGAAGACTGGAGCGGTGACCTCGAGAAGGCTGGTCTGCATGTCTTCGCAGAGCACTTCGGGAACAACCTGGTGCTGCTGCGCTACTTGCAGTGGGCTGCGGGGCTCCGTGATGTCCAGAACGACGAGACGCTGCAGATCACGCAGTACGGTCTCCACAAACGTGCCGGCCGGAAGCCACGTATGGGGAAGAAGACTGTCAAGCTCCCCATGGATGAGGCGGCGCGGACGGCCGTGCTGGGTGCGCTGACCCGTGCCAGGGCCATCATCCTGACGCCAGGTCTGACCGAGGCGTGGTTGGACAAGAAGACAAAGGAGGCGTTCGTTCGGGCGATCAACGTGGAGAGCTTCGACCCGAAGCGGCACGTGTTCAAGGTGATGACGGTCGCTGAGAACAAACGGTACTTGAAGGAGATCGTCGGGGTGCTGCGGGCGATCAACAAGGACATTATCGTCGTTCTGGTGGTGACCCCGCAGCGCCTACGAGCCACGTTTACACCCAACGGGTCTGTCACGTCGGACATCGCCAACAAGGCGATCCTACGCGCTGCCATGGACGAGTTCATGAGTGCGAACAAGGACCCCAACGTCTACTACTTCCCGGCCTTCGACATGATTCAGACCTGCTACGAGCACAGCGTGTACCGGGAGTCGGATGGGCGTCACGTGGACCTGAACGTCGTGAAGGAGATCTTCGAGCACTTCAAGCGGTACTTCATCCGGTCGACGTAATGCGTGTTGAGCTGGAGGTCACACTGAGGTGCACGAGCCGCTGCCCAGCGTGCAGTAGGCACTGTAACTTTCTGGAGCAGCCAGACAGCGACATGAGCGCCGAACAGCTGGGGGCATTCTACGCCAGTGTACAGTCACGTACGAGTGCTCTAGGGGTGGTGAGCGTGCTGGGTGGCGAACCGATGCTCCACCCAGAGATCGGTCGAATATCGAGAGAGCTCCACAGATTGAGGGCTGCTGGGAAGATTCTTCGGCTACAGCTCATCACCAACGGAGTACTCGACCACACCGACGTACAGGGGCTCTACGACCGCGTTGTAGTTAGCCGTCCGGCCGCCAAGAGCCACAGATGTCAGCTGATGGCGCCTGCAGACACTGGCCAGCAGAGGCGTTCCTGCCGCGTGCCGCACACCTGTGGTGTCGCGGTGAGCGCCTATGGGTGTTATCCGTGTGGCGCCGGCGGTGCCATCGCAAGGCTTTTCTGGGATGGGCGCTATCGCATGGGTGGCCTTCCGGCAGCCGTAGAGGATTTCGGGGATCTGGAGCCCCTCTGCAGCCTGTGTCAGCGCTCTGCTCGAGTGCCCCTGCTTGTCCGAGATCATGGTAGTCCGCGCAGCAAGTCGTTCCGTAAGGCGTTGCGCCGACGCGGTGTTGCTTGACACGATACATATAGCGTATGTACTATCACCCCGGAGGTTGACGATGCCCGAGGAGAGCAAGCAGGAGTGGGAGCGGCTGAATCTGCTGCTACCCGCCCAGCTCAAGAGGGACATCAAGGCGTACGCCGGTCGGGAGGCCACCACGGTGAGCCAGCTGATCCGCGACTACTTCGTCTACTTGCTCGAGAGGGAGAGGCTCAATGCCAAGGGCAAGGCGTTCTGAGACGTACCCGTGCCCGGGTACCATCGATGAGATCCTCGCCCTCCTCGGCCGGATCATGGCCCTGAAGGAGGTGGAGCACATCTCCCTCAACGACGGGGAGCCTATCTACGTCGAGCGCATCGCCGACATGGCCAACCCTGGTGGCCTGGATGACCCCTCCTTCTCGGACTTCACCCTCGAGGACATGCTGGCGCGCATCCCGATGGAGGAGTACGTCCCGCCGCGGCCGGACCTCTCTCCCTCCGCGCAGCTGTTCGAGATGTTCATGCTGGTGGGGGCGGGCGACTACGTGGTGACCCACGTCCTGTGCGCGAACAAGCGCGCCCTCCGGCGCTGGATCGGCATGGAGGGTGTCCTGGAGGACAACTATCGGATGGTGAACGCGGCGGTCGTCGAGGTCAGCATGTTCCCGCCGGACGTGGTGGTCGTCTTCGGCGCGCACCGTGCTGGTGCCCCCGCGTCGGAGGTCAAGATCGCCCTGAAGCTGACCCTGACGCAGGTGGCCGTGACTGCAATGCAGGAGCCGGCGAGCGACGTGTACTCGCCGTTCCCGCCCAAGGAGATGGACCGTGGCCGACAGGACGAAGATCGTGGGCATGCTGGTGCGCCACAAGGTGATCCCGCAGAACATCTTGGCGCATCTGGAGCAGATGGGGCGCCTTCCGGAGGGGACGACGCGCCAGCATGGTTCGGGCCCGCAGGTTGACTCCCACGAGTCCTTCGTCGCCCAGCTGGAGGTGGCCCTGGGGGACCCCAGCGACGAGGAGGTCGCCGTGCTGCTGGACCTGCCGTCGGAGCCCGAGGCGATGATGACGGTCGGCCCTCGGAGGGTGAACTGCTCCCTGGGCCACGGTGGGGAGATCTACGTCGAGGCCAGCGTCGACAGCATCGCGGCTGCCGGCCTGTTCTTCGCCGACGGCGAGCCCGCGACGGTCGTGGACATCGCCCCCGTGGAGTACCGCGGCACCCCCTGGTCCCGCGTGATGCTGGAGGTGGACGATGTCCCGAGTGCGTGATGCGGCCAGGCTGGCCGGTCGGAAGATCAAGATGTGGTCCAGGGGGCCGTTGGTGCGGGTCGAGCAGAAGATCCGGGGCTACCTGGAGGAGCGCGGCCACGTCAGCCACAAGATTGCCAGGGATACGGCGCAGCTCCGCATGGCTGCCTGCATGCGTCCCGATGCACCACACGACATGAAGTCCTGGGAGTCACGACCGGTTCCGCTGTCCCAGGATGCCTCGTATCGACACTACCCTCCGATGCCACCGGTGCAGCCGAAGGGGGCGCTCACCTACACGCTCGTGCAGTGGCCTCCGGGTCATCGTAGGCATGGTGGCGACGCGCCGGACCTGGGCTTCCCACCGGAGGCCCGCGCGGCCTTCGAGCTGGCCATCATGGGTGACGGCGTGCTCGATGAGGAGCGTGATGAGGATCACTGAGGTCAAGGTCAGCAAGTTCAAGGGCGGCTACCGTATCCGTGCCGAGGGGGAGGATCTGGAGAAGGACCTCATCGACGGTCGCGTGAAGGAGGACTCTGTCCAGGCTGCCCACGAGGTGCGCCGCCTCATGTTCCAGCTGATTCCGCAGGAGCTGATGAGCTACGGTGGGCGTGCGTACACCGAGTCGGAGGCAGCCGAGCTCGATGCCGCTCATCGGCGCATGGGTGCTGCCATGGCAGACCCCGTGTCGGAGCGGCCGCTGGAGTCCGGAGACATCAAGCTCCCAGGTGCCCGGGGGCCGAGAAACATCGGGAAGTGCCCCGATCACCTCCAGCCCGTGGTTCCAGACAGCCCGAGGGGCCGTGATGAGCTGCCCCCGCCGGGCGTGACGCGGAAGAGGTGACCCATGGTTCGTACGGTCAAGTGTGGGATCTACGAGGACCGCCCCGAGGTGTGCCATCGGTATCCGCAGCCCGGGCACTACCGTCCGCCCTCCTGCACCTTCTACTTCGACGAGCAGGGGGAGCGCCACGGGGAGTGCGCCGAGGAGTGCATGGCAACCTGCTGCCGCATCCCACGGGAGGGCGGAGAGCCGGGTGGGGGAGCCGTGCCGGCGGCGGCTGGTGGTCTGCCCTGCAAGCACCTGGTCGTGGAGGAGAGCGCGGACAGCGAGAAGCTCGCGGAGGTGGAGCACGCTGTCCATGAGATGTACGAGGAGGGCTTGCGTGCCATCTTCGGAGACTGAGTACCTGCGGGCGTACCTGTCCGAGGTCGAGCAGGATCTGATCCTGTTCCGGGAGCTGGAGCGCAAGCTGGCGCTGCGGGTGGCTGAGGTACGGTCCATGAAGAACGCGGGTCTGATCACGTCGGACCTTCCGGAGTTCGCAGGGACGGCTGCAGTGCAGGGGTCGCTGGCCGTCTCCATCAGCCAGATGGGGTACGTACTGGAGGCGGTCAAGACCCAGCTCGCCGCGGCAGGGCCGGTACTGCAGCTGGTTCAGGAGAAGGACGATGAGTAGCGACCTCTGGCTCCGGGACGTCATCAACAACGTCCCCTTCGCCACCGTGGTGTGGGCCGGTGGGGACGACAAGGTCTCCACGGTGCTCTGCCGCGTGGTAGAGGCACAGCAGAAGAACTGGGAGGAGCTGTGCTTCCGCTGGCTGGAGTCTGTGCACAACAGCCGCCTCCTGCTGGCCCGACAGCTGATGATCCGGAACGGCTCACGGGGCTACCTGTGGAACGTCTCGCTGTTCAGCAACGACTTCGTCCGGGCCACGGAGACGATGCGCCTGGTGGTCGACTCCCTGTTCGCCAACACCCCGCAGCAGGCCTTCGCTGGGCACGGCCGTGCAGTGCAGGGCAAGGTGGAGGACCAGCCCGAGTACCAGCAGGCGCAGAGGGGCATCATGCGCTCGCAGCAGCCGGATCCGGTGCAGGGTCGGCACGTGGCCAACGCGAGGTCCCAGGGCCTCGTGCAGGAGGTCACGGTGCCCCTGCCGGGGGCGCGTCCAGGTCGGAACGTTCCAACGGGGGTGACGGTGGGCGCCGGCGGCCAGCCCACCCCCAGCATCCGCGGTGCCTACGGCATCGCTGGGAAGTAGGCCATGAGCGACATGGAGCACTGGGACAACCTCATCTCGGCCACGGAGATGATGGAGGATGGCGGGGCCACGGCGACGAGCATGCGCGCGGGGTTCGAGTACCTCGCCAAGAAAGATGCCGAGACCCCGAAGCCCCTGCTGGCGCGGTACAAGATCCAGATCAACTTCGGGACGGGGCGCACCCTTCGAGGGCCCAACACGGGGGTGATGACCTTCTGGATGAACGGAAGCCGGCTCCACGGAGGGGGTGACGAGCTGGTCCATATCTGCAAGGAGGTGGACCATGGGTCGGAGCAGGAGGAGTTCGTCGTCGGGAAGCCCCGGGATGGCGCGGGGTGCGGCTCCATCATCGAGCCCAGCTTCGTCCGGGCTGGGGTGGCCTTCTGCTCCAACTGCCAGCGGATGATCGCGGCGCACCGACTGACGCAGCAGATCTACTTCCGATCTGCCAGCCGGGACATCGCGGCGGAGCTGGTCAAGCGCTTCCGGCAGTTCCACAACAGCTCGGACATCGTGCTGAAGTACGCGGAGGACGACATCCGCTACATGACAGTGGTGCGGCTGTTGGGGGTCGACCAGGCGAGGAAGAGTCGGGGAATGCTGGTGTACCCCCTGGCTAAAATTATCCGGGACACAAGTACGGGAGCATCGCTGGAGAATCGCTTCTTCGCTATGCTGACGTCGTGAGAAGGACGCACTGCCCTTTCCCCGAACCGACAGGGGCTCCGGCAGTGCGCCCACCACCGGTGGCCAGTGGCTCCGGATGGCTCTCGCCGCCACGGCCTGGTGGCTGAGACTCTTATAGCAAGAAGGAGGCCATTTTCATGCCGACCCTGGAATCCACGCTGCAGGAGCTCCGTGCGAAGAGACACCTCCTGGCGGTGTTCAACGCCCTGGTGCAGTTCATCGACGAGGAGCTGGCGGATCACGACACGCGGAAGGCCAGCGCGCATCTCATCGCAGAAGACAACAGCGAGGTGGATCAGGAGGCCGTGGACATGGCCCGTGATCTCCTCATGGAGAACCACGTGGGTCCGCTCGAGGAGGAGATCCTCGGCCTGCTGGGACGGGAGGTTGGTTGATGGCCAAGGACAAGAGACGGAAGCCACCCAAGCTGAAGGCCCTCGGGGCGGCGAAGAAGCGGCGCAAGCTGACGCCGGTGGAGGAGGTGGAGCAGCTCGCCACGGCGGCGCTCCAGCTGGCGCAGGAGTCCCGCGACGAGTTCAAGCGCAACGCCAGCCGGTTCGACACCGTCATGGAGTCCATGTCCAAGACCTACGCGCAGAACGACCGCTACCTCTGCGACTACGTCGATGACCTGCAGGACCGCCTCTACGGGCTCTGCGACGAGCTCATGCGTGTCTCCAAGGAGCTGTCGGCCTCCCCCGGTGTCACAGAGGTCACGGAGCAGTCCCTGCTCGATGCAGCCAACGCCCACCGGGTGCAGCGCATCGAGGCCTACAACGAGCGCATGGAGGCTCGGAAGGCGGAGGCCGAGAAGGCTGCCGAGGAGAAGGCAGAGGCAGAGAAGCAGGCCGCCGAGGCCAAGCCGCTGGAGCAGATGACGGAGCAGGAGCTGATCGCCGCCACCGAGGAGGCGTCCACTGCTGCCGCGGCGGAGTACCCGCCGTCGGCGCAGATGTTCGGAGGAAGCTGATGCCGAAGATCCGCACGACCAACACGGTCAAGGGCCTGAAGATGGAGCCCAAGGACATCGCCTACGGCAAGTGCCCCTCCTGCCGACGCGCCACGCTGGTCCCCAAGAGGTCTCCCAGTGGGCAGCGCTACGGGGAGTGCCCCGTCTGCCGGCGTACCTTCCGGGGGACCGTCCTGAACTGATAGGTAAGAAGGGCGCCCCGAAGGGCGCCCCCGCCCCCACCCAGCGGGTGAGGACTTCCGCGGTGTGCCTACTCCGGGGCGTGCATGCCTGCACCCGTTTCGGGGCCTACGGCGTTCGTCATAGGGACCGGCGCGCCGAGATCGAGTAGGCGGAGTTGGTTCCAAGGAACTCCTCGCGCCAGTCCCACTTGTCCTGCATCAGCTTGCGGAACTCGTCACCGTCCAGCTCGACCTCGTCCTCCATGGCCAGCTCGAGCTGCGCGATGAAGGTGTCGTAGATGTCCGTGTAGTCCGCCGGCGGCGCCAGGCTGAAGCTCACGTGCCGCGGAGACGCGAGCTTGCGGACCCGAGACATCTCGTTCTTGATCATCTTGATCGCCGCGGCCTGCCAGCCCTCACGGGCCTCCTTCACGATCTCGGCATGCCGCTCACGGTTCTCGCGGAGCGCCGCCAGGACCGTGTCCTTCTTGAAGGTGAACGTCTTGTTGAGACCCATTCCACGCATCGCCATCGTCATAGCTCCTCGTTGATGCACTCCCCTGGCTCCTTGTCCGTGCGAATGCACAGCATCCTGGGGAAGGAGAGCGCGTTGGTCTTGTCCCCCTTGCTCTTGTAGGAGCGGTCGTCGTAGCGGACTTCCACGACGAGGGGGTAGTTCGGGATGTCCTCCAGGATGTGACGCCAGGGAGAGTCAGGACGGGCGTTCTTGTCCTTGCCCTCCTCCTTGATGCCGCCCCCACAGTTGCAGATGTAGATCAGCTTGCCGGCGCTGTTGTACTGGTACAGTGCCACAGCACCGACAGAGTTCTGGAACTGCCCAGTGCCCCAGGTGCCGATGCCCTCGTTGGGGTTCCACTGGGCGATGAAGTCGTCCTCGTGCTGTGGCTTCAGCTTTCCCGCCACCGTGCTGGGCCGGTCCGTCTTACCCCGCAGGTTCCAGGCCTTGTCCCCCATCGGAGACGTAGGGTCGATGATGACCCAGCCCTCCCAGCCCTGGGCGATGGCCTCGGCGCGCAGTGCCTCCACCGCGGTCTTCTCACTCCACGCCTTCTTGAACTGCTCGATCTCGTGGGGGAAGAAGACGTCGGCCGGGAGGAAGAACGTCCGGTCGTGGAACAGCTTGTGGATTCGGGAGTAGCGCTCCTCCATGGGGAGGGTCTCGCACACGGGTACGCCACCCCAGAAGGCGATGTCGAACACGTAGGCCGACAACGGCCCCTGCTCCTCCTGCAGGCGCAGGGCACGCTCCGTCAGGGACTTGGTCACGGCCTGGACCTGGGTGAAGTCATCCTGGCCGTCGCGGTCCATGATCAGCTCGACCGAGATGACCGACCGCGGGGGGATCTCCGGCAGGTCATCGAGCAGGTGCTTGTACCGCACGTCGTAGGGGGTGTCCTCGCCCTTGTGCGTCGGCAGCATGGTCCTCGAGTAGATGTGCGGGTTCCCCCAGCTGTCGATCAGGAGCGGGTGCATCTGCCCGTTGCGCTTCCGCACCGCCCACGCCTTCCCGGCCTCGAGCTTGGCCTCGAGCGTCTTGGACAGTGTGTTGGACGGCTTCCACAGGCGGAAGTTGATCGGCAGTTCGTCGAAGGACATCTTCGCGGCCTGCCCGAGAGCGATGCCCTCCCGGTGCTCGACGTATCCGGAGCGCGTCTTCATCAGCACCTGCCGCTCGGCGTTCTCCTGGGCCACCTCCTCTGGGGTCTTCTCGTTGCGCTTGCCGAGGTTGACTCCCTTCTTGGTGTCGGATGTCGATTGCATCGCCCCATCGAGGACACCGTGCTCGATGTGGACCGTGGCGTGGTCCACGGCGATGCGCCAGACGAGAGTATGATTGCGTCCCGCTTGGCGGAACTCACGCCAGTTCATGGTTCACCTCCAGGGCCCTTATGTCTTGAACGTCACCAGTTGTGCTGGGGCGGTAGGATCGATCTCGACGATCTGCTTCTCGACGTACTCCAGGAGCCCCCTGTCGACCTCCTCGGCGATGGTCTCTGCCATGCAGTCGATGGCCTTGTCATAGGGGTTCTTGCCAATGCGTTCCTCTTTGACCCGGCGCCCCTTCATCTTGGCGTCCCTGATCCCGAGGCGCATTCCCTTGGTGGCCCCATAGTCGAGGAAGACGAGAGTGATGTCCGCAAACTCGCGCCAGGCGAACCCGGCCTCGATGCCCAGCTTGCGCTCCTCGGGGTTGTTGTCGTTGAGGACCTGGGTGTACAGCAGGTGGCTCAAGAAGGGCGCGTAGCCCTGCTGGAGTGCCCACAGCATGCAGCGGCGGGCGTAGACGGTGTTGCGCTCGACCTCTTCCGGGGTGCCCCCGTAGGGGCTCTCGATGATGGCGCGGATCATGCGGAGTTCTCCTTCTCGGCGTCCTTCCAGCCACGCTCCCACAGTGTCCTCCAGGCCGAGCCCGGGACGTCGGCCGGCGCTCGATGGACGCCCTTCTGCTTCTGGGACAGGAAGGCTACGTAGCCGATGTCGTACGCGTTGCTCTCCAGTTCGGTCATCTCGTCGGCTTCCTCGATGTCGAGGGCGATGTAGGCCACACCATCGACGTAGAAGAACTTCTCTAAGACGTTCACCCCGTCCTCCCTCACCACATAGGGTGCCCCGTTGGCGAACGCCTGGAGGGTCTCCTCGTTGTTGCAGACCCGGAGCACCTCCCGGTAGCGCTGGTACTGGTCGTTGTAGTCGCCCTCCATCTCGCCGATCAGAATGAAGATGCTCATGGGGTCTCCTCCCAGCGGTAGCGGAACGACTTGATCAGCTCCAGGTACTCCCAGGTGGACTCGACCAGCTGCCCATTGCCCCAGTCGGAGTTGACCATATCGTTGACGTCGTCGACGGTGCACCAGGCATTGAACTCCTCGTGCTGCTCCTCCGGAAGGTCGTCGTCGACGGGGATGGCGGCGACGACAGCCGCCTCCTCTTCGGTGAGGTCAAGCCAGAAGACGAGGAGGTCGGCTTCGGGGTACACCACGACGATGGGGCCCTTGAAGCGGCTGATGTCGTCCACCTCGGCCGCGGCCTCCTCGGTGAACTTGCGGCGGGCGCACATGCGGAACGGGCCGTAGCCGTCGCCGTTGTCGAACAGCGTGAAGTCCAGGTCGGCCTGGTACAGCCCTCCCAGCCCGTTCCAGGCGCCCTCCTGAACGGTGGGGTGGGTCTTCTTCCGGAGCAACACGGAGCCCTCCGGGTCGAAGGCGAAGATCAGCGTGTACTTGGGGCGTTCCTCGATCATGGTTCCTCCACGAGCTCCTCGACGTCGTCGGGGCTCAGTTCCTCCAGTGCAAGCACGGCCCCCGTCTCGAGTGGGAACTCGCCGGCCTCGATCTGGTTGCAGATGTGGTCCACCAGCTTGTAGGCCAGCTGGTGCTGGTTCTCTCCGAGGCGCAACTTGGCCTCTCCGATGTGGACCCGGTGTGCCGCGCCGATAGGACGCGCTGCCACGTTGACGTGGATGGCCCTATCTCGTGTCATCTCGTGCAGGGTGATGTCGGGGTAGGCCCGGGTCTCCACCTCGACAGCAACTCCCGCCGGCGTCTCCACCTCGCGGATGTAGTTCTTGTAGCTGTCCGGCACCAGGAAGTAGCCGATCTGGAGCAGGGCCTCAGTGGCGTCGTCCCAGTGGCTCCACAGCCAGTCTCCGTTGTCGATCCAGTCCAGCCAGATCGTGAGCCACTCCAGGTAGGAGATGTCCGTCTTGTCGCTGTAGGCCCAGTGGACCCAGGCGACCTCTCGGCTGTCTCGGGGTTGGAGGACGATCCGTTCTCGGGAGTCGTCGTAGTAGACCCGCAGATCGGCCTCGGTGATGTGCTTGGGGGAAGGCATCGAGCCTCCTCAGTAGTTGGTGATGAGCAGCTCGCCGACCTTGCCCCTCCCCTTGGGCGTAGCGCTGCCGCTCCTGGTGCCTGTGACCTGATGGAAAACGTACCCGCGGTACAGCTCCCTGACGAACGGCTGGTCCGGCATCGACAGCATGAACTTGATGTCGCGCTGTGCCATCTGCCGGATGTCCGTGGCCAGCTTGAGCTGGTCGATGTCCCCGAACTTCTCGGGGGTGTAGGCCGTGAAGTGCGCCGTCTTGGACGCCGGCGGGAACGGCGGGTCGAGGTAGACGAAGCCGGGCTCGGGGACGACACCCAGCGCCATCTGATAGGGCATGTAGCTGATGTGCGTGTTGGACAGCAGCTCCCCGATGTCGAAGAGGTGGCCGCGGCTGAAGATGGCACTCGCCGGCTTCTCCGCCTTGCCGTAGGGGACGTTGCACTTGCCGGACTTGTTGAC
>Ga0307376_10001139_pt1 | contig 29738 bp, 29 predicted proteins | sample TR2MG_FD_202536 | JGI IMG/M metagenome (GOLD analysis project Ga0307376, IMG submission 202536) | Soil microbial communities from Risofladan, Vaasa, Finland - TR-2 | ecosystem: Environmental > Terrestrial > Soil > Coastal area > Acid sulfate soil | place: Finland: Risofladan, Vaasa | collected...
CGGCTCACGTACTGCCGAGGCTGATCAGCAGTGCGAACGCCATGCCGAATCCGATCAGCACGCTGTAGCAAATGCCGACGGCGCCATATTTCAGCGAGGTCATGAACCACCCTTGCCGATACACCCGCTTCTGCATGAGGAGCAGGTAGGCGAGCATCCAGAGCCACGCAGCGGCATGCAGCAACCCCAGCAGGCTGCCGAGCCAGGCGGCATGGGGCGCGACCCCGCTGCGCAGCAGATCCAGCGCGACCAGCACCAGCAGCGACAGCATGATGAAGGCGTGGCTGTGCATGGCCACGATCAGGTGTTCCATGTACATCCGTCGCTTGAAGACGTAGAAGATCTTCAGCAGCAGCGCAAACACCGGGAGCAGCACGAACAGCACCTGCGGCGCGACCGCAAACATCCCGGTCATGAGACGCCAGGCTGCGGCCTTCGCCTCGGCCGCGTTGCCCGAATTCATGTCATGCAGGTTGTTGCGGGCGTGCTCGATCGCGTCGTTGAGCCAGTCGTTGGCGAACCCGGGCAACCAGCCGGCGCGCAACGGCTTGGTCTGGCGGTTCCACACGACCCGATCGTTGAACTTGATGTCGCCGTTCGCGAAATGGGTGTCCTGCGTCGCTGCCACGGGGGTCGAACTGATCGCGACACCGTGAATGGGCGGCGTATGGAATTGCACGGGCAGGATGGAGCTTGCGCGGAGCGCGAGCTGGATCGCCAGGAACGCGATGATCGCCAGGAAGAAAACCAGCCGGAACGGCGTCACGTAGCGGGCGCGTTTGCCGGCGAAGTAGTCCAGCGTGAGTTTGCCGGGCCGGAAGTACAACGGCAGCAGCGTGTGCACGATGCGTGCGTCGATGTTGAGCACGCTGTCCAGCACGTCGCCCAGCACGCTGCCGAAATGCCGCACCAGCCCTTCGACCGGCTGGCCGCACGCGTGGCAATACTTTCCGTACAGCGGTGCACCGCAATTGCCGCAAGTCGAGACAGGGATCGGCGGTGGTGTGGATAGCGATGCCATGGACGGATGGTCTCCCGTATTCGGCGAGTTGCCCGGATGAGCGCGATTCTAGCGGTCGATCGTGCCGCAAAAGGCCGGGGAAAAGGTAGCAGGGACAAGGTCCGGCGTCCGGTTGGCTCCCGGGATGGCGGTGAATCGCGGCTTGCGCCGACCATTGCGTGGAGGCTGGGAGCCTGTCGGACGCGCTTTCTCGAACGGTCGACTCCAACCATCGGGTCCGGTGGTGCTAACGTCATGTCGCCGGTGCGCTCGACACCGTGGATGATGCCCTGGAGAATCCGCCCGTGTTCGATGCTGCCCTCCGCTTCATGCCGTTGGCCTTCGCTGCGCTGCTGCCCGTACTCAACCCGCTGGGCTCGGCCCTGATCCTGATGGGTGTCGTTGGCGACGAGCCGCCCGCGGTCTATCGCCAACTGGCCTGGCGCATTGCGTTGGGCATGCTCGGGTTCATCATGGCGATCGAGCTGCTGGGTGCCTTGATCCTGAAGTTCTTCGGCATCAGCCTGCCAGTGCTGCAGGTCGCCGGTGGCCTGACCCTGGCCGCGATGGGTTGGAGCATGCTCAATGCGCACGACCCGTCGCCCCGCGATGCGCCGGCCGCCCGGCCCGATGTCGACAGCGTGATGAGCCAGGCGTTCTACCCGCTGACCTTTCCGCTTACCGTGGGCCCGGGCGTGATCGTGGTGGTGCTCACGCTCAGCGCGCATGCCGCCGGCCACGATTGGCAGGCCAGCCTGCTGACGCATGCGGCAATTTTCGTCGCGGCGATCCTGCTGGCGGTACTGGTGTTCTTCAGCTACGCGTACGCGCCCCGGCTTAGCCGGATGCTGCCGGGGCACGCGATCAGCGGTGTGCAGCGACTGATCTCGTTCATCCTGCTGTGCATCGGTGCGCAGATCGCCTGGGGTGGCCTGGCCACCTTGTTGCGTTCGGTGCAGATGTTGCCGCACGGACTCCCAGGTGCTGTTTCCTGACGTCGCTTCCTGCCCGAGGTGTGTGATGACTTTCCGCCAATGGTGTTTGACGCTGTTCTGCCTGCTGATGCTGGGCGTGGCCGGGCCGAGTGCCGGGGCCGGCGTGGCGCTTCGCGTGATGACGTTCAATGTGCGCGTGCCGGTGGACACCGACATGAACGCGTGGGTGCATCGGCGTGACCTGCTGGTGCGGGTGATCGAGGCGCAGCATCCGGATGTGCTTGGCACCCAGGAGCTGACCGAGGAGCAGGGCGAGTACATCGCCGCCCATCTTCCCGGCTATGCCTGGTTTGGACAGGGCAGGGAAGGCGGTGCGAAGGGCGAGCACATGGGCGTGTTCTATCGCACCGACCGGTTGCAGGTGCTGCGCTCCGGCGATTTCTGGCTCTCCGACACGCCGGATGTGCCCGGAAGCAGGACGTGGGGCCAGCCGTATCCGCGCATGGTGACCTGGGCGCGGTTTCGCCTGCGCCATGGGGGCGGCACGTTCGATTATTTCAATACGCACTTCCCCTACCGGGACCAGGATGTCCGCGCGCGCATGCTCAGCGCGGACGAGATCGTGCGGCGGATCGGCAAACTGCCATCGACGGCGCGGGTGATCCTGGCCGGGGATTTCAATACCGGCCCCGACTCCCCCGTGTACGCGAAACTGACCCGAACGCTGCATGATGCCTGGGCCGTGGCGACCTCGCGATCCGGGCCGGCGAAGACGTTTCACAACTTCACCGGCAACCCCGACCGGCGGATCGACTGGATACTGACTCGCGGCTTCAGGACGCGCGCCGCACGGACGATCACCACGCACGAAGGTGCGCGCTATCCTTCCGATCATTTTCCGGTCGTGGCCGAGCTCGTTGCGTTGGGCAGAGACCGATGAGGGAAAGCGAAAACACGGGGTAGGGCTCAGGTACCGACGTACCGCTTGAAAGTGAATCTGACCCCCACAAGCTTCCGTTCGTCATCGACAGATGCGCGAGCGCAGCGCTCGCGCGCAGTCAAGATCAGTCGAGCCTGGCTGTCATCGTATTCCCGGGCCATCGACGATTCCCACTTACCACGGAACTCGTCGGCCCAGGTAATCCAGATACTGAAGGCCCGCTTTTCCCGCCTGCGCGTCGATGGTGTTTGCGAGGTTGGGGATGCTCTCCTCGATACTCAAACGCGCCTCGGGGCCACCCATGTCGGTGCGCACCCAGCCCGGAGCCATGAGTAGCAGTGTTCTCGAATCATCGGCGTGGCGGGCAGCGAAGCTGCGCATGAACGTGTTGAGCGCCGCCTTGCTGCCGCGATACACCTCGTAGTGTCCGTTCTCGTTGTTGGCAACACTTCCCTGGCCGGATGACATGATGCCGATCGTGCCACCGGGAAGTACGGCATCCTGCAGGACTTCGATGACGCGCATCGGACTCAAGGCGTTGGTGACCATCACGCGCACGAACTCGTCGGTCGAAACATCCGCGATCGTCTCACGATCGTCATTCTTGACGCCGGCATTGACGAACAGCATGTCGAACTTTCTCGATGCCAGACGTGCGCGCAGCGCGGTCACCTGATCCGGATGGACGATGTCGACGGTCTCGATCTCAAGCCGCCCGTTGCTAGCCTCCGCCAGCTGGTGCAGTTTGGATGGGCTTGCACCACGCTCGGTGGCGACAACGTCCCAACCGCGTTTGAGGTACTCCTCCGCCAAGGCGAAGCCAAGGCCGCGGGAGGCGCCGACGAGAAGGAGTTTTTTGTTCAAAGAGGGCGGTGGCATCTACGATGTCCTTTATCGGCGCATTCAACGCAGGGCAGCAGGTCGCTGTTCGCCCGCAACGGGAGAGACAACTTCTTAAGATTTTATCCGACCGAGCTTCGGCGAGCTCAGTGCCCGGAAGCAAGCGCATCCCGCATCAATTCCGCGGCGGCCGCACCCGTGTCGAACACCATGAACGATGATGTGACTTTCCCGTTTTCGACGGTGTGCCATTCGGTCACCGGCATCGCGGCAATGCCACTCGGAGTGTGGATGACGAGTTCGTACAAGGTCGACACATCCATGCCGTCTTCCCACTGCTGCAGGATACGAATTGCCTTGACGTACTTGGTCTTGGCCGCAGCGCCGGAAAAATAGGACTGCCTGTTTCCATGGCCCTGCTGCAGTGGCGCCTGGAATGAAAAATCGTCGCTGGCCAGAAGCCGGGCATGTTCGATGTCACCGGACATGAAGGCATGCAGGAACTCGGTCACGATCCCCGCAGGGGTGTCCGCGATTGCTGGTTTCTCCATACGTTTCTCCGTCAATAGAGTACGATGTACGCCTAAAGTTTATGGGCGTATCGTGTACTCTGTCAAGCCATGCCTCGCCCCAAATCCCTCAGCCATTCGGACATCGCCGGTGCCGCACTCGCCGTCATGGACCGTGACGGCTTGCCCGCGCTTTCGATGCGAACGGTTGCGACCCAACTGGGTGTCGGCACGATGTCGCTTTACCGTTACGTCAAGGACCGCGAGGAGCTCGAACGTCATGTCGTGGAATTGGTGTTGGGCGCAGTGGATCCGGTCGTGCCTGCGGAAAAATCGTGGCGCGAACAGATCACCCGCATTGTCGAACGCTTCCGCAAAGCCGTGATTGCTCATCCTGCGACGGTGCCGCTGTTTATGGCCCATCGTCATATTTCGCCCTCGGTCAGGCGCTGCTCCGAGGAGCTGCTGCGCGCTTTGACCAGGGCCGGCTTCCAAGGGAAGCCCCGGGTGATCGCATTGCGCATGCTGGTCAGCTACGTGAGCGGCGCACTCCAGGCACAGCATCTGGGAGCCCTTGACGGCCAAGGCACCGTGGTGCTGGCCAGCCTGTCACCCGATGACTATCCGCTGCTGGCTGCAACGGCGCGCAGCGCACTGCAAGTCGACCCCGCCAAGGAGTTTTTTGGGGGCCTGGAAATTGTTCTCGATGGTCTGGCACAGCATCTTGCAGGCAAGAAGCCGCGCTGAATATGGCGCGTGTTTCCGAATGTCTTTACGGTTGAATCGCGTCGAATATTGACCTGGTTTTGACGGAAACAAAGATGCCGGGTTCCATCGAGGCGAGCCACGCTTGGTCAGCACGGCATGCGCAGTGCGTCCGGCGGTGGCCGCAGTACGAACTCGCGGTGGACGTCGGCGTATATATCGCGTTGCCCGCCGAAGGGGATCCGCGCGATCGCCTCGGCGAACGGTACCCACGCGTGGTCGTCGTGTTCGTGGTTCAGGCGGACCTCGGCGCCTGCATCGACGAAAGCGACGAAGGCCGGCACGAGGGCGAGGCACTCGTCGCGCACGTCGTAGAAGGTTTCGCAGCGGTCGGCCGAATACAAGGCCGCGGCGCGCAGGCCGGTTTCCTCGTGCAGTTCGCGCAAGGCGGCCTGCCAGGCTTTTTCGCCCGGCTCCAGGTGTCCGGCCACGTTGGTCCACAGCCCGTGCAGGTGCGCCCCGGCGCGATGCACGAGCAGGGTACGGGCGTCCGCGCCGGCGCCCCGGACGACCACCACCGAAACCATGGAGCAGCGCAGGGGAAGGTCCGGCATCTCTTTCCTCGACAGCAAGGCGGGTACGACAGCAATAGCACCGAACCAGGCGGCCCGCTAGAAAAAACCGATCGGATCGGAACCGCTTGCAGCCGCCCGGTGCCCCGGTCAGCCGTGCAGTGAAAGGCCGGAGTCTGGTGTCGGTCGAATCCGGTCCGCCCCAGAGGCCGTCAAGCCACCTCAGCCCCCATACCCTCCGCCGCTTCCACCGGATTATCAGGCAGCCGATTTATCCGTACAGTGTATGCAGGGCGGCAAACCAGCCGTCTCTGGTCTGGAGAATGACATGAGCAACCTCACGAATGCAGGTACGTTCGCCCTGGGCGGTCGCGCCGTGAACCGCATGGGCTACGGCGCCATGCAACTGGCCGGACCCGGCGTGTTCGGCCCGCCGAGGGACCGCGATGCCGCGCTGGCTGTGCTGCGCGAGGCGGTGGCGAGCGGCGTGAATCACATCGACACCAGCGATTTCTACGGCCCGCACGTGACCAACCAGTTGATCCGCGAGGCGCTGCATCCGTATCCGGATCACCTGGTTATCGTCACCAAGGTAGGCGCGGTGCGCGGCGCCGACGCCTCATGGAACCCGGCGCAGAGCCCGGCCGAGCTGACGTCCGCGGTGTACGACAACCTGCGCCACCTCGGCGTGGACGCGCTGGATGTGGTGAACCTGCGCATCATGGGCAGCGTGCATGCGCCGAGCGAAGCCTCGATCGAGGCGCAGTTCACCGCGCTGGCGGAACTGCAGCAGCGCGGCCTGATCCGGCACCTGGGCCTGAGCAATGTCACCGCGACACAGGTGGCCGAGGCGCGGGGCATCGCCGACGTGGTCTGCGTGCAGAACCATTACAACCTCGCCCACCGCGCGGATGACGCCTTGATCGACGAACTCGGCCGCCAGGGCATCGCCTACGTACCGTTTTTTCCGCTGGGTGGCTTCACCCCGCTGCAGTCGGACGCCTTGTCCAACGTGGCCCGCCGGCTCGGTGCCACGCCGATGCAGGTGGCGCTGGCATGGTTGCTGGCGCGCGCACCCAACATCCTGCTGATCCCGGGCACATCGTCACTGGCGCATTTCCGCGAGAACCTGGCGGCCGCGACGATCCCGCTCGACAAGCGTACGCTGGCCGAGTTGGCGGAGCCGGCGTCAGAGCCAGTGGTTTCCCCACGAAGTCTTTAGGCTGGTGGGTCGGAAGGCCGAAGCCTGATGGGGACGGGGGAAGTCGATTGATGGGGCGGTTTCTGCCCTGCTTTTCTGGCCTGGACGTATACTTGGACCCTGTTCCTCTCCGGGAGAACTGCCATGAAACCTTCCCCGCTGCCCCGCCTGCTGTGCATCGTCTGCGTGGCCCTCGCTTCTGTCGTGGCGCGGGCGGCGACACTGCCGGACAACGTCAACGTCCGCTACAAGGATCCGCAGCAGTTCACCGAGGCGAAGCGCAGTTTCGGGATGCACCGGATCGGTGCCGACGATTATCTGAAACCGCTCAAGGCGTACATCGCCGAGCGTGCTTCGCGCATCCTGGCGCCAGGCCAGCGGCTGGACATCGAGGTGACTGATGTGGACCGTGCCGGCGAATACGAGCCCTGGCGCGGCCCCCGCTTCGACGACGTGCGCATCATCACGGACCTCTATCCGCCGCGCATCGACCTGGACTTCACCTTGTACGGCGCCGACGGCAAGGTGCTGCGCGAGGGTCACCGCAAACTGCGAGACGCAGCCTTTCTCAGCCGCGCCTCTGCAACCGATCGGGACTCGTTGCGTTACGAGAAATCCCTGATCGATCTCTGGCTGCGCAAGGGAGCCATGAAGCTCTGAATGCGGAAAACGAAGGCTGGATGTGAGCTGTGAAGGTTGCGGGAATGGCAACTTCTACTCCGCCTTCGGCAGGGCCAGCGCCTGGCGCCTGGCCGATGCACCGGGCGAGTTCGCGGGGTCGCGGAGCTTCTGCGCCGCATCGGCCGTCTGGATCGCGAACGGGTTGCACGCGACGAAGCTCGCGACAGCGGACGCATACAGCTCGTCCTTGCTGCGAAAGTGATGATAGAACGCGCCGCGCGTCAATCCGGCGGCGGCCATGATCTGGCCGATGGTGACCTGTTCGAAGCCGTGGCGATTGAACAGGCGGCGCGCGGATTCGACGATGCGGGCGCGTGTCCGGACGGCATGATCGGGATGGTAGGGCATGGCGTGCGTCTGATCGACATTCCCGGCTGGGCCGATCCGTGGCCAGCCGGGGCGACTGGGAAGCACGCGCCGGCGCTGGCGAATGCCTGAAAGAACGGTGTGGAAAACGGGTTCGGATTGAGCTGGCCCGGGGTCGGCAGACATCCTGGAATGGGGACGATCCGCCGGGGGGGCGCCAGATGCTCAAGCGTCGGCGATTCGTCGCGCAGTTCAGGCATGAGGCGGTCAGCCAGCTCGATGCCGGCGAATGCCTGGCATCGGGCTGGCGTTCGACCCGGGTCTGCGCTGACCGAGACGCAACCGATGGTGTCAGTGGCAAGTCGAACGCCTCGTCCAACGGGCCACACCGAAATTGTCCCTGACGCCATGTCCGCCATGTCCGCCATGTCCAGTTTCCGGCGTGGATGACGCCCGCCCGCCGCGACCTTTCAGAGATGGCTCGCGAAGAACGCCTCGGCGGTGGCGATCGCGGTGGCGTGGGTACGCTGCTGCGGCACGCGAAAGTGCTGGCAGAGCGATTCCCGCTGCCGGCCGAGCGCGGTGCAGTCGGCGAGGAAATCGTAGTGGCCGACGTCGTGCAGGACTTTCAGGGTGGCATGCGGCAGCAAGGTCGTGGCGAGGCGACCGTTGCTGGCCGGTGGCGCCACCGGGTCGGCGTCGCCGAGCAGGATGCTCGTCGGCGTGTTCAGCGTGCGCAGGCTGGCCGGGGCGAGCGCCTCGATGCCGCCCGGCGCCATCACGAACACCGCGCGGACGCCGGGGATCGCGTAGTCGTCACCGGCGTGTTTCGCCAGCGGCGCCATCTGCGGCGTCTTCATGGCTTGCTCGCGGGCGGCCAGGGTCAGATCGGGCGCCTCGGCCTGCGCCGCGCAGGTCGGGTCGGCGGCGTGCGAGTGGCAGAACTGGATGTAGTGGTCGACATCGACCCGCGCGCCGGCGCTCAGCAGGGCCGTGATACCGCCCATCGAAAAGCCCGCCACGCCCAGGCGCTGCAGGTCCAGGTGCGGGCCGATCCGCCGGTCGGCCTGCGCGGTATCGAGCGCCACGCGCAGGTCCACCGCGCGGTCCCACACCAGCAGGCTGCCGGCCATGGTGATCGGGTCGCGAGCGTTGGTGCCGGGGTGATCCACCGCGATCACCACATCGCCGGCGCGGGCCAGCGCGGTGCCGAACCAGGCCATCATCCGGGCGCTGCCGCCGAAGCCGTGCGAGAACAGGATCACCGGATGCCGCCCCGGCGCGAACGGCGCATCGGCAGCGGCACGGCCCGCCTCGAACAGCGGATGGCCCGGCGGCCCGATCTGCAACGGCGTTTCGGCGACGCCGTCGGCGGCGGGATACCACACGGTGATGCGCAGCGCGTCGCGGTGCTGCGCATCGCGGATCGCCGCGCTGGGCGTGTGCGCCACCCGGTGGATCTCGCCCACCGCGCCGGCGCGGGCCATCGTGCAGACACCCAGCGACGCGGCGGCCAGGGCGGTGAGAAGGGTACGTGCGGTCATTCGGTCCCCGTCGGTGTTGATGTCGAAGTGGGTGGGTCAGCTCTGCAAGGGCAGCCAGATCTCGACATCACCGATGCCGCTGGTGTCGTCGAAGTCCGCGCTGTATTTCTCGAACTCGGGGGCGTCGGCCAGCTGCAGGCCTGAGCGCGGCAGCCAGTCGCCGACGAAGGCATGCCAGGTGCGGCGGATGGCCGAGATGTGGCCGTGATGGGTGGCCACCACGTATTCGCGTGCCGGCAGCCGCAAGGTGCTGAGTGCGGGGTCGAGGCCAGCGAAACCAGGCATGTCGACACCGGTGATGTACTCGAAGCTGCCTTCGTCATCGCTGTTGCAGAACACGCCGAAAACGGTGCGCTGCTTCGGCAGCGAGGCCGCGTGGTGCAGCAGCAGGCGCTGCCACTGCGCCGGAATACCCTGCGTGGTGTCCGGCGTGTAACGACAGCCGAGCCCGGCGATGAAGCGCGTGCCGTCGCGTGCCAGGCGCGGCTCGTCCAGCGTCACGCGTGCGCCGTCGGCGGTGCGCCAGGGTTCGACCAGGGCCAGGCCGGCCACGGAACCACGCTCGCGCACGCTCGCCGGGCTCAGGCCGAACTGCTCGCCGAAGGCCCGCGTGAAGGCCTCGTGCGAGCCGTAGCCGCTGGCCAGCGCCACCTCCAGGATGTCCGGCGCGCCAGCGGCCAGCCGACGCGCGGCCTCGGTCATCCGGCGTGCGCGCAGGTAGCGCACCACCGAACAGCCGGTCATCACCTGGAACAGCCGCGCCAGGTGAAACGGCGACACCCCGGCCACCTCGGCGATGCGGCCGAGCGACAGCTCCTCGCTGTAATGGCTCTCGATGAACCAGAGCGCTTTCTCGGCAGCGGCCATGCCTGAAACCCGGCGGTGGAATCGACCGGTACAGGGTAACCGCAGCCTCAACTGCAGCGTTTGATCGTTCTTGCGGGGATCAGTCCGTAGAGTGAAAGAACGAGTTGCCGACGGCGTGACGAATGGCGAGGAGGATGGCTCGAACTGGGCCTTTTTCTCTCATGATGAGGTACTTTTGGACGGGGAGAAATCACGGGGGGGATTCTCCGGGGTTTCGCAAGGTTCCGATCACGAAAAGGGTTATCCATGACTGTTGAAGAGAATTCGCTTGAGCATGCGTTGCGGGTCGCGGTGACCGATCCGTCCAGCCTCGCGGACTTCTACCGCGAGCTGCTCGAGTCCGAGGTCTATGTCATCGGCAGCTCCGTCGTTGAAGAAGGCGACAGCGTGCAGGATGAGGACGGCGCGGTCCCCCTGCAACCGGAGGTGCGCGTCTCCATCCAGAGCTGGTTGCGCAGCGACGGTTCGCCCGTCACGCCCTTGTTCAGCTCGCTGTCGGTCCTGCAGCGGTCGATTACGCGGCAAATGAGCTACCTGCTGTTGCCGGCGCGTACGCTGTTCGAGCTCACGGCAGGAGCTGCGCTTGTGCTGAACCCAAAGTCCGACTACAGCAAGGAGCTGCTGCCGCACGAGGTGGCTTCGCTGCTGGCCGAAGGCGTTGACCAATAGGCAGGAAACGTCAGGGACAGGGTTGCTTTCTCGCGGCAGGTCAACTGAGCGGACAGGGCCCGGTTGAGGGGTTGTGCGCTGTTGGCGGTCAGCCGCGCCAAACCGGGATCAGGCTCACTTTCCATAGTCAAGTAAGCCTGACCACTTCACCTTTGCCGCCTGGTCAAAAAAAATCCGGTGCGTTGCCCGTGGAACCATGGTCACGGGCAAGGCGTGCGCGGCTGGCTGGGTGCTTGCCGTGTTGCCCGAAGGGTTTCCTGCATGCTTCTTCGAACACTGGCCAGCCGCGGCGGCGGGCGCCCGCTCACCCTGCGGATGGAAGCCCATCGCTGGGCTTCCATCCGCCTTTCACCAGCGCACGTTGGTCAGGTAAATACCCGCCCATCCCGCTTCATCGGTAGCCATCGAGGCATTGATGACCAGTTCGTCGCCGCGGAAGCCGTCGCGTTCGATGCCGACGCTGGTGACAGGCAGGGCCGCACCGGTGTCCGGGTCCACTGCCTGCGGATCGAGCAGCGTCCCGTCCGTGCCCGTGGCGACCAGAGTGCGAATCGGTGACAGAGCGGGTCCGCTCTCTCCATAGATGCCGTCGACCGGGTTCAAGTACGCCCCGTTGTCCAGCGTGCCGGTGCCGGCCTTGAAGGCGACGTGGAACATCCCCTTGGCCGACTGGCCCTTGTTGGCCGGCCGCGAGACGGCCACGAACGCCGTGGAGCGCCAGCGTGCCGGCTCGCCGTCCTCTTCGGTGGTGGAGCCCGGCACGTGGCCGGAGAAATTCCAGTACACGAAGGTGGTGAAGTCGGTCGGCGACTTGGCGAGAGCCCAGGTCTGCCCGAGCACGACGTCATGCACGAACATGCCCTGGTGCACCAGGGTCTGCACGGTGTGCCCGTCGGGGTATTGCCGGTTGCAGTAGGCGATGATGTCCGCATTGCCGTCCTGCGGGCATCGCAGCAGCAGCGACTGGGTTTCCTGCCCCCACGCACCCCAGAACGCCACGAAGCGGCCGTCGAAGGACAGCCCCTCGCCGAGCTGGCTGAAATGTTCCGAGGGCGCCTCGCCGGGAACGGTGTCGCCGATCCGGACCAGCGGCTGCAGCGGTGGCTGCGACTGGTCGAGTGTGACCAGGTAGATACCGCCCGCCGTGGGATGGTCCTCGTTGTCCAGGCCGACGAAAACGGCCTGGTCATCCGCGGCGCTGGGTGGCGCGGTGGAGCCGAAATGCGTGCTCGTGCCGGGGATGTAGCTGTCGGTGTTGGCGATCAGCACGGTCGGCAGGGTGCCGCTGGCCGGGTACAGCGATGGCTGGCCGGTCATGGGGAACGGTGCGTTCATCAGCTGGCGGTAGTACACCCCGGTCTTGCTGGTGGTACCGACGGTGTAGTTGCCCTTGAACACGATGATGTCGTGATGGGTGATCGCCGGCGAGCCGGGGATGATATCGAAGGCTGTGCCCGGACTTTCCGGCACCTGGAAATAGGAGAAGACCGGTACGCTGCCGAGGCGGCTTTCGGCGGTCACCACGTCGTCGAACGGGTTGGCGTACACGCCGTTGGTGCCCGCTTGCTCCACCACCTCGCCGGCCTCGTTCACCACCTGCCACACCGGCGGGTGATTGCCGCGCGTGACCACGGTGGGCGAGTTCATGTCGATGCGCGGAAACGACGGTGTTTCCCGGAACGTGGTGCCGCGGTTGTTCGGCTGCGGCACTGGCGTGTCGCGATCGATGATGCGGACGATCGGACCGTTCTTGGGGCCGTTCTTGGACATGTCGCGGGTGTAGACGCCCTGCAGCGGTTCGCCCTGGCTCTCGCCACCCTTGCTGCGCGCGCGGAACACCACCAGGCCTTCGGTATTCACCGACGGCTGGTTGAAGCTGTTGAAGAACCGGCATGGCGGCGACGTCGGTGCGGGCGCACTGGGCACGCATGACGTCGAGGGCATGAAGTTCCCGTTGTTTGCCACGGTGCGCCATTGCGTATCGGCGGGAACGGCGCCCCAGGCAAGCAGTGGCGTCAGGAGCGCGAGCGGCAATGCACGTCGCACAAGTCGATGTGCCAGCGTTGTGCCTCGCATGAGAGCGTTTGGTTTGTCCATGGGAAATCTCCGAAAGGTGGTGAGACGCCGTTTTGGCACACGAATTCTCGACCGCCCCCGCGAGGCGTATTTGACCAAGATCAATGAAACGCCACGCAGGGTCTCCAGCGTGCATTTCGTCGACGCCTCGGCTCATGAGCAGTCGTCGCTGAAAGCCCACGTCGCCGTCTTCCATGCTGCCGGAATCCGCGATGTGACGGCCGAAAGCGGGGCACACTGCAGGCAAGTAGACGTGGTCAGTCGGCTGGCGCCGTCTGGCCCGGACGGGCCATTCGGGAACGTGAAGGCGTCTTCATGCATTCACTCCGGAAAACTCACATTTGGTTCGCTAGGGTCGCATGGGCGAGCGCGGTGTCATGTATGGCTTTGCCGTGGAACGTAAGCCGTGAAGATGCAGCATCGCCGCGCTCGCACCCAAATCACGCAAGGAATACCCTCATGAAAAAAGTAGTGACAGTGGGATTTTTGATCGCGTCCATGCTGATGCTGGCGGCGTGCGGCAAGCACGATGAGGCGCCAGCGTCTTCGGGCGAGACACCCGGCAGTGCGGCGAGTGCACAAGCTCCCACACCCATGACTCCGCCACCGCCCACCCCGGCACCTGCAACAACCTCTGGTGGTGCCGCCCCCGCAACCAGCGGGTCGAGTTACCAGTAAAGTCAGCGCGAACGAATGCGGTAGCCGCGAAGAAGCGCCGGGACCATGCAGGCCCCGGCCTTTGCCCGTGCGCGTCTGATACTGCGCGTCTGATACACGGTTACCGTCTGCTGGCGACACCTCGCGCGATGGGAGAAACCGGTGTCGGGTTCACTATCTCCAGGCAGGTTGACCCCAGCTGGCGGGGCGGATTGAAGGGGTTCTATCCGCATGGCGTTCACGCCGGGATCCTGGCGCGGGCGCGCGGGAAGGGGGCATGCGAACGATAATGAGGGGTGGCGTCCGGGCTGCTGACGCTGTTGTTCGAGCGCAGGCCAGCGGGCCGTGCTGAATGCCATGGCGCCATCGGACGAGCGGGACGGTGCGAAGGGGGCGAAGCCGCCCGGCCTTTTCTCGTCAGGTGAACATGCTTGCCGCCGGGGGACCGGCAGGGGGCGCTTGCACTTTCCGTGAAACAGCATTCTGATGCCGTACTTCAAGGTGCATCAGCCATGCACCACACGCACCAGGGGAAAGCGCACATGTCTGCAAGCACGTTGATGAAGCGCCTGGCGCTGCTGATGTTGTCCGCACTGGCCGCGCCGGCGTTCGCCACCGCGCCGGCCTTGCTGCTGACACATGTCGCGGTGATCGATGGCACCGGAGCGCCAGCGAAGCCGGGCATGACGATCGCGATCGACGGCAGGCACATCGCAGCGATCTATCCGGACGGCAGCCGGGCGGCACCGAAAGGCGCGCACGTGGAAGACCTCCGCGGGCGTTTTGTCATCCCCGGTCTGATCGACGCGCACGTGCACCTCACTGGTGCCGAACCGGATTTCGCACACTACGTGCCGCATTTGCGGGCGCTGCTGCAGGGCGGCGTCACCGCCGTGCGCGACATGGCGGGCGACGACCGCCTGATCGGCTATCTCGCGTACGAGGCGAACTCGGATGCTCTGGCGTCGCCGGACATCTACCATGTGGCGCTGATGGCCGGACCCACGTTCTTTGCCGAAGACGCACGCGCGCAGCAAGCTTCCGCCGGCGAGCGGCTGGGCTTTGCGCCATGGATGCAGGCGATCGGCGCAGCCACCGACATCCCGCTCGCCGTCGCCGAAGCGAAGGGCACCGGGGCGACCGCGCTCAAGCTGTACGCGAACCTGCCCGCGAACCTGGTGACGAGGATCACCGCCGAGGCGCATCGCCAGGGCCTGCGGGTGTGGACGCATGCGACGATTTTCCCGGCGTCGCCGGCCGATGCGGTGGCCGCCGGCGCCGATACCTTGTCGCACAGCCCGTATCTGGTCTGGGCTGCGGCGCCGAAGGTGCCGGACGACTACCGGGTGCGCGCGATGGGCGATTTCGCACACATCCGGCCGGATGCGCCGCCGATCCTCGCGTTGTTCAAGGCGATGAAGCAGCGCGGCACGATACTCGATGCGACGCTGCTGCCGTTCAAGCAGGAGGCGGAACACGATCCCGGGAAGGTGGGTGCCGGCATCATGCCGTGGAGCTATGCCGTGACCCGGCTGGCGCACCAGCACGGGGTATTGATCGATGTTGGCACCGACAGTTCGGGACTCGCCGCCGATGCGCACGGACCGGATCTGAATGCCTTGCCTCTGGTGCACACGGAAATGGCCCTGCTGGTGGAGCATTGCGGCTTCACGCCGATCGAGGCGATCCGTGCCGCCACGCAAATCAGTGCGGCCGCGATGGGGCAGTCGGCGCAACGCGGCACGATCGCCCCCGGCAAGCGCGCCGACCTGGTGGTGCTGAACGCCGACCCGACCCACGATATCCACAACACCCGCAAGATCGCGTTCGTGATCAAGAACGGCCGGATCTACAAGAAGGGTGTGGGCTGAGGTTTCCCGTCCGGCAACAAGTCGGCAGAGGCCGGATCAGGGGATGGCGTGCATCTTCCTGCCGGATGTCGCCTGGCATGCTGGCGATACCTCCATCGAGGGCGACGGCGCGCGGGAAATTCCGGAACAGGATCGGCGGTCCATGCCGTCAGCGCGGCGCTGGCGCGCACACAGCGGTCAGTCGGTGCGGAGCAAGCCTTTCGTAATGCCCCCGGCATTGTTCGGCCAGCCCGCGCTGGAAGGCGGTCAGCCTGAGTTCGTGCTCGCGCCAGGGAGCGAAACCGGTGGAGCGCTCGACCGCGGCGTACCAGTGCGGTGCCCACACGCCGTCGCTGGCGCGCGGGCCGCGTGGCCAGTGCAGCATGCGTGGGCTGAACGGAATGCGCAGGCGCGTGCACAGTGCCTGCAGGATGCCCGCGGGATCTTTCAACACGTCGGTCGCGTCGATGACCGGTGGCGCGGCGCCCAGCCGGTCGCAAACATGATCGAACAGTCGCGTCTGCTGTTCGAAGCCGAGTTCCCACGGGGCGGCGTCGGGGCGCTGGATGGTGAACGAGGCAACCACCGCTTCCGGTTCGCGGATCAGGAAGCAGTTGCAGACATCGTCGAGCCAGTCCAGCGGCATGCCCGGCAGCATGTGCTGGGTCATGTGCTTCTGGTACCAGATCGGCTTGCCGTCCGGAATCGGGCCGGTCAGCATCGCCGCGACTTCCGCCGCGTGGCTGCATTGCGCGGCGATCACCGCGTCGCGTCCGGGATGCTGCACGCCGGTTTCGAGCAGATAGTGCGCGTACAGCGGCTCGTCGATGACGGCCGTGTCCTCGCGGTTTTCCCAGGCGCGCATCATCGCGGTGGAGATGTTGCGTGGCCCCGACCACATGGCGATGCGCAGGCCATCGCGCGGCGAGCTCATACCCGGGGTTCCGACCGGCTTTCGGTTTTCACCAGATCCATGTAGTGCTGTTGCAGCCGCTCGACCATGGGGCCGCGTTTGCCGTCGCCCATCGTGCGGCCATCGATCTCGGATACCGGCACCACGCCAGCGAAGGTGCCGGTGACGAAGGCTTCTTGCGCGCCATGGACCTCGGTGAGGCTGAAGTTCTTCTCGAACACCGGAATGCCATGCGCGCGGCACAGCCGGATCACGTTGGCGCGGGTGATGCCGCCCAGGCAGTAGTCGCCCGTCGAGGTCCACACCTCACCGCGTCGCACAATGAAGAAATGGGTGGAGTTGCAGGTTGCCACGAAGCCATGCGGGTCGAGCATCAGTGCTTCGTCATAGCCGGCTTTCTGCGCCTGGATGCAGGCGAGGATGCAGTTGAGCTTGGAGTGGCTGTTGAGTTTCGGGTCCTGCACGTCGGCCGCGCCGCGCCGCACATGCACGGTGAAAAGGCGGATGCCTTGCTCGACCGTGGCCGGCAGCGGCTGCTTGTATTCCGGGATGATGACGATGGTCGCGGCGCCGATCACGAAGCGCGGATCCTGATGCGGCGTGGCCTTGATGCCGCGGGTCACCATCAGCCGGATGTGCACGTCGGACTGCATGCCGTTGGCGCGCAGCGTGTCGACGATGCGCCGGGTCAGCTGCTCGCGATCGAGGCCGATGTCGAGGTCGATCGCACGCGCGCCTTCGTACAGACGATCCAGGTGTTGATCCAGGAACGGCAGCCCGCCGTCGTGCAGGCGCAAGCCTTCCCATATGCCGTCGCCCAGCACGAAGCCGCTGTCGAACACCGACACCTGCGCCTCATTGCGCGGCCGCAGCTCGCCGTTGACGCTGATCCGGATCGTCTCGTTGCGCGGATCGCTCTGGTAATCGTGAGTGCCTTTGCTCATGAGGTGTGCCCTGCCGAAACCGGCGTCAGATTACCTTTTGTTGCCGACAAGGGGACGGTCGTTGAACCCTCTGTCGCCTTGTCGGCGATTGACCGTCCGCTTCCCGGTTTCGGAGCGGTCACTCGGGCACGGTCAGTCCGGATCCGCCCAGTTCAGCCGGGAAGTCTCGCAGTTTGGTCAACCCGTCCTTCATTCGCAGTACGGTTTCGGCATAGTTCACGTGGACACCGGGTATGAAGGGGAGGCTCGGTATCGTCGCTGCGTAGACGTCGGTCAGGCCGAGCGTCGGGTGACCGCTCATCAGATGTCCACCGCATTGCCTGCAGAACTGCCGGTCGCTATTTTCCGTCTTCTGGAAATGGCCGATGAATTGCGCACCCTTGGTGATTTTGACGTTCTCGGGCTTCCACAGGGTGAAGGCATTCACCGGTCCGGCCGACCAGGAGCGGCAGGAACTGCAATGGCAGTAGCCCATTGCCTCGGGGGTACCGGTGACTTCGATCTCTACAGCGCCGCAGAAGCAGGTGCCTGCATGTTTGTCTGTCATGTCGTTTCTCCCTCGGTGTTGGTGATATCTCGGTCAAGGACGGATAGTAACCGCGGTAATCCGTGGCTGGATGAAACGGTGGGCACGCCCGCTTGGCCGCACTGGTGCCCATCTCAGTCCCGGGCGTGCTACCACGGTGCAAGCAGGCCAGCCATCAGGCAAGCTGGCAGCCGATCGACGACGGGCGTGCGTCAACCTGGAGACGTCACATGGGGAAGGGCAGGCTGGAGGCATTCAGCGATGGAGTCATCGCGATCATCATTACCATCATGGTGCTGGAGCTGAAGGTGCCGGCCGGGCATTCACTGGCATCGCTGGTGCCGCTGGCACCCGTATTGCTCAGCTATGTGCTGAGCTTCGTGTACGTGGGTATCTACTGGAACAACCACCATCACCTGCTGGCTACCATTCGCCGGATTTCGGGATCGGTGCTCTGGGCCAATCTGCACCTGCTGTTCTGGCTGTCGCTGTTCCCCTTCACCACCGCGTGGATGGGCGAAAATCACTTCGCCGCCACGCCGACGATGGTGTACGGCACGGTGCTGCTGATGGCTGCCGTTGCCTACTGGATACTGCAGCAAGCCCTGGTCGCGACGGAGGGAGCCGGCTCGCTGCTCCTGCGCGCGATCGGTGCGGACTGGAAAGGCAAGCTTTCGCCGCTGCTGTATCTGAGCGGGATCGCGCTGACGTTCTGGCGGCCGTGGGCCGGGCAACTGCTTTACGTGCTGGTGGCGTTGCTGTGGCTGATCCCCGATCGGCGCATCGAGGGTGCGTTCGAACGCTAGGCCCGCGGCGCAACCGGGACATCGGCCGCGGGATGACGCGGGTTGCGCACATCCGGACTGAATGGCATCCGGTATCTTGATTGTTGGCGAGCCGCCGCCGCCGGCCGGTATCATGCATTCATGAAAATGGCGCTGGCGGCCTGTGCCGAGGAAATTTCGACCATCCACGGGCGCAGGGATGTCTCAACGGAATCCGGACTCATGGTCCGGCAGCGGAGCTCGGGAATCATGGTTCATCGGACGATCGGTGGCGTTGTGGTGCTGCTGTGGCTCGGGATGCTGGTCCACCTCAGGCGCTGGTTGCCAGGACTGGATCTTGCCGCATCTTCCAGTATCTGGAGGGCCGGCAGGGGTGCCTTCTATGTCGAGTTCATGCCACTGCTGGCAGCGGCGCAGCTGATTTTCCCCGAGTACTTCGCGCGCCGTTTCAGCCCATCTTCTCCCATGACCGGCGAGCCGGTGCTGGGAGCGGGTTTCTGGCGAATTTCCGGTTACTTCGCGCTGCTGGTGAGTTGGGCCTTGCTGCAGCTGTTTCGCTGAGCCGTCGGTACGTTCAGTGTCGCGGGCTGGGCACGGCGAACCGTTTCCCGGTGATGGCTGGCCGCAATCACGAACAACGGCGCCGCATCGCTGCGGCGCCGTGGCGGTTTCCCGTGCTGCTCGAAACGGTCAAAGCGCTTCGAAAATCCCCGCTGCGCCCATGCCGGTGCCGATGCACATGGTGACCATGCCGTACTTCTGCTTGCGGCGACGCAGGCCGTGCACGAGGGTGGCGATGCGGACGGCGCCGGTGGCACCAAGCGGATGGCCGAGCGCGATCGCACCACCGAGCGGATTGACCTTGGCCGGGTCGAGCTTCAGGTCCCCCATCACGGCCAGTGCCTGCGCTGCGAAGGCCTCGTTGAGTTCGATCCAGTCCAGTTGATCCTGGTTGAGTCCACACTGCTTGAGCGCTTTCGGGATCGCTTCCTTGGGACCGATGCCCATCACTTCCGGCCGCACGCCGGCGACGGAGAAACCGACGAAGCGCGCCAGCGGGGTAAGGTTGTATTCCTTGATGGCCTTCTCGCTGGCCAGCATCACGGCGCCGGCGCCGTCGGACATCTGCGAGGAGTTGCCCGCGGTGACGGTGCCGCCGAACTGGCCGTTGCGGAACACGGTCTTCAGCTTGGCCAGCACGTCCAGCGTGGTGCCGGCGCGCGGGCCTTCGTCGGTGTCGATGCGGCGGCTGTCGGTGACAATGCCGCGGGTGGCGAGGTCGGGATAATGGTCATCCAGCGCGAACGGGCTGATCTCCTCCTTGAATTCGCCGGCGGCGATCGCGGCCAGTGCGCGACGGTGGCTTTCCACCGAGAACGCGTCCTGCTGTTCGCGGGAGACCTTCCACTGCTTGGCCACGTTCTCGGCGGTGATGCCCATGCCGTAGGCGATGCCGATGTTCTCGTCGGTGAAGATCGCCGGATTCATCGCGATCTTGTGGCCCATCATCGGCACCATGCTCATGCTTTCGGTACCGCCGGCGAGCATCAGGTCGTCCTCGCCCAGGCGGATCCGGTCGGCCGCCATCGCCACCGCCTGCAGGCCGGACGAGCAGAAGCGGTTGATGGTGACGCCGGGCACGGTGTCGGGCAGGCCGGCCAGCAGCACGCCGATGCGCGCCACGTTCATGCCTTGCTCGGCCTCCGGCATCGCGCAGCCGATGATGGCGTCGCCGATGCGGTGCGGATCGATGCCCGGGCACTGCGCCATCACGGCGCGGATCACGTGGGCGAGCATGTCGTCCGGGCGGGTGTTGCGGAACACGCCGCGCGGCGCCTTGCCGACCGGGGTGCGGGTGGTGGCGACAATGTAGGCGTCTTGCACTTGCTTGGTCATTTTTCTGCTCCGTGGCGTCGCGCTTTCAGCTGCGACGGGCTTGGTTATTGATCGTCATGCCAGCGAACGCTGGCATCCAGTGTCATTGGGTTTGGCTTGATGTGACTGGGTCCCAGCTTTCGCTGGGATGCCGGCTGTGGGAGAAGCGGATCGCATGAGACCTCGTCAATTCCTCAAAGGCTTGCCGGTGGTCATGGTGTGGGCGATGCGTGCCTGGGTCTTCTCGGTCTGCGCCAGCGCCACGAAGTGCTTGCGCTCCAGCGCCAGCAGCCATTCCTCGTCGACGGTCGAGCCGCGCTCGATCACGCCACCGCAGAGGCAGTCGGCGATGCGCGTGGCGATGTCGATGTCGTGCGGCGAGGCGAAGTAACCGGCTTGCAGGTTGGCCAGCGAGGCCTTGAAGGTGGCGGTGCCCACATCGCCGGCGACCGGGATGTTGCGGCCGGGCAGGGGCGGGCGATAACCGCTCTCGGCCAGCGCACGGGCGACCTGCTTGGCGACGTACAGCAGCTCGAAGCTGTTGAACACGACCACGTCGCTGTCGCGCAACAGGCCGAGGTTCTTCGCCTCGAAGGCGCTGGTGGAGACCTTGGCCATCGCGATGGTCTCGAATACCTTTTTCAGCTCCTCGAACGGATCGCCCGGGTTGGCCTTGGCCGCGCGCACGGCCAGTTCATGCAGGCCGCCGCCGGCCGGCAGCAGACCCACGCCGGCCTCGACCAGGCCGATGTAGCTTTCCAGCGCCGCCACGGTGCGCGCCGAATGCATCTGGAACTCGCAGCCGCCGCCGAAGGCCATGCCGCGCACGGCAGCGACCACCGGTATCAGCGAGAACTTGATCGCCATGCTGGTGCGCTGGAAGTTCTCCACCATCTTCTCGAAGTCGGCGATCCTGCCGGCCTGCAGCAGGCCCAGCGCGCCCTTGAGATCGGCGCCGGCGGAGAACGGCTCGCCGGTCTGCCAGATCACTACCGCCTTGAGCTGCTGTTCGGCGATCTTGATGGCCTCCTGCACGCCGTTGAGGACATGATCGTTGACCGTGTTCATCTTGGTCTTGAACGAGAGGATGCCGACACCATCGTCGCCCAGCGTCCACAGCCGCACGCCCTCGTTTTCCCACACCGTGGTGCCCTGGTCGAACTTCTCGCCCAGCAGCGGATCGGGAAACAGCTGACGCCGGTAGACCGGATGCTGCGAACGTGGTTTGTCGGTCTCGGCACTGGCCGAGTACGAGCCGGCCTTGCCGTGCACGCCGGTGCGGCCGTCGGTGACCCAAGCGGGCAAGGGCGCGTCGCTCATCGCCTTGCCGGCCTTGATGTCCTCGTTGATCCAGCCGGCGACCTGCTGCCAGCCGGCGGCCTGCCAGGTCTCGAATGGGCCGAGCTTCCAGCCGTAGCCCCAGCGGATCGCGAAGTCGACGTCGCGCGCGGTGTCGGCGATGTCGGCCAGATGGTAGGCGGTGTAGTGGAACAGGTCGCGGAACGTGGCCCACAGGAACTGCGCCTGCGGGTCGCTCGATGCGCGCAGCTTGGCGAACTTCTCGGATGGGTCGCGGATCGCCAGGATCGCGGCGACCTCGTCCGACGGCTTCTGCTCGGACGGGCGGAAATCGCCCTTTGCCACGTCGAGCACCACGATATCCTTGCCGACCTTCTTGTAGAAGCCACCGCCGGTCTTCTGGCCCAGCGCGCCTTTATCGATCAGCCCGGCCAGCCATACTGGCGCCTTGAAGTACTGGTGCCACGGGTCGTCGGGCAGGGTGTCGGCCATGGTCTTGATGACGTGCGCCATGGTGTCCAGGCCGACCACGTCGGCGGTGCGGTAGGTCGCACTCTTGGGACGGCCCAGGGCCGGGCCGGTCAGCGCGTCGACGGTGTCGAAGCCGAGCTTGAACTGGTCGGTGTGGTGCATCGCGGCCAGCATCGAGAACACGCCGATGCGGTTGCCGATGAAGTTCGGAGTGTCCTTGGCGATTACAACGCCCTTGCCCACGGTGGTGGTGAGGAACGCTTCCAGACCATCGACGACAGCTGCATCGGTGAGCCGGGTCGGGATCACTTCCACCAGGTGCATGTAGCGCGGCGGGTTGAAGAAGTGCACGCCGGTGAAGCGATGGCGCATCTCTTCGGGCAGCGCCTCGGCCAGACCGTTGATCGACAAGCCGGAGGTGTTGGACGCGATGATCGCGGTCCTCGACAGATGCGGGGCGATCTTCTTGTACAGGTCGAGCTTCCAGTCCATCCGCTCGGCGATCGCCTCGATCACCAGATCGACGTCCTTTAGATGGTCCAGATGTTCATCGTAGTTGGCCGGGATGATTGCGCTGGCGAGGTTCTTGTCTGCCAGCGGGGCAGGCGACAGCTTGGTCAGGTGGGCGATCGCCTTCAGCGCGATGCCGCTTTTCGGACCCTCTTTCGCGGGCAGGTCGAACAGCACGGTTTCGACGCCGGCGTTGGTCAGGTGCGCAGCGATCTGCGCGCCCATGACACCAGCGCCCAGTACGGCGGCTTTGCGGATACGTAACGCTGATTGGGGTAATGATGCAGCGGTCATTGGCTTCTCCGATGGTGCGATGACGAATGGGATGAACGAATGGGGCAATACGGTCGTTGCCGACCCGTAATGGCTGATCTAGGGATGACTGAGGCCGGCGACGGCAAAACGGATCAGGTGCTGGGCAGTCTGCTCGAGATGCACGCTCTCGCTGACGCCACTCTTGCGCTGGATCATGCCGAAGCCGGACATTGCGTGGGTCAGCGCGCCGGTGACCAGATCGATGCGCCAGTAGAGCTCCGGCTTGCTCAACTGCGGCAGCAAGCGCGCGAACTCGGCGGTGAACTGACGCATCACATGACCGTAGTTCTCGGACAGGAAGTGGCGCAGGGTGTCGTCGTGTTCGGCGAACGCCCGGGCCAGCACGCGCATGAACAGTGCACCATTGTCGTCATGCGAAAGTTCCAGCGCAGGGCGGATATAGGCATCCAGCACATCTTCAAGCGTGGTGTTGTCGGTACCGATCACCCTGGACAGCGCATCCAGCCGGCGGGCGTTCAAAGCGTCCAGCCGACGACGAAACACCTGTTCGATCAATTTGTCCTTGGAGCCGAAGTGGTAATTCACCGCGGCCAGGTTGACCCCTGCGGCGGCGGTCAGCTGGCGCAGCGAGGCGCCGTCGAAACCGCGGCGGGCAAACAGCACTTCGGCCGCACTGAGTATGCGTTCCTTGGTTGTGCCGACGTTGTTCGGGTGAGGGGTCATCTTGATGGGTTGCCGAACGTGTTCAAACGATCGTTTGAGCATACGCGGACAACTCCTCGGCCGTCAAACAATCGTTTGTTGCAGGCAACAGGATCTTTGCGAATGAGCTAGGATCTGTCAGACTTTGGTGGGCTAAACCCGCAATTCTTGTGAAGTTTGGTCCATCTGGCGGCCAGGCCGTTCGTACTATCTTTCATGAATCCGTCTTTCCGGAGCTGACCCGTATGGCGCTTGAGCGCACCCTTTCGATCATCAAACCCGACGCCGTTGCCAAGAATGTCATCGGTGAAATTTACGCACGTTTTGAAAAGGCCGGTCTCAAGATCGTTGCCGCCAGGATGAAGCAGTTGTCGCGGCAGGAGGCCGAGGGCTTCTATGCCGTACATCGCGAGCGCCCGTTCTTCAAGGCACTGGTCGATTTCATGATTTCCGGCCCGGTGATGATCCAGGCGCTGGAAGGCGAGAACGCCGTGCTGGCGCATCGCGATCTGATGGGGGCCACCAATCCGAAGGAAGCCGCACCGGGCACGATCCGCGCCGACTTTGCCGACTCGATCGACGCCAATGCCGTGCATGGCTCCGATGCGGTCGAGACCGCAAAGGGCGAGATTGCCTACTTCTTTGCTGCGACCGACGTGCTTTCCAGGTAATTTTTTGCATTCGCCCTTGAACGCGGAAATCAAGAAGCGGCCATCCAGGGCCGCACGTTTCAAAAACCAGTGCGTTCATGCATGAGCGCGAAGATCAAAACGCGACCATCCGTGGCCGCACGTTTCAAAACCAGTGCGTTCATCCGTGAACGCGAAGATCAAAACGCGGCCATCCGTGGCCGCACTCTTCAATAAGAGCTACCCATTGAACCAGGTTGTCGCCAGTTCCTCCAAGGTCAACTTGCTCGACTTCGATCGTCAGGGTTTGCGCGACTTCTTCACGCAGATCGGCGAGAAGCCGTATCGGGCCGAGCAGGTGATGAAGTGGATCTACCATGACCTGGAAGACAACTTCGAGAACATGACCGACGTGGGCAAGGCACTGCGTGCCAAGCTCACCGATGTCTGTTACATCGGCGCGCCGAAAACCATGGTGGACAAGGCGGCTACCGACGGTACGCACAAGTGGCTGCTGGGGATGGACAAGGGCAACGCCGTGGAGACGGTATACATCCCGGAGCCGACGCGCGGCACGCTGTGCGTTTCCTCGCAGATCGGTTGCGCGCTGAACTGCCAGTTCTGTTCGACCGGGGCGCAGGGTTTCAACCGCAATCTTTCCACCGCCGAAATCATCGGTCAGGTGTGGGTGGCGGCAAAATACCTGGGGAACGTCACCCATCAGAATCGCCGCATCACCAATGTGGTGATGATGGGCATGGGCGAGCCGCTGGCCAATTTCGAGCCCGTGGTCAGGGCGATGAAGTTGATGCGCGACGACCTTGGTTTCGGCCTAGCCGCCAAGCGCGTCACCCTGTCGACCGCAGGCATGGTGCCGATGATCGACCTGCTCTCGGCCGAGATCGATGTATCGCTGGCGGTGTCGCTGCATGCGGCCAACGACGAGTTGCGCACTGAACTGGTGCCGCTCAACAAACGCTACCCGATCGCCGACCTGCTGGCGGCGTGCCAGCGCTGGATCGCACGCAAGCCACGCACCTCGATCACCTTCGAGTACACCTTGATGAAAGGTGTCAACGACCAGCCTGCCCATGCCCGCCAGTTGATCAAGCTGATGCGCAAGCTGCCGACCTGCAAGGTCAACCTGATTCCGTTCAACCCATTTCCGGGGACTCGCTTCGAACGTTCCGGCGCAGATGCGATCCACGATTTCCAGACGCAGCTGCTGAACGCCGGGGTGCTGACCATGTTGCGGCGTACACGCGGGGACGATATCGACGCCGCCTGCGGTCAACTTGCGGGACAGGTCACAGATCGCACCCGGCGCAGCGCAGATATTCGCAAACGGATCGATGAGGGGGCAGTGCATGCGATTTGACCGGATACTGATACTCAGCCTGTTGTTGTCGTTGCCTCTGGCCGGTTGCGTCACGACGCGCACGGACAGCAGTTCGCTGGGCAGGAGCCTGCCCCAAACCAGCAAGAAATCGCAGGCCGTGGACGCGGCACGCATCCATACCGAACTGGGCCAGCGTTACATGGCCAGCGGCGATCTGCAGACAGCGCTTCAAAAGCTGGAGATGGCACTGCAATTCGATCCCGACTATGCGCCTGCCCATACCGTCATTGCCGTACTCTACGAAAAAATCAACAACCTTCCCGAAGCCGAGCTGCATTACCGCAAAGCGGTCGAGCTTGAGCCGGCCAAAGGTGCGCCGAACAACAATCTTGGTGTTTTCCTGTGCCATACCGGGAAAATCGACGAATCGATCGGATACTTCAAAAAAGCAATCGCCGACCCGTTCTACAAGACGCCCGATGTGGCTCTGACAAATGAAGGCGTCTGCCAGCAGATGGCCCACCACCCATCTGCTGCGGAAGCGAGTTTTCGTGACGCCATCGCGCATAACCCGAACAACGCAGAGGCACTCTTTCAACTGGCCAATACGCTTTATCTGCGCAACAATGCATTCGGTGCCCGGGCTTTCCTGCAACGCTTTGAAGCGCTGAGCAAACCCAGCCCCGCCTCGCTGAAGCTCGGTCACGATATCGAAAACCGCCTGGGGAACCTGGAAGGCGCCCTGACTTACAGCAAGCGATTGCAAACCCTGTTCCCGGATTCCGAGCAGGCGCACGCCCTTGATGTCAAGACCAGCCCATGACCGCCATGCAGCCACTTTCGATCGAACAGGACAAGAACAATCCCGATCTGTTCGGGATCAATTTGGTCAATGTCGATATGTCGCAGACAGACCCTCACTCGGTGAGTTTCGGTAATCGACTGCATGCGGCACGTGAAGCACAGGGACTGAGCCTCGAGGCGTGTGCGCAGACCTTGAAGCTGCCGGCACGTATTCTGCGCCAGCTCGAACGGGACGAATACGACGGTATCGATTCGAAGATTTATCTCGGCAGTTACATCGGCAAGTATGGGCGTTACCTGGGTATCGATCAGCCATCGGTCCAGGTTGAACTCGATCGCATCAAGCAGATCGAGCCGCCTCTGGTGACCACCGGCGGTATCTCGCACTCGCGATTCCTGCTGGATCGCTACGTCACCGCGATAACCTACACCGTGCTGACGGCCGTGATCGTGGTCCCGATGATCTGGTTGGGTGTGCGCGGCACGCTGGATCGCGACATCAGTCATCTTGCACCGCTGGATGCCTCGCCGGTCGCGCAACCGGCAAAGCAGGTTGCACAGAGCCACCGCAGTCTGCCCGCCGTGTCCGTGGCCAAGGCACAGCAACGGAAGTCGCCGTCCAGCGAACAGCCTCTGATGGCGTCGATGGCGCCGTTTCCCGAGATGGAGGGAACGACCACCGCATCGCCCGCGCCACCAGCCGTGAATGCGGCCGATCACGGAGCGGCGGGCTTGAGCCTCAGTTTATCGCTGAGTGCGGCCAGTTGGGTCGAAGTGGTCGAACGCGATGGCACGAGGCTGGAGTATGGCCTACTGCCTGCCAGCAGCAACAAGACTTACCAAAGCGATCAGCCGCTGGATGTCCGCATCGGCAATGTTGACGGCGCACAGCTCAAGGTCGACGGTCAACCGTTGGCGCTCGATGGCTTCCGACATGCCAACGTGGCCCATTTCCGCGTGCAGATGCAGGACGGCAAGGTCTCCACTGCCAGCCTTTGACCGCAGTTCCCGACCGCTCCGGGCAGGTCATTTCGGTTATGCTTGTCCATTGTCCGCTCGGCACCGAGCGGACTGGATGGTTTTTCCCTTTTACTTGCCGCTCCGGCCGCCCCTCGCTTCTGCGAGTACGCGGCCATCTGAATGGTGATGGTATGGCATTTGACGAATACGACGACTACGAACAAAGCGAACGCGTACAAAAATGGCTGCACGAAAATGGATTGTCCATCGTCGTCGGGATCGCCATTGGCCTGGTGGGCATTTTTGGCTGGCAACAATGGCGCAACCATCAGGCCCGCAACGAAAGTGAGGCGGCACAGCTCTACCAGCAGGTGCAGATCGCGCTGGCGTCCGGCAAGCCGGACTCTGCTGCGCAGTTCACCGAACAGTTGATGAAGGACCATGCCGGGTCGCCATACGCGGTTTTCGCCGTCAGCGACCGCGCCAAGCAGCAAGTGCAGTCCAGTCAGCTGGACAAGGCCGAGGCATCGCTGGAATGGGCCAGAAGCCATGCCGGCAATCCGGCACTGAAATCGCTGACCGAATTGCGCATCGCACAGGTTGAGTTGGCGCGCGGCAACGCCACGGCAGCGCTGTCGACGCTCGACAGCATTCCGGCCGGTATCTATGCAGGGCTGGTCCAGGAACTCCGCGGTGATGTGCTGGTCAAGCTTGGACGTTCCGACGATGCACGCAAGGCGTACCAGGCGGCCTTGTCGTCACTGAGCGAGGATGCGCCGCAGCGTGGCGTTTTGCAGATGAAACTCGATGATTTGGCTGTAGCCGGGAAGCAGGGTGCATGAAACGAATTTTGCTGATCACACTGACTTCGCTGGTAGCTCTTGCCGGCTGCCATTCGTTCAAGAAAGAAAACGTCCAGCCGCCGACCCCTCTGGCCAAGCATTTCAAGCCCACGGTGCAGGTAACCAGACTGTGGCGTGTCAGCGTTGGTGACGGTGCGGGCGAGAGTGGCGTGCGTTTGCGCCCTACGGTCGTGGCTGGCGTGCTTTATGCGGACAGTACCGACGGCAAGCTGGCCGCCTTCGATGCCACGACTGGCAAGACCTTGTGGTCGAAGAGTTCGCGTATCCACGGCTGGTTCGGCTGGGGTGACAAGAAGCGCAAGGATGCAACGTATGCCGGCGGTCCGGCGGTCAGTGGCGACCTGCTCGCCGTGGGCACACTCGATGGTCATGTCTACGGTGTGAATGCCAAGGACGGCAGTCCACGCTGGCAGGCCGAGCTGGACTCCGAGGTGCTTGCCTCACCGGTGATCGCCAATGATCTGGTGGTGGTTCGCACCGAAGATGGCCGCGTCTACGGGCTGGATGCAGCAACCGGCAAGCGACGCTGGGTGTATGGCATGGACAACGTGCCGCTGCTGAGTCTGCGCGGCAACGGTTCGCTGCTGGTCGCCAAAGGCGTGGTGTTCTTCGGCAATGACGACGGCAAGCTGGTGGCTCTGCGCCTGGACACAGGTTCGAAGCTGTGGGAGCAGCAATTGGGCAGCGGCGAAGGCCGCACCGAGATCGAGCGGCTCGATGACGTTGACGGGGCGATCCTGCTGGATGGAAGCACGCTCTACGGCGCCGCCTATCACGGCAACCTGGTGGCCGTGGACGGTCCCAGCGGACGCCCATTGTGGTCGCACCCGTTTTCCACCTATGACTCGCTCGCGATCAGTGGCAATGCGATTTATGGTGTCAGTGATGATTCAACGGTGTGGGCTTTCGACAAGGTCGGCGGTACCGATATCTGGAAGAATGACTCGCTCAAATACCGCTGGTTGACCGCCCCGGCGGTGCAGGGCGACTACGTGGTCGTCGGCGACATGGAAGGCTACGTGCATTGGCTGCAGACCGGTGACGGTGCCCTTGCGGCACGCGAGCGCCTGTCGATGAAATTACCGCTGAAATCTGCGACACCGATTCGAGCCCAGCCGCTGGTGGTGGGCGACATCGTCTATGTCGAGGACGTGAAGGGCCATATCGGCGCTTACCGTCTCTCGGCGCACTGACTGCAGGGACTGCGTTTCCATCATGTTGCCTGTCGTCGCACTCGTGGGTCGCCCCAATGTCGGTAAATCGACCCTGTTCAATGTGCTGACGCGCAGCCGTGATGCCCTGGTGGCCGACATGCCAGGCGTTACCCGCGATCGCCACTACGGTGTCTGCCGCAGCGGCGAACGGCCATTCGTGGTGGTCGATACCGGCGGCCTGTCGGGTATCGAGCAGGCGATGGATGTCCTGACTGCCAGGCAGGTGCGTCTGGCGATCGAAGAGGCGCATGTGCTGGTGTTCGTGGTCGATGCCCG
>Ga0307376_10001141_pt1 | contig 29717 bp, 25 predicted proteins | sample TR2MG_FD_202536 | JGI IMG/M metagenome (GOLD analysis project Ga0307376, IMG submission 202536) | Soil microbial communities from Risofladan, Vaasa, Finland - TR-2 | ecosystem: Environmental > Terrestrial > Soil > Coastal area > Acid sulfate soil | place: Finland: Risofladan, Vaasa | collected...
CGCGAGATCAAGCGCCAGGCCGGCGCACTCAATGCGGCGCAGTTGCAGCAGTTCGTCGCCAGCGTGTAATCGACAGCACGCACGAGTCGGCGCCCTGATCCGACCCTTAGCTTCTTGTGCCGGTACGCCCCTGGCAGGCATCGACGGGACCGCCGATGCGCTCGCCGTATCGGCATGAATACGTATGCAACAACTGGTTGCCACACCACGACCCTCCCTACCATGCAGGGTCGATGCGAATGACCATGCCGGTCGATGTTGCACCTGCAACATGCGGGGGACGCCGCGTCATGCCATAACAGCCGCAGGAGGGCTCATGCCGATGAAGCAGACCGATTACACAGGAACACCCGCGGTGCACACATGCTGAGCCTGCTGCTGACCGCCGCGATGGCGGCAAGCGCCAGCGCACCGGCCTGGCGGGACGGGCTCGACTGGCACGGCGTGCACGTGAGCATGGGCGAGGACGCGGCGCACCGCTACACCCTGGACTGGCCGTTCGGGCAACGCGTGATTCCCGCGCAGCCATTGCGGGCGGACACCGCCAGCGTGCTGTTCGACGGGTTGTACGCGATGGCGCAGGACGACCTGAAGCTCGACTCGGTCACCGCGATCCGCGATGGCGCGTTCGACCACGGTCAGCCGATCCCCTGCCACTGCTTCGAGACGGGCCTGAAGTGGCCGTACGTGTGGACGCGCGACCTGTCCTACTCGATCGATCTGGGACTGTGGCGGTTCGACCCGGCGCGCGCGCGCAATGGGCTCAGGTTCAAGCTGTCCGATGTGCGCGTGCCGTCCGCGCCGCAAGGTCTGTACGTGATGCAGGACACCGGCTCGGGCGGCAGCTGGCCGATCAGCACCGACCGCGTGGTGTGGTTCCTCGGCGCGCGGCACCTGCTGGGCGACAAGGTGTTCGCGGGTGAGGTCTACACCGCACTGCGCGACACCCTGGCACAGGATCGGCAGTACGCGTTCGACGCCGCATTCGGGCTGTATCGCGGCGAGACCTCGTTCATGGACTGGCGCGAACAGAGCTATCCGGCGTGGACGGCCAACGAGGTCACCTTCATCGCGCAGTCGTATGCGCTGTCCACCAATGTGCTGCACTACCAGGCACTGCAGCTGGCTGCCACGCTGGCCGGCGCGCACCACGACGCGCAAGCCGCCGCCGCTTACCGTGCGCAGGCCGCCGCGCTGAAGACGGCGATCAACGCGCACTTCTGGCGCGCCGATCGCGGCATGTACATGAGCTACATCGGCGGCGACGGCACGCCGGTCGACACCTACGACCTGCTCGGCATCTCGCTGGCGATCACCAGCGGCGTGGCCGACGGCGAGCGCGCTCGGCAGACGCTGGCGAACTACCCGACCTGGCCGGCCGGCAGCCCGGTCATGTGGCCCGAGCGGGCCGACCAGCCGATCTACCACAACCGCGCGATCTGGCCGTTCGTCAGTGCCTACGCATTGCGTGCCGCACGCACGGTGAACGACCCGGCGCGCATCGCGCACGAGATCCGTTCGGTGATGCGCGGTGCGGCGCTGTACGGCTCCAACCTGGAGAACTACGAACTGCTGACCCAGGGCCAGCACGTGGACGACGGCAAGCTCAGCGGGCCGGTGGTGAATTCGCCGCGCCAGCTGTGGTCGGTGGCGGCGTATCTGGACGTCGTCGCCGAGGGCGTGTTCGGCCTCACCGAAGACGGTCGCGTCGAACCGAAGCTGCCGACCTCGCTGCTGCCGACGCTGTTCGGCAATCGCACGGCGATTACGCTGAACCTGCCCGATCGCAGCATCACGCTCAAGCTCCCGGCCAGGCTCGAGGGCAATCTGCTGGTCGCCGATCACATCTCCAGCCAGGGCAACGCGACCACCGTGCAACTGAAGGCGATCACGGTGCAGGACGCTCCGCTGCGCCTCGATGCGCCACTGTATGCGCCGCAAGCGCCCGCCGCACCGACACTCGTCGCCACAGGCAACCACTGGACCGTCAAGGTCGACGGCGCCGTGCGGCTTTACGTGAACGGCCACCGCGGGCAGGCGGTCGACGGCAGCGGCAACCTGCCGCGCACCGGTGCACTCACCTGCGTCAGCGCCACCCGCGTGGATGCGAGCGGACTGGAATCGCTGCCCAGCCCCGACACCTGCGCGGGCGACGTGGCCAAGGTGGCTGGCGCCTGGCCGCGCCGCTGGAGCGCACCGGCGGCAGGCCGCTACCGCGTGACGCTGGACTACCGCAACGATCACGGCCCGATCAACACCGGCATCACCGCGGCGGTGAAGATGCTGGCGATACGTTGCGATGGCAGCGACGTGCAGCGCGTGCCGATCGTGATGCCGCACAGCGTGGGCCAGCAGTCGTCGACCTACGGAACCTTCGCGGCGCATGCCGGCGCGCGATGCCGCTTCGCGCTCGATGACGGCTTCAACATGAGCTACCTGCGCCACTTCGCGCATTACACCGGCGGTGCGGGCGGCATCGACGGACCCTTGAACGACGCCAGCGTCGGCGATCTGCGGATCACGCCTTCAGGAACTACCCCACCATGAGCAGAAAACCCGAGCTGTCGTTCTGGCAGATCTGGAACATGTGCTTCGGCTTCCTGGGCATCCAGTTCGGCTTCGCGCTGCAGAATGCCAACGTCAGCCGGATCTTCCAGACGCTGGGCGCCAACGTGAACGACATTCCGATCCTGTGGGTGGCCGCGCCGCTCACCGGGCTGATCGTGCAGCCGATCATCGGGCACTACTCCGACCGCACCTGGAACCGGCTGGGACGGCGCCGCCCGTATTTCCTGGCCGGTGCGATCTTCGCCACGGTGGCGCTGCTGGCGATGCCCAATTCGCCCACGTTGTGGGTCGCAGCGGGCCTGCTGTGGATCATGGATGCTTCGTTCAACATATCGATGGAGCCGTTCCGCGCCTTCGTCGGCGACCAGTTGCCGGAACACCAGCGTCCGCTGGGCTTCTCGATGCAAAGCGTGTTCATCGGCGTCGGTGCGGTGGTCGCCTCGGTGATGCCATGGCTGCTGGCCAAAGTCGGCGTGAGCAACCTCGCACCCGACGGCGCGATCCCGGACACGGTGAAGTACGCGTTCTATGCCGGCGGCGCGGTGCTGCTGGGCACGGTGCTCTGGACGGTATTGTCGACCCGCGAATATCCACCCGAGCAATTGCGCGAATTCGACAACGAGGCCGAGCGGCCCGCCGCGGATGTGTCGCGGGCCTGGCTGCCCGGCGTGCTGCTGCTTGCAGCGGGCCTGATGATATTGCTGGCCATCCGCCACTTCGCACTGGAGAAAGAGCTGTACGTGCTGGTCGGCGGCCTGGTCGTGTTCGGCCTGCTGTTCGTCTGGCTGGCCTTCTCGCGGAGTCAGCACATGTTGCGCGAGGTCATGGGCGACCTTTACAGCATGCCCGATGCGATGCGCCGGCTGGCCTGGGTGCAGTTCTTTTCGTGGTTTGCGCTATTCGCGATGTGGATCTTCACCACGCCGGCGGTCACCGCGGTGCAATTCGGCAGCAGCGATCCGCACTCGGCCGCCTACAACACCGGTGCCAATTGGGTCGGCGTCCTGATGGGTGCCTACAACGGCTTCGCCGCGCTGGCGGCGATCGTGATACCGCTGGTCGTGCGCCGCATCGGCCTGCGCTGGAGCCACCTGATCAACCTGTGGCTGGGTGGCGCCGGACTGCTGTCGTTCCTGTTGATCCGCAACCCGGACTGGCTGATTGCATCGATGGTCGGCGTGGGCTTTGCCTGGGCCTCGATCCTGTCGCTGCCCTACGCGATGCTGTCGGACAACCTGCCCGCCGCGAAGATGGGCGTCTACATGGGCATCTTCAATTTCTTCATCGTGATCCCGCAGTTGCTGGCCGCCAGCGTGCTGGGCGTGCTGCTGAAGCTGTTTTTCCACGATCAGCCGATCTGGGCGCTGGGCCTGGGCGGCGCCAGCCTGATCGTGGCCGGCCTGTTCACGCTGCGCGTGCACGACCCGGCCGACACCGCGGCCACCGTGCCTGCCCACGCCTGACACCGAACCCCGTAGGAGCCCGCTCGCGGGCGATGCGTTTCGCTCTGAATCCGCACAAGGCCGAGGCATCGCCCGCGAGCGGGCTCCTACCAAAAACCGCATCACGGAAACCGAATATGACCAAGCAGCGCCTGCTCGCCACCCTCGCCGCCACCCTCGCCTGCGGCCTTGCCCAAGCGGCCACGCCAGCGGTGATGCCCGAGTTCGTCGGCACCGATGCACCGTTCGCCTCCAACGCGATCTATTTCGTGCTCACCGACCGCTTCGTCAACGGCGACCCGTCCAACGATCATCGCCACCAGGGCGGCGCCCACCCCACCTTCGACATCCCGGTACCCGGCGCGCCCAAGGGCCAGAGCGCGAACATCGGCTACCTCGGCGGCGACTTCAAAGGCGTGCTGGAGAACGCCGGCTACATCCACGACATGGGCTTCGGCGCGGTGTGGATCACGCCGATCGTGGACAATCCGGACCAGGCGTTCACCGGCGGCGACCCGGTGTATTGGGGCTCGAAGTTCACCGATCGCGGCAAGACCGGCTACCACGGCTACTGGGGCGTCAACTTCTACAAGATCGACGAGCACCTGCCGAGCAAAAACCTCGACTACCGCCAGTTCACCGCCGGCATGCACAAGGCGGGACTGAAGGTGGTGCAGGACATCGTGCTCAACCACGGCTCGCCCGCCTTCACCATGCCGGTGCGCCAGCCGCAGTTCGGGCAGATCTTCGACAAGAGCGGCAAGCTGATCGCCGACGAGCAGAACCTGCCGCCGTACAAGCTCGACCCGGTACGCAACCCGCTGCACCGCTTCTATCACGCCTACGACGACCTGGTGCAGCTGTCCAACAACGACGACCAGAGTCCGCTGGTGCTGAACTACATGGTCGGCGCCTACGAGCAGTGGATCGACGAAGGCAGCGACGCCTTCCGCATCGACACCATCAGCCACATGTCCACCACCTTCTGGAAGCAGTTCAGCGCGCGCATCCGGGCGAAGCATCCGGGCTTCTTCATGTACGGCGAGGCGTTCGATTACAGCCCCGACAACATCGGCAAGTTCACCTGGCCGCAGAACGGCGGCATCAGCGTGCTCGACTTCCCGCTGCGCGGACGCATCGCCGACGTGTTCGAGCATCCGGGCAGCGACTACGCGCAGCTGCTCGACCGCCTGTACCTCACCAACGGCCCGTACCAGAACCCGTACGAGCTGGTCACCTTCTACGACAACCACGACATGGCGCGCCTCAACGCCACCGACGCGGGATTCATCGATGCCGACAACTGGCTGTTCACCGCACGCGGCATCCCGGCGATCTATTACGGCTCGGAGATCGGCTTCGAGCGCGGCAAGGCCGAGCACGAAGGCAACCGCAACTACTTCGGCCAGCAACGCATCGACAACGCCCCGAAGAGCCCGATCTACCAGCACCTTAAGCGCATCGCCACGCTGCGCGAGCACACCACGGCGTTGCAGCGCGGCCTGATGCTGCCGATCCATTTCGCCGGCCAGCAGGCATCGTTCTATCGCGTCTACCAGAAGGGCAACGTGCACCAGATCGCACTGGTACTGCTCAACAAGGGCGACCGCAGCGCCGACTTCAACATCCGCGACGACCTGCAGTCCGGCCGCTGGCAGCCCGCATTCGGCGGCAAGACCATCGAGGTGACCGCCGGCGGCAGCCTGCAAGCCCGCGTCGCGGCGCACGACGTGCAGGTCTACCTGCTCGACGCCCGGGCCACCCGCCCCGATCTCGTCGCCGAACTGACCCGGCTGATGGAGGAACGCGGGCACCCCAGCCATTGATCGATCGCTGACATCGCAAGGGGTGGATTGCGCGGCCGAACCCCGGGGTGCGGCACAAACGCCGCGCACCGCGCGTTCGCAAGCGGCGGCGGCGTCACATTCCCACCACGTTCAATGGCTGCGGATTGCGGGAACCACGCATTCGCCTCGATAGTCGAGGCGTGGCAACGACACTTTCGGGCGCTCGCCGGGCGTCAGGCAACCAGGCGGCTTGCCGCCGGATCCGCCGCAGACGGCATCGCGCGGGGTGTTCCCCTGGGCTCGATCGCGGCGGCATCCGGCAAGCCAAGGCGCATGTCAAACATGGTGGCAGCGACAAGGGCCCGGGACGCAAGCAGCGCGGCATGTTCGGCGCGATACCGGGCCAGCTTGGCTTTCATTTTCACGCTTGATGTGGCGCGGCTGAAGCGCAGCCGCTCGTCGGTCGCACGGGCAAACGACGCACGGCGGGCGAGATAGTCATGGTGGCCCGTCTTGTAGGCCGTGGACAAGGCGGCAACCCGGAACGGCGACGAGGTGAAATCCTCATGCAGCCAGCCCAGCCCCCTTGCCGCCTGCAGGGCGATCTCGGCATTGGCGGCGCATGATGAACTGGATTTCCCGGTGCTGGATTTCTCCGGGGGCACCGCGTAGGCCGCCTCGATGGCACGCACCAGAATCAGGTATTCGGATCCGTTCAACGGCCGATCGAGAACCGGCAGACTCGATCGCAACTCCAGCCAAGACTGATCCTCGCTCGACAGCGCATGGGACCCGGAGGTGACGAGGTCGATGGCGCGCAACAGTGAAACGCCCAGCCGATCCATCAGTTCCCGCGTGAGCTGTTCGCGGTTCAGCGGCCGGGCACGACTGAATCCGTCACGATCCACCCAGCGCATGTCCTCCACCGAATCGCCGAGGCCCCGGCCCGACCGGGTCCGCTGGAAACAGTGTTGCTCCGCATCGTTGTGCAGGCGCAGATTGACCGGCTGGATGCCGCGCGCCTCGGCACTCATGACCCGGTGCAGCAGCACCTCGGCGATGACCAGCTGGTCATGGTAGGCGGCGTGCTCGATGTGCTCATCGGCGGCAACGAAGTACACGAAGCGAAGCGGGTGGGACGGCAGGGACCACGACTCGAAGCCAGGTACACGTCGCGCGGTCACCGGATGATTCACGCCCTACTCCTCATGGCTGGATTGACGGACACATGCACGGGTTTGCGGGAATCGCTGGCCTCTGAGGTTGCGGGAACATTCATGGAGGGCGTTTCGTGTGTCTTTGGGGAAAGGCTGGCACAACCTGCGCGTCGCGGATGACCAGCGCGTCACAGTTCACACAATGAATGTGACGGGCATGTTTTCCCCGCAGAAGCTGGCGGATGCCGATCGTCGCCGGTGATGCCTGTTCGCGCCGGCCAAACCCGCATCGACCCGTTGGCAGCCAGGCGACCGGCAGGATGTGCGGGCCCGGCTCCTGGTTCGTCCCCGGGTGTTATCGCGACGCTGACCGCAGGCTGGAGTCGCGCACCATCAGCTTCACCGGCAGCACCGCACCCTCGGCCGGTTCCTTGCGTATCAGCCGCAGCAGGCAGTCGACCAGGATTTCGCCGGCACTGTTGGTGTCCTGCAGTACCGAGGTCAGTGTCGGATTGACGAAACTGGCTGTGGGGATGTCGTCGAAACCGGCCAGCGCCACGTCCTGCGGCACGCGCAGGCCGTGATCGGACAGCGCGCGCATGGCACCAATGGCGATCAGGTCGCTGGCCGCGAATACCGCGTCGAAGTCGGTCGTGTGCGCGATCAGCGCCTGCATCGCCGCGTAACCGGAGCTTTCGGTGCTCTCGGCGTTGACCTGCAACGATGGATCGATCGCCACGCCCGCCTCGCGCAACACGTCGGCATAACCGCGGTAACGCTCGAAGAATTCCGGATAGTGGCTGGACGCGTCGCCGAGAAAGGCGAGGCGCCGGCAACCTTGTTCGATCAGGTGCCCGGTGACATCCTGGCCACCGCGAAAATTGTCGCAACCGATGGAGATCCCCGGCTGACCGGGCAGCACCGCCCCCCAGCGCACGAAGCGCGTGCCCTGGGCGACCAGTTTTTCCAGCTTGTCGCGGTGGGTCAGGTAATCCCCGTAGCCGAGCAGGATGATGCCGTCGGCCTTGTTGCTGTCGGCGAAATCGGCGTGCCAGTCGTGCGAAAACTGCTGGAACGAAATCAGCAGATCGTGACCCTGTTTCGCGCAGGCCCGGGTGATCGAGCCGAGCATCGACAGGAAGAACGGGTTGATATGCGACTCGTCGGGCGTGGGATCCTCGAACAACAGCAGCGCCAGCGTGCCGGAATGCATCTTGCGCAGGTTGGACGCGTTCTTGTCCACCTTGTAGTTGAGCGCATCGACGGCGGCCTGTACCCGCCGCCGGGTTTCCTCATTGACCAGCGGGCTGCCACGCAACGCACGCGACACCGTGGACTGGGATACCCCAGCCATGTGGGCAATATCGAACGATGTCGCTTTTCCCTTTATCCGCACGTTGATCGGAAACCTTCTGGCAAGACAGCATGACGCCGGCGGCGGCGCGAACACCGCCATCCATGCCGAATCCTAGCTGCTTTGCCCGCCTTCTGTCGTACATCAGCCGGCGTTGTCCGCCTGCGCGGGTCGCAGGAACTTTCGGCAACTCGCCTGATCAGTGTGGCGTTTCAGGTGGGGGAAGAGCATCGCGCACAGGGTGCGCTCCTACCCGATCGGGTTATTCGAGGTGCCTGCCCGGATCGTTGCCGCCGATGCGGCGGCAACGATCCGGGCGTCGATCAGGCGTGCATGTCTTCCAGCTCGATGCCCTTGGTCTCGCGTACGGCGTACAACACGAACATCAGCGACAGCAAGGCGAAACTGGCATACAAGCCGTAGGCAAACGACAGGCCGATCTGCGCCAGCGACGGAAAGCTGACGGTGATCGCGAAATTGGCCAGCCATTGCGCGGCGGCGGCCACCGCCAGGGCGGTTGCACGGATGCGGTTCGGGAACATCTCGCCCAGCAGCACCCACACCACCGGACCCCAGCTCACTCCGAAAAACACCACGTAGGCATTCGCCGCGACCAGCGCGATGATACCCACCGCACCGGGCAGGCTCAGTTCGGCACCGCCGCCGGTCGCCTGCGAGAAACACCAGGCCATCGTCGCCAGCGTGAGGGCCATGCCGGCCGAGCCGATCACCAGCAGCGGCTTGCGGCCGAGCTTGTCGACCAGCGAAATCGCCACCAGCGTGACCAGCACATTGACGATCGAGGTGGCCACGGTGATCTTGAACGAATCGGCCTCGCTGAAACCGACCGAATGCCACAGCGTCGAGGAATAATAGAAGATCACGTTGATGCCCACGAACTGCTGGAATACCGACAACAGGATGCCGACCCAGACCACCGGCAGCAGGCCGGCGGCGCCGCCGCGAAGGTCGCTCAGGCGGGGCCGATGCTCCGAACGCAGGCTGTCCTCGATATCCAGCAGCTTCTTGTCGAGCGCGCTGGCGTTGTGCATGTCCAGCACCTGCTGCAACACGACCCTGGCCTCGGCCAGGCGACCCTTGGCCACCAGGTGACGGGGCGACTCCGGCACCGCCAGCACCACGCAGCCGTAGATCAGGGCCGGCAGCGACGCGACCAGGAACATCCAGCGCCACGCCGCCAGCCCCAGCCACAGCGTGTGCGCAGCGCCGCCAGCCATGTGGGCCAGCCAGAAATCGCTCGCCAGCGCGATGAAGATGCCCAGCACGATCGCCAGTTGCTGCATCGAGCCGAGCCGGCCGCGGATCCGCGCCGGCGCCACTTCGGCGATGTAGGTCGGCGCGATCACCGATGCCACGCCGACCCCGATGCCGCCGACCAGGCGCCACAGGATCAGATCCCAGACGCCGGTGACCAGCCCCGATCCCAGCGCACTGGCCACCAGCAATACGGCCGCCACCTGCATGGTGCGCACGCGACCGAAGCGATTGGCCAGCATGCCGGCATACCAGGCACCCAGCGCCGAACCGAGCAGCGCGCACGACACCGCGAAACCGGTTTGCGCGGCATTCAGCGTGAAACCGCCGCGGATGGCGTCGACTGCGCCGTTGATTACCGCCGTATCGAAACCGAACAAGAAGCCGCCCAATGCCGCCGCCGCCGAAATCAACACCACGCGCAGCGTGGCGTGCTGCCCCAGACCGTCTGTCACGTCCACTCTACTCATTAGCGCGCCCCCATCATGGCATCCACAAGTCCGTCCGATTCTGGGCCGCAGCCCCGTCCCTGTCCGATTGAATACGTATGCACGACCCGCCGACGGCATGCAAGCATGCCGGCTCCGTCCGGCCAATCGCCTTGGGCTTCTCTCGAAAGCCTCTTGCCCAAAGCTATGACAGCGCTGTCATACCGGACTGGAGCATACCGGTGACGGCACGCCGGTGGGAAGCGAAACCGCAGATCTCGCTCTGCGACCCCAGAAAATCACCGAAATGATGGGGCTTGCGCACGCCAAGAGCCCACCGCAAAAGCTCACGGCGTGGCAGGGAAGCGAGAATCGGCCCCGCCCCGCCAGCAAACCGGCTACTGAGCCGCATTGATCACCGCGAGGAAGTCGCGGCCATAGCGCTTGAGCTTGGCCTCGCCGACGCCGCTGATCGTCGCCAGCTCGTCCTCGTTTGCCGGCAGCGCGCGCAGCATCGCCAGCAAGGTGGCATCGTGGAACACCACATACGGCGGCACGCCGTGCTGTCTGGCCAATTGCGTGCGCACGGCGCGCAGCGCATCCCACAGCGGCTGCTCGTAGGCCTCGATGCCCAGGCTGCCGCCGCCCACGATCGTCTGGCTGTCGCGGCGGCGACGGCTGGCACGGACCGGCCGCGCATCTTCGCGCAACCTCACCGTCTGCCCGCCGCTGAGGACGGCCCGGCTGGCGGCGGTCAGGCGCAATGTGCCGAAGCCCTCGGCGTCGGCTTCGAGCAGGCCGGCGGCGAGCAGCTGCCGGAACACCGAACGCCACTGCTTCTCGTCCAGTTCGGCGCCGACACCGAACGTGCTCAGCTGGTGGTGGCCGAGGTTGCGCACCCGCTCGGTTTCCTCGCCGCGCAGGATGTCGATCACGTGACCGGAACCGAACCGCTGGCCGCTGCGGTAGACGCCGGACAACGCCTTCTGCGCCGGCACCGTGGCGTCCCAGGTTTTCGGTGGTTCGATGCAGTTGTCGCAGTGTCCGCACGGGCCGGGATAGCTCTCGCCGAACGCCCCCAGCAGCAGCTCGCGGCGGCAGCCGGTCGCCTCGGCATACGCCAGCAGCGACTCCAGCTTCTGCCGCTCGACCCGCTTGCGTTCGTCGGCCGATTCGGACTGCGCGATCATCTGGCTCATCGTCACCACATCGGACAGGCCGTAGATCATCCAGGCTTCGGCCGGCAGCCCGTCGCGGCCGGCGCGACCGGTTTCCTGGTAATAGCCCTCGATGCTGCGCGGCAGGTCCAGATGCGCCACGAAACGCACGTCGGGCTTGTCGATGCCCATGCCGAACGCGACGGTGGCCACCATCACCACGCCGTCCTCGCGCAGGAAGCGCTTCTGGTTCTTCGCGCGGGTGGCCGCGTCCAGGCCCGCGTGATAGGGCAACGCCTCGATGCCGGATTCGGCCAGCCATTGCGCGGTGTCGTCCACCTTGCGCCGGCTCAGGCAATAGACGATGCCGGACTCGCCGCGATGGCCCTGCAGGAATTCGCCGAGCTGGCGCTTCGCGTTGTGCCGCAAGCCCACCCGATAGCCGATGTTCGGCCGGTCGAAACTGGCCAGGAACTGCCGCGCCCGCTGCAGCGCCAGCCGCTCGACGATCTCCTCCCGGGTGCGCGGGTCGGCGGTGGCGGTGAGCGCGATCCGCGGCACCTGCGGGAAGCGCTGATGCAGGATCGCCAGCTCGCGGTACTCGGGACGGAAATCGTGGCCCCACTGCGACACGCAGTGCGCCTCGTCGATCGCGAACAGCGCCACTTCGGTGTGTTCCAGCAGGTTGAGGAAGCGCCCGGTCAACAACCGCTCGGGGGCCACGTAGAGCAGATTCAGTTCGCCAGCCGACAGCTGCCGCTCGACCTCGCGCTGATCGTCCGCGCCGAGGCTGGAGTTGAGATAGGCCGCCGCCACGCCCGCTTCGCGCAGCGCATCGACCTGATCCTGCATCAGCGCGATCAGCGGCGACACCACGATCCCGGTGCCCTGCCGGATCAGGGCGGGAATCTGGTAACACAGCGACTTGCCGCCGCCGGTCGGCATCAGCACCAGCGCGTCGCCGCCTTCGCTGAGGTGCTCGACCACAGCCTGCTGCTGGCCGCGAAAACTGGGGTAACCGAAAACGCTTTGCAGCAGGTCGAGGGCAGAGGCATTCATTGGCGCCATGCTAGCAAATCGACCGGACCACGCCGCGGTGTTGCTGTCGGTGCCAGCCGATTCTTTGCGCCGGGAAATGGCGCCGCCGCAGACAAGCTGTTGCCTTCGCGGCATCCTCTGTGCCTTTGCGTGTAGCGCACTTGTGCACGATGGCTTTTGTGGCGCTTTTGTTTGTTTGTAGGAGCCCGCTCGCGGGCGATGCTCTTCCCGGGACCCGAGCCCCGAAAGCGTAAAGCATCGCGCGCAAGCGCGCTCCTACCGCCATTCGCCAGGCAGGCCCCACAGTGCATGATCCAGGTCGCCGTCGAGGCCGAACCGCGACAGCGGCACGCGGCCGTTGCGGACCTCGATGCCCTCCGCCCGCAGCAGCCGGCATTGCTCGCGAAAACCGCGGCTGCCCGGCGGCAGGGCGATCTGGCCGCTGGCACGCAACACCCGGTACCAGGGCAACACCATGCCGTCCGGGGTTTCCCCCAGCAGCCGGCCGACCAGCCGCGCGCGCCCGGGCAACCCGGCACGGGCGGCGATGGCGCCATAACTGGCAACACGACCGCGCGGGATCGCGGCGATAGCGGCGTAGATGCGGGCGTGGTCGTTGTTCATGATTCGCTGCCATGGCGCTGCCGCGCCGCATCGGTGGGAAGCCTCGCGCGCTGCTGCGGCTGGACGCGGTGCCGCAGCAACGCGACGCGGACCTCAAGACGTGGCAGAGTAATGGCACTCCCGCCAGCGAAGGAAGCCGCACCATGCGTCACTTCGAAGCCGTGCGCTCCCATATCGGCAGCCAGCACGAGCTGCACCACAATGATCCTTACCTGATCAGTTTCGATCTGGAACTGGGTCAGGATCGCCGCCAGGGCATCTATCTGGCCGAACTGGAAGATGAAGCGGGGCATCGTTACCTGCGCATATCCACCCCGATCGGCCCGCTCGCCGGAACCGACCCCTGCCGCTGCCTGCGTTTCAACTGGCAGCAGCGCACCGGCTTTCTTGCGGTGGCCGACCTGGATGGCTCACCCTTTCTGCACTTGTGCGAAAACCGTCCGTACGAATTTCTCGACGGCGGCGAACTGGAACGCGTGATCCACGAACTGGGCACGCTCGGCGACCAGCTGGAGCTGATCGTCGCCGCCGGTGGCGACGCGCTCTAGGAGCGTGGGCGGTAGAAACGTTCGCGGCGAAAAGTCCTCTGCGCGAGGACAGTTTTTCGGCGATTTGCCGGCCCATAGTGATTCTATGGGCCAAAAAGCGACGGAAAAATGGACCGCGCGGAGGGCTTTGCAGCCGAATGGCTTCTACCGCCCACGCTCCTAGCAGCCGCAGGGCGGGTCAAGCCAAAAATGGCGAACGGACGCTGGTTCAGCGGTTCCCTCGCAGGAAGCTCCCGCGATACCCGTGGCGGCGTCGAGGTGAACTGAAAGGCCGGCTGCCCTTACACTGCGAACCATGTCTCCACACCTGCCCTCGCCACGATGCTGACCGAAATCGTGCTCGTCATCGTGCTGGCCCTGTGCAACGGCTTCTTTGCGTTGTCGGAAATGGCGCTGGTGGCCTCGCGCAAGAGCCGGCTCAAGCAGATGGCGAAAACCAACCCGCGCGCCGCCCTGGCGCTGCGCCATGCCGAGGCGCCGGAATATTTCCTATCCACCGTGCAGGTAGGCATCACCCTGGTGATGCTGATCACCGGCGCGGTCGCCGGCGATGCGCTGGGTGGCCACATCGCCGATGCGCTGCATGCCGAGCGGCTGGTCTGGCTGATTCCCTATGCACGGATAATCGGCATCGCGCTCGGTTTCGCGCTGATCTCGTTCATCCAGATCGTGATCGGCGAGCTGGTGCCCAAGCGGCTGGCGCTGTCGGCACCGGAGCAGCTGTCGTCCTACGTGGCGATTCCGATGCTGCTGCTGTCGCGACTGACGTCCCCGTTCGTGTGGCTGCTGAACGTGTCCAGCAACCTGCTGCTGCGGTTGCTGCGGGTCAACCAGCGCGGCCGCGGCGTGGTCACCGAGGAAGAGATCCGGATGCTGGTCGCCGAGAGCGCCGAACAGGGCGTGCTCGATCGCGACGAGCACAACATGGTCAACCGGGTACTGCGGCTGGGCGACCGCACGGTGGACAGCGTGATGACCCCGCGCATGCGGATCGCCTGGCTGGACATATCAGCCTCCCGCGAGGAAAACATCGAGGTCATGCGGCAGACTCCGTATTCACGCTATCCGGTCTATCGCGGCGACGAGAGCGAGGTAGTCGGCGTGGTCGAGGTCAAGCTCATGCTGCACAGCTTTGCCGAAGGCAGTCCGGAGCTGTTCGGCCATCTGTCCAAGCCGCTGTTCGTGCCGGCCACCGCACGCGCGCTGGATCTGCTGGAAGAATTTCGTGACGCCGAGACGCCACTGGCGCTGGTCGTCGACGAGTACGGCGACATCGAGGGCGTAGTCACCGTCAACGACCTGCTGGCCGCCGTGGTCGGGGCCAGCCAGATCGGCCATGGCGGAGCCGACGAAGGCGGTCCCATCGTGCAGCGCGCGGACGGCAGCTGGCTGATCGATGGCAGCCTGTCCACCGACGACCTGCGCGAACTGCTGCACCTGGATCACCTGCCCGGCGAGCAGGAGCACGACTTCCGCACCGTCGCCGGCATGGTGATGACCGCGTTTGGCCATGTTCCGCAGACCGGCGAAGTATTCTCCTGGCGCGGCATCCGCTTCGAGGTGATCGACCTCGACGGCGCCCGCATCGACAAGCTGCTGGTCACCCCCGCACCGTCACCGGAACCCCCGTCCGACGACCTGTAGGAGCCCGCTTGCGGGCGATGCTCTTTGCGGGCGTTCGTCAACAAGAGCATCGCCCGCAAAGAGCATCGCCCGCAAGCGGGCTCCTACGTGGACACGGCGCCGAGAACATGAGGCCGGCCATCGGGCCTTCTCAGTCTTCGCCCTTTTCACCCGCCAGCTGCGCCATGCGCTGCGCGTCGGCGAGGATGCCGTGCAGCACGCGCAGCTCGCGGTTGTCCGGCTGCGCACGCTGGAACAGCTTGCGCAGGCGCAGCAGGATGGTGGTCGCGGTGCGGCCCTTGTGGAAGTCGATGTCGTCCAGCGTCTGCGCCAGATGCTCGTAGAAGCGCTCCATCTGCGCCGCATCGGCGGGCGGCTCGTCGTGCACCGGCGGTGCTGCCGGCGCGTCGTCGCCGAGTATCGCCATACGCAGTTCGTAGGCCATCACCTGTACCGCCTGCGACAGGTTGAGCGAACTGAAATCGTCCACGCTGGGAATGCGCACCATCGCATGGCAGCGCGCCAGCTCCTCGTTCTCCAGTCCGCTGCGCTCGTTGCCGAACACCAGCGCCACCTGCTCGCCGCGGGCGACGGCTGCCAGCGCCTGGCCGGCAGCCTCGCGCGGGGAGATTTCCGGCAGCTGCACGCCGCGCCGGCGCGCCGACAGCCCCAGCACCAGACTGCAGCCGGCCAGGCTGTCGACCATGCCGTCATGAATGCCGGCATGGGCCAGCACCTCGTCCGCACCGGCCGCCAGTGCGGTCGCCTCCGGATCGGGAAAACGCGCCGGCGCCACCAGCTCCAGCCGCTCGAAGCCCATCGTGCGGATCGCCCGCGCCGCGCTGCCGATATTGCCCGGATGCGAGGGACGCACCAGCACGAAGCGCAGAGGGTTGGCAATGCTATCGATAGTCATGGATCACTTACGACTGGCAGGGATCGGCAAGCATAATTGCAGGAGCCCGCTTGCGGGCGATGCTCTTGTTGGGCTCTACCGGAATGCCCGGCAAGACCATCGCCCGCAAGCGGGTTCCTGCAAGGGTTCTGCCCCGAACTCGCGCCTCTGTTAGAATCGCCGGCCGCAACCCCGCTCTTTTGAAAGTCGAAGCCATGTCCAGACCCGCCGTCACGATCGCGGCGCGCGCCGCGCGCTCAGCAGGCAACATCATCCTGCGTTACATGAACCGTATCGACGGGCTCAACATCGTCGAAAAACAGCGCATGGATTTCGTCTCCGAGGTGGACAAGCTGGCCGAGGCGGAGATCGTCAGGGAACTGCGTCGCGCCTACCCCACCCATGCGTTCCTCGGCGAGGAAAGCGGCGCCACCGGCAAGGGGCCGCTGGTGTGGGTGATCGACCCGCTGGACGGCACCCACAACTACCTGCGCGGCATCCCGCATTTCTGCGTCTCGATCGCCCTGCTCGACAAGGGCGAGCCGGTCTACGGTGTGATCTTCGACCCGCTGCGCGACGAGCTGTATACCGCCAGCAAGGGCGACGGCGCCTACATGAACGACCGCCGCCTGCGCGTATCCAAGCGTGAGAACCTCGACGGCGCGATGATCGCCACCGGCTTCCCGTACCGCCAGCGCGAACACTTGGGTCCGCAGCTCGACATGACCCGTGCGATCCTCGGCCAGGCCGAGGACATCCGCCGCACCGGCTCCGCCGCACTGGACCTGGCCTACGTCGCCGCCGGCCGTCTGGACGGCTATTTCGAAATCGGCCTGAAGCCGTGGGACATGGCCGCCGGCGTGCTGCTGGTACATGAAGCCGGCGGCCGCTACTGCGACTTCGCCGGCCGCGACGGCATCCCCGAAAGCGGCAACCTCGTCGCCGGCAACCTGCTCGTGACCAAGGCGATGGTCGATGCGATCGGCCAACAGGCCACGCCGGCGCTGCTCAAGGCCTGAACCTTGCCGGTCCGATTGAAGCAACGAAGGCGCCCGCGGGCACCTTCGTTGCGCGGGAATGCCACACAACCCGTGCTGATTCAGCCCGATTCCGTCCCCTCGCGCAGGAACCCGCGCAGGAACGGAATGGTGATCCGCCGCTGCGCCGCCAGCGAGGCTTGATCGAGCCTGTCCAGCAGATCCAGCAGTGCGCCCAGATCGCGCGCATAGCGGGCGAACAGCCAGTCCAGCACGCTGTCGTCCAGCTCGATGCCGCGCGCGGCAGCCTGCGCCTTGAGCACGATACGGCGCTCGCCGTCATCCAGCAGCTTGAGCGCGAACTGGGTGCAGGCACCGAGGCGCGAGCGCAGGTCGGGCAATTCGAGGCCGAGCCGGGTCGGTGTGGTATCGGCGGCGAACAGCAGGGCGCTGCCTTCGGCGCGGGTGCGGTTGTAGAGGTCGAACAGCGCGTGCTCGGCCGCGCGGTTGCCGGCGATGGCGCCCAGATCGTCCAGTGCCAGCAATTCGCTGCCGGCCACGCCGCGCAGCACCGCCGCACTGTCGCCCAGCGTCGCCAGCGGCAGGTATTGCACACGGCGACCCGCGGCCGCCGCGGCCTGGCACGCAGCCATCAGCAGATGGCTGCGGCCGCTGCCGGCGGGGCCATGCAGATAGACCCAGGCGGCACCCGGTTCACGTGCCAGCGTCTGCACCGCGGCCAATGCGGCGGCGTTGGCGCCGGCATGGAAATGCTCGAAGCGCTGGCGGCGCGGCCAGCGCAGGGCCAGTGGCAACTGCGCGATCATGGCGTGTCGCTGTCGGCCGGCGGCGCTGTCTCCTGCGCCGCGGTCACGCCTTGTGCGTCGCCGGGCAGCACGATGACCCCATCGCCGCCCGGATCCGGCGCAGGCGGTGGCACGCCGGTATCGGTATACAGCTCGCTTTGGCGGTACTGCTCCAGCACGTGGCGCAGCAGCACCATGATCATCGAGGCAGCCGGCAGCGCCAGCAGCACGCCCAGAAAACCGAACAGATAGCCGCCGGCCAGCACCGCGAAAATCACCGCCACCGGATGCAGGCCGATCTTGTCGCCGACCAGCTTGGGCACCAGCACGTAACCTTCCAGCAACTGGCCGAGCGCGAACACGCCGCAGACGATCAGCAGATGCGTCCAGTCGCCGTACTGCACCAGCACCGCGATCACCGCTGCGCCGAAGCCGACGATGAAACCCAGGTACGGCACGAAACTGAGCAGCCCGGCGATCAGGCCGATCAGCAGGCCGACCGACAGCCCGGCCAGCGACAGGCCGGTACCGTAGAACACGCCCAGCGCCAGCATCACCAGCAACTGGCCGCGCACGAACGCGCCCAGCACCTTGTCCGATTCGCGCGCCAGCTGCGCCACGGTCGGCTGGATCGAGCGCGGCAGCATGCGGTCGATGGTGACCACCAGCCGATCCCAGTCGCGCAGCAGATAGAACGCCACCACCGGGATCAGCACCAGATTGGTCAACCACAGCACGATGCCCAGCCCGGAACGGGACACCTTGCCCAGCACCACCGTGGCGACCCCGCCGATCGAAGCCAGATGCGCCCTGATCGCGGCCAGCAGGCGATCGCTGTCGAACATGCGCGGGTCCAGGTGCAAGGTGGTCTGCACCCATGGCCAGGCCGTGTGCTGCGCCCACTGTGCGTAACGCGGCAGGCTCGCGATCAGGTTTTCGACCTGCCGCGAGATCAGCGGGATCAGCAGCAGCAGCACCCCGACCAGCCCCAGCAGGAATACCAGGAAAACAATGCTGGCCGCCCAGGTGCGGCCCAACCCCAGCCGCTCCAGCCGGTCGGCCAGCGGATCGCCCAGGTAAGCCAGCATGCCGGCCAGCACGAACGGCATCAGCACCGGCGCCAGCAGCCAGACCAGGTAACCGATGACCGCCACGATGGCGAACATCTGCCAGCGACGTGAGTTGTCATGCGTCATGGGCGTGCTCACCGGAATGTCGCGGACCTAGGAGCGTGGGCGGTAGAAACGTTCGCGGCGAAAAGTCCTCTGCGTGAGGACAGTTTTTCGGCGATTTGCCGGCCCATAGTGGTTCTATGGGCCAAAAAGCGACGGAAAAATGGACCGCGCGGAGGGCTTTGCAGCCCGAATGGCTTCTACCGCCCACGCTCCTAGGAGCCTGTCGGATACCGACCACTTTCATCGGAAACGTGACGTGCCGGCCGCCGCCGCGCACCGGCATCATCGTGTTTGCATGCGGGCTCAATGCAGCCAACGCAAGCTCGCATCGGCGCCTTGATGCGCCTGGTCCTGCAGCAGCAGATGGCCACCGGCGGCCAGATTCGCAGCCACACCGCCGAGCGGCATGGACGCCTTGACGTACAGCAGTACGCCGTCATCCTGTGCACCGACCGTGGTCACCTCCTGCACGGTCGGATCGGCGCGCAAGGTGGACAACAGGTTCGCGTAATCCATGGCCGTAGCCAGTCCGCCCACCCACAGTTTGCCTTCGCTGACAGCCGTGCCGATCACGTTGAGCTGCTTGCCGATGCGATCGACCATGCTGTTGCCGGCGGCCGTCAGCAGCGCGTCCTCGGTCGCTCCCGTGCTGCTCCATTGCTGCGACTGACCGCCGGAGATCAGCGTCCAGTCGGCGCTGCCGTCGTGCAGCCGGCCCGACAGCACCAGACCGGTGTGGTAGTGCTGGTTGATCGCAGCCAGCGTGGCGGGGTCGGCAGCTACCACTTTGGCCGGATCCGGCAGGCTCGTTGCATCCGGATAGACCACGTCGACGCCGCGTGCGTTCGCTGCCGCGGCCAGGCTGGTCAGCGCGGATTGGTCGAACAGCTTGCCGTCCGCGCCTTGCACCAGCAACAACACGGGCGGCTTGATGCCCGCGCTCGCCACACCCAGCTTGGCGATCAGCCGGCGCACCGTGCCCGGCTCGAAGTTCACCTGCAGGGCGAGGCCGCCGGCGGTACGCTGATACTGGAATTTCCGCACGATCGAGCCGGCGTTGGCCAGCGCATCGGCGTAACCGGCGTTGCTGCGCAGATCCTGCCCCCCGGCAACCCGTGCCAGCACCTGGGCGAGTGCGCTTGAAAAGGCCTGATCGCGCACGGCATCGCTGGTATCGGCGACCGGCACAACGACCGAATACGGCGAGCCCTGGTCCTGCGCGTGCAAGCGCGGCAGCACGGCAAAACCCAGCAACAGGGTAACGATCAGCAGGCGTGACAGGCGCATGGGTACGGGTATCTTCGAAGGGACGCTGAGGGAAGTCTGCCCAATCGCGTCGCCAGCGTCCATGGCAGCGTCGCCCGACGCCGGATGCGGACCGCTCTGGCCTGCATCGGCCCGGCCACCAAAGTTCGTCGGACTGCTAAACTTGCACGTTTCTGCCTCACCGGTCTCCAGTCATGTCTGACGACGCCCTCACCTACCGCGCCGCCGGTGTCGATATCGATGCCGGCAATGCCGTGGTCGAACGCATCAAGCCGCTGGTCAAGCGCACGTTCCGTCCCGAGGTGATGGGCGGGCTGGGTGGCTTCGGCGGCCTGTTCGACCTCTCCGGACGCTACCGGGAACCGGTGCTGGTTTCCGGCACCGACGGCGTCGGCACCAAGCTGAAGCTGGCGCAACAGCTGAACCGGCACGACACGATCGGTATCGACCTGGTCGGCATGTGCGTCAACGACGTGCTGGTGCAGGGCGCCGAACCGCTGTTTTTCCTCGACTACTTTGCCACCGGCAAGCTGGACGTGGACACCACCGTGGCAGTGGTCGGCGGCATCGCGAAAGGTTGCGAACTGGCCGGTTGCGCACTGATCGGCGGCGAGACCGCCGAGATGCCCGACATGTACCCGCCGGGCGAATACGACCTGGCCGGCTTCACCGTGGGCGCGGTGGAAAAATCGCAGATGCTCGACGGTGCGGCGATCGTCGCCGGCGACGCGATTCTCGGCGTGGCCTCGTCCGGCCCTCATTCCAACGGCTATTCGCTGATCCGGCGGATTCTCGAACGCGCCGGCAACCCGTTCGATCTCGATCTCGGCGGCGTGACGCTGGCCGACGCACTGATGGCGCCGACCACGATCTACGTGAAGCCGATGCTGGAGTTGGTGAAGGAAAGCCCGGTGCACGGCATGGCCCACATCACCGGCGGCGGCCTGAAGGAAAACATCATCCGCGTGGTGCCCGACGGCCTGGGCATTGCGCTGGATGCCGCCGCGATCGTGCTGTCGCCGGTATTCGACTGGCTGCAGCGCGAGGGCAACGTGGCGCGCGAGGAAATGTGGCGCACGTTCAACTGCGGGATCGGCTTCACCGTGATCCTGCCGCATGCCGCCGTCGCGGCAGCGTCCGCGCTGCTGGCGAAGCACGGCCTGGCCAGTTCGGTGATCGGCGAGGTGGTGCCGGCGGCTGGCGGCGAGCGCGTGCGGATCGGCTGACGCAGTCACGTCGCCGATGACCACACCGCGCCCACGCGTCGCCGTACTCGCCTCCGGGCGCGGCAGCAACCTTGCCGCCCTGCTGGCCGCGCGCGATCGCGGCGAGTTGCCGGTCGACTTCGTGCTGGTGGGCAGCGACAAGGCTGCGGCCGGCGCGTTGCGGCTGGCCGAAGCGGCCGGCATCCCCACGCTGGCACTCGATCCGCGCAGTTATCCGGACCGCCGCGCGTTCGACCTCGACCTGTTCGCCCGCATCGCCGCCAGCGGTGCCGAACTGCTGGTGCTGGCCGGTTTCATGCGGATCATCGACGCTGCGGCGCTGGCACCGTGGATCGGCCGCATGATCAACATCCACCCGTCGCTGCTGCCGAAATATCGGGGCTTGCACACGCATCGCCGCGCGCTGCAAGCGGGCGACCGGGAACACGGCGCCAGCGTGCACTTCGTCACCGCCGAACTGGACGGCGGCCCGGTGATCGCCCAGGCGCGCATCCCCATCCATCCCGGCGACGACGAACAGCAACTGGCACAACGGCTGCTGTCCGAGGAACACCGGCTGCTGCCGGCAGTCCTGGCCCTGTTGGCCAGCCATCGACTGCAATGGCACGATCAAGCGCCGCGGCTCGATGGACAGCCGTTGCTCACGCCGCTTGAACTGAACACGCACGGCCTGCGCACCGCCAAGTGACCCCCGGTTCAGCCCGACACAGGCAGACTCGAAACATGACCATCCGCCCCCTGCTCGCCCCGCTCTTCGCCCTTTCCCTGTTGCTCGGCGCGCCCGCCGCGCTCGCCGCGCCGCCTCGCGATTTCACTGCCATCTACCAGGTTACCCAGGATGGTGCGCCCATGGGCGAAGCTACCGTGCGCCTGCATGCGAGCGGCCATGGGGAGTGGGTCTTCAGCAAATACATCAAGGGCACTGCCGGACTGGCCGCCATGCTCGGTGCCAGCGACCGGGAATCCTCGAGCTTCCGCTGGAAGGGCGATGTGCCCGAAGCGATCAGCTACGACTACCGGTTGAATACGGGGATCAAGAACAAGCAGCGCCACCTGCGGGTCGACTGGCCGAAACACCAGGTGACCGTCGATGAGGGCAAGGGGGTGCAGACTTACCCGGCCAGCCCCGGCATGGTCGAGCGCAATACGCTGCCGCTGGCATTGGGCTTGGCGCTGCGTGACGGCCAGCGCCAGGTTGCGCTGCCGGTCGCGGTGCGGCAGGAAGTGCAGACCCAGCACTTCGCGGTGACCGGCAAGGAAACCGTCAAGGTGCCGGCCGGCAGCTTCAAGGCGATGCGGGTGGATCGCACCGATGCCGACCGCGGTTTCAGCGCATGGTATGTGCCGGCGCGCTACCCGCTGCCTGTGAAACTGTCGCAGCACGACGGCGGCAACATGGAAATGCAGCTGGTGAGCTTCACCCGGCCGTAGGAGCGAACCCTGTGCGCGATTGCTCTTGCCGCGGTTGATGCAAAAAGCATTTCGCGCACAGGGTGCGCTCATACCAGGCGGCTCAAGCATTTCGCGCACAAGGTGCGCTCCGACGACGCTCAGTTCGGCAGGCGCCTGATCTTGGCACCGAGCACGCCGAGCTTCTCCTCGATGTTCTCGTAGCCGCGGTCGATGTGGTACACCCGATCGACCACGGTGTCACCCTTGGCCACCAGACCGGCCAGCACCAGACAGGCCGATGCGCGCAGGTCAGTGGCCATGATCGGCGCGCCGCTCATCTGCGGCACGCCCTGGATCACGGCGGCATTGCCTTCGAGGTGGATATTCGCGCCCAGCCGCTGCAATTCGTGCGCGTGCATGAAGCGGTTCTCGAAGACGGTTTCGGTGACCACGCCGGTACCTTCGGCAATGCAGTTCAGCGCGGTGAATTGCGCCTGCATGTCGGTCGGAAACGCCGGATACGGCGCGGTGCTGATGTTCACCGCCTTCGGCCGGCGGCCCTGCATGTCCAGCTCGATCCAGTCCGGCCCGGTGGAGATATGCGCGCCGGCCTCTTCCAGTTTGGCCAGTACCGCGCCGAGCGTGCTGGCGCGGGCATGACGCATGCGCACCTTGCCGCCGGTGATCGCCGCACCCACCAGGAAGGTGCCGGTCTCGATGCGGTCGGGCAGCACTTCGTACTCGGCGCCGTGCAGTCGTTCCACGCCGTGGATCACCATGGTCGAGGTGCCCTCGCCTTCGATCTGCGCACCCATCGCGATCAGGCAATGCGCCAGATCGACCACTTCGGGTTCCTGCGCGGCGTTCTCGATGATCGTGGTGCCCTGTGCCAAGGTGGCCGCCATCATGATGTTTTCGGTACCGGTGACGGTGACCATGTCCATCACGATGCGCGCACCCTTGAGGCGTTTCGCCCGCGCCTTGATGTAACCGTTCTCGACCGTGATCTCGGCGCCCAGCGCCTGCAGACCGATGATGTGCTGGTCGACGGGGCGCGAACCGATCGCGCAGCCACCCGGCAGGGAAACCTCCGCCTGGCCGAAACGCGCCACCAGCGGACCGAGTACCAGGATCGAGGCACGCATCGTGCGGACCAGGTCGTACGGCGCCACGCAAGTGTTGGTGGTACGCGGGTCGACATGCATCTTCATGCGATCGTCCAGCACCAGCCGCACGCCCATCTGGCCGAGCAGCTCGATGAACGTGGTGACGTCGTGCAGGTGCGGCACATTGCCGATGCTGACCGGCTCATCGGCCAGCAGGCAGGCCGCAAGGATCGGCAATACGGCGTTCTTGGCGCCGGAAATGGCGACCTCGCCATTGAGTGGCGTGCCGCCAGTGATCAGGATCTTCGCCATCGTTGTTCCTAAATTCGTGCGCTCCTCCATGAGCGCAAAGAAGAACCGGCATCCATGCCGGACTTTTCAATTCGAGCGAAGATCACCCTTGGCGCGCCGCGGCTTCCTCGGGTGTCAGGGTTTTCAGCGCCAGCGCGTGGATCGCGCCGCCCATCAGGTCGCCCAGGGTGGCGTAGACCAGCCGGTGCCGCGCCAGCGGCAGCTTGCCGGCGAACTGGCTGGCGATCACAGTCGCCTCGAAATGCACGCCATCGGCACCCTGAACCTCGACCCGCGCGCCCGGCAGGCCGTTTTCGATCATTGCCTGGATGCTGGTTGAGTCCATTGGGTGCGGTCCATGGGAGCTTTAGGAGCCTGTCGGACTTTGGTTGGCCGGGCTGCGAATCCGTCTGTGCGGTCCATATTTCCGCCGCTTCTTGGCCCATAGCACCACTATGGGCCGGCGAAGCGTCGAAAATCTGTCCTCGCACAGCCGAATTCTCACCTCGACCACCAAAGCCCGACAGGCTCCTAGTCGACAAAAACCCGGGATTCAGCGCTTTCCTGAATTCAGGGCGTCGACTTATGACGTTAAAATGCGGATATGCCATGGTAATGGAAATATGCTGGCGCAGAAATGACAACGATGCCTGACCGGTGACCCTGGTCAGGTTTGTGACCGCTGTGGCCCGCCAACCATCCTCCGCCTCTAGCTCGAGACTACATGAACGCACGCATCGTCCCGCACGTCACCACCGAGTTGAATCCCGACGCCGTCGTGCGCAGCGCACGCACCGTGATCGCTACCGAAGCGTCGGCAATCACCGCACTGGAAATGCGGATCGGTCGGGAGTTCGTCGAGGCCTGCCGGTTGATCCTGGCCTGCCAGGGCCGCGTGGTGGTCAGCGGCATGGGCAAATCCGGGCATGTGGCGCGCAAGATCGCCGCCACCCTGGCCTCGACCGGCACGCCGGCGTTCTTCGTGCATCCGGGCGAAGCGAGCCACGGCGACCTGGGCATGATCCTGCCGCAGGACGTGGTGCTGGCCCTGTCCTATTCCGGCGAAACCGACGAGTTGCTGTTCATCCTGCCGATGATCAAGCGCCAGGGCACTCCGCTGATCGCCATTACCGGCAAACCTCTCTCGTCACTGGCCACCCAGGCCGACGTGCACCTGGACGGCAGCATCTCCAGCGAGGCCTGTCCGCTGGGCCTGGCGCCGACCACCAGCACCACGGTCGCCCTGGTCATGGGCGACGCGCTGGCGATCGCGCTGCTGGAGGCACGTGGCTTCACCTCGGACGATTTCGCCCGCTCGCACCCGGCCGGCAGCCTCGGCCGGCGGCTGCTGCTGCGCATCAGCGACGTGATGCATACGGGAGACGACGTACCCAGGGTATCGCCGGAGGCCGGCCTCACCGTCGCACTGGTCGAGATGACCCGCAAGCATCTGGGCATGACCGCCGTGGTCGATGCCGAGCAGCGCCTGCTCGGCGTGTTCACCGATGGCGACCTGCGCCGGGCGCTGGATGACGAGGGTGTGGACTTGCGCGGCGCCACGGTAGCGCAACTGATGACCCGGGGCCCGAAGACGATCGGCGCCGACAAACTGGCCGCGGAAGCGGCCCAGCTGATGGAAAAACACCAGATCCATGCGCTGCTGGTGGTCGATGATGAACAGCACGTGGTCGGCGCGCTGAACATTCATGATCTGCTCCGCGCTCGCGTGGTCTGATTCGTCTCGACGAATCAGACCAGTCAGGCAAACCTGCTTTTTACGCTTCTACGCACAGAAATCCCGGACCGTGCCCACCTTTCCCTACCTCGCCAACCTTCCTGCCGACATCCTCGCCCGGGCCGCCAAGATCCGCGTGGCCGCGTTCGACGTGGACGGTACCTTGACCGACGGCCGCCTGTGGTACGGCGAAGACGGCCGCGAAACCAAGGTATTCCATGTACACGACGGCCTCGGCCTGAAGCGGCTGCAGGCGCACGGCGTGCAGGTGGCGATCATCAGCGCGCGGATCAGCCACCCCGTCGCGCTGCGTGCCGAGGAGCTGGATATCGCCCACGTCTACCAGGGCCAGCGCGACAAACGCGCCTGCCTGCTGGAACTGCTGGACGCGCTGAAGCTCACGCCCGAACAAGCGGCCTACGTCGGCGACGATCTGCCCGATCTGCCCCCCATGCACATCGCGGGACTGGCGGTGGCGGTGGCCAATGCGCACCCGTGGGTGCTTGAGCAGGCACACTGGACGACCACCCGGCCCGGCGGCATGGGCGCGGTGCGCGAAGCCTGCGACCTCATCCTGCACGCCCAGAACCACAGTGCCGCCGAGCGGGAACGCTGGCAGTGAGCCTGCGCCGATGGATCCGCGACCGGCGCCTGCCGGCCGCCACCATCGTGCTGGCTCTGGCTGCCGGCCTCGGCCAGCTGTTGCTGTGGTGGATGGGGCCGGCACCGAAAACCCACGACTTCGTCGGGCCGCCGCGTTCAGGCTACACGTTGACCAACGCCCGCGTATGGACCTATGGCCTCGACGGAAAACCCAGCTTTCGCATGGTCACGCCGCATCTGGAACGCCGCGAGGGAGACGATTCGCTCTACATCAATTCGCCGACCTTCGAGCTGTCCTCCAACCAGCCCGGCGTGCCGGACTGGCAGGGTCAATCGCTGTACGGCTGGGTCAACAACAGTGGCACCCTGCTCAAGCTGCAGGGTCCGGTCTACCTGCATCGCCCGGCGTTCGACGGCTCGCCGGCAACGGCGCTGCATACGGCGGATGTGACGGCCTGGCCAAAGCAAAACCGCATGGAAACGGCAGCGGCGGCGCAGATGACCCAGGGCGACAGTAGAATGAGCGGCGTCGGCATGCGCACCAACCTCAACGACAATCAACTGGAGCTGCTCCATGACGTCCACGGCACTTTCGTCCCGCACCCGCGTACTGCTCCAGCTCGGCACGATCGCCCTCGGCCTGCTCGCCCTGCAGCCGGCGATGGCCAGAAAGGATGACCGGCAGAAACCGATGAACGTCGAACATGCCGACTCGTTCGAAGGCAAATACGCGCCAAACTCCGTCACCACCCTGCACGGTCACGTGGTGATTTCCCAAGGCACCATGAAGGTCACCGGCGACCTCGCCAAGGTGTACTTCGATGCCGACCAGAACGTCAACCGCATCGAGATCACCGGCCGGCCGGCGCACATCGAGCAGTTGGACGACAATGGCAACCTGATGACCGGCGATGCCGGCAAGCTCGACTACGACAACGACCAGGGCATCGCCGTGCTGAGCGATCATGCGTCGATCAAGCAGAAGGGCCGCGGCGCCGCGTATGGCGACAAGCTCACCTACAACACCCGGACCAGCCAGATGAGCGGCGAGAGCGCCGGCGACGGCATGGTGCACATGACCTTCCTGCCGAAGCCCGCCACGGCCACCCCAGCACCTGCCCAGTCCGCGGCCACTGCGCCCGCGCCGGCACAAAGCGGCCCGGCGCCGGCACAGGGTCACCACTAACCGATGCTCTCCGCCGAAGGTCTGCAAAAAAGTTTCAAGTCGCGCCAGGTCGTGCGTGACTTCGCCTTCTCGATCCGCGAAGGCGAAGTCGTCGGCCTGCTCGGTCCCAATGGTGCCGGCAAGACCACCTGCTTCTACATGGTGGTCGGGCTGATCGAAGCCGACGGCGGCAGCATCAAGCTGGACAAGCAAGACATCACCGGCCTGCCGATGCATTCGCGCGCAAAGCTGGGCATCGGCTATCTGCCGCAGGAAGCTTCGGTGTTCCGCCGGCTCAGCGTGGCGGACAACATCATGGCGGTGCTGGAACTGCGCGAAGGCCTCAACGCCAAGCAGCGCCGCGCCGAACTGGAAAGCCTGCTGGACGAGCTGAAGATCGCGCATATCGCCGGACAGAAAGGCATCAGCCTGTCCGGCGGCGAACGTCGCCGGGTGGAGATTGCCCGCGCGCTGGCCGCACAGCCGCGCTACATGCTGCTGGACGAACCGTTCGCCGGCGTCGACCCGATCTCGGTCGGCGAAATCCAGCGCATCGTGCGGCACCTGAAGGAGCGCGGCATCGGTGTGCTGATCACCGACCACAACGTACGCGAAACGCTCGGCATCTGCGACCGCGCCTATATCCTGAACGAGGGCGAGGTCCTTGCGCGCGGCACCCCGGCGCACATCCTCGCCGACGAGAAAGTCCGCGAAGTCTACCTGGGTCGCGAGTTCCGGCTCTGAGCCGTCGTACCCCGGAAACCTGCCGTTCGACAGCCTTCTGTCACGCGGCTATGGTCGCATCCGCAGTCACGCGCTAGGATGGCATCAAGTTCATTCGGTACGGTCGGCATGAAACCTGCTTTGCAGTTTCGCCTCCATCAACAGTTGACCCTGACGCCGCAATTGCAGCAGGCGATCCGCCTGTTGCAGCTGTCGCAACTGGAGCTGGAAGCCGAGCTGCGTCAGATCGCCGAAAGCAATCCGCTGCTGGAGTTTGCCGAAGAAAACGAGGACGCCGACGATTCCGATGGCGACGGGATCGAAGCCGAATACGCGAGCGTCACCGGCTCCGCGGCGGCGGCCGGCAGCGATGGCAGCAGCGACGGCGACGGCGGCAGCGAAACCCTCTCCGAATGGACCGACGGTGGTGGAGTCGCCGAGTCGCCGATCGATTTTTCAAGCAACAACAGCAGCGTCGGCAACAGCAGCAGCGCCAGTTCGCACAGCGGGGAGGATTTCGAGCCGCAGAACGCCGTGCCGGAAACCCTGCAGCAGCATCTGCTGTGGCAGCTCAACATGGCGTCATTCAACCCCCGTCAGCACGGCATCGCCGTCGTCCTGATCGACGCACTGAACGCCGCGGGGTACCTGACGGAAGGGCTGGAGGCGATACTCGCGGTGCTGCCGGCCGAACTGCATGCCAGCGTCGACGAAATCGATGCGGTACGGCGCCGGCTGCAGGGATTCGACCCGATCGGCGTGGGCAGCCTGGACCTGCACGATTGCCTGCGCGTGCAACTGGAACAGTTCGACCCGGATACCCCACAACGCGAGCTGGCCCTGCGCATCGTCGACAGCGAACTGGAACTGCTCGCACGCAACGATATCGCGCGGCTGGCGCGCCGCCTGCACGTCAGCGAGGACGATGTGGCCGCGGCCGCGGTGCTGATCCGCAGCCTCGACCCGCGCCCCGGCGCGGCGCTGGACACCACCCCGGTGGAATATGTCGCGCCGGATGTCTACGCGGTGCGCGACGGCAGCCGCTGGCGCGTCAGCCTGAACGCCGATTGCCAGCCGCGGCTGGGGCTGAACCAGCATTATTGCGGGCTGATCGCACAAGCCCGCGGCGAGGATGCCAGCTGGATGCGCGGCCAGCTGCAGGAAGCGCGCTGGCTGATCAAGAGCCTGGAATCGCGCGCCGAAACCCTGCTCAAGGTGGCCGAGGCGATCGTGCGCCGGCAAAGCGCCTTCCTCGACTACGGACCGGAAGCGATGCATCCGCTGGTGTTGCGCGAAGTAGCCGAGGAGGTGGGCATGCACGAGTCGACCATTTCACGCGTCACCACCCGCAAGTAC
>Ga0307376_10001142_pt1 | contig 29710 bp, 26 predicted proteins | sample TR2MG_FD_202536 | JGI IMG/M metagenome (GOLD analysis project Ga0307376, IMG submission 202536) | Soil microbial communities from Risofladan, Vaasa, Finland - TR-2 | ecosystem: Environmental > Terrestrial > Soil > Coastal area > Acid sulfate soil | place: Finland: Risofladan, Vaasa | collected...
TGGGCTTGGCGAAGATGAAACAGAAATGACGACGGAAAAACAATAACGCGGATGAGAAAAAATCTTAATTTCTCCCCAAGCCGGGGAGTATTTATGGTCTGGCGATTAAGTCCGACAGACTGCTAGCGCATTTGGAACGCTTCCTGGTGGAAGCTGAATTTTCCACGCCAAGCATCACGCAAGCTGCTTTTGAGTCCCTCTGCGAGACCTTGCGGGCCGCAAAACCAAACTTCGGTGGGACGGGATTGATCCTTTCCGGCCATCATGCTGGCGGTGGTTAGCGATTCTCCTTGCTTGAAACCGTGTACCTGCAGGCGAATTCCGGATAACGGTGCGCAGAGTGACTCCAGCCGGGCGACAAATGGGTCGGCTTCGCGGTCTCGTGTGCAGTAATGCAGGTCGGCAACGGGAATCTGCTCGGGGTGCGCTTGAAGCGACTCGAGCCAGGCAATGAAGGGGGTGATACCGATACCGCCGGCAATCCAGATTTGCTGTGCTTTCCGGCTGCGGCGGGACATGTCGAAACGCCCGTAAGGTCCTTCAACCTCCACTTGCTGTCCGGGTTGAAGACGATTGGCGAGGCTGCGTGTGTAGTCACCGAGCGCCTTGATCTGGAAGCTGATGACCCGGTCGCCCCGGTCAGCGCTGGCGATAGTGAAAGGATGCTGTCCCTCGCGGTCATCAAAAGTGATGAAGGCAAATTGGCCGGGGCGATGCCCTCTCCACTCCTTGTCGAGCCGACAGTGTACGGCGATGATGTCGGGTGCAGACTGTTCGATGGAAATAATTTCGCCTTGTACCTTGCGTGAGAAACCGATTCGGCCAGCCAGAGATTGCACGCTGCCATACACGCCACCACCCAACAGCAGGGCCAGCAGCCAGCCTGCCGGCTGTGCCCAGTAATGAGCAGGAGCAAGCAGCAACGCATGAAAACCAAGCATCAGGTAGAGCACCGGCATTGCCCGGTGCAAAAATCGCCACGGCCGGTAGGGAAAAAATCTCCACAGAGTCAGCGCCAGCATTGCGAGCACGGCGTAAATCGCCCACTCGCCCATGTCCTCGGCCAAATCGCGCAGCACTTCCATAAGGCCGGTATATTTTTCTTTGGGTAACCGGCCCTCGCGACCGACCAGAGCCTTCAGAATATCGTCCGACATTTCGATCAGCCAGTGTAGGGCAGCAAAGGCGACGGCCAGAATGCCTGCCCACTTGTGGGTGCGGTAGATTCGATCCATACCGCCCATCGGACTTTCGAGCCAGACCGGGCGAGCCGCCAACAGCATGGCCAGTGACATCAGGGCGATCGACAGGTACCCGCTAAGATAGAGAGCCTCCTGACGTATGACCCACGGGATGCTGCCGCCGGAGGCGCTGCCGGCGATCAGTGCGTCCCATCCCCAAACAAGGGTTACGAGAGCGACAAGGCTGGCAAGAAAGATTTTCATGGTGAAGCGGTCGGGGCTGATTGTTTTCCTGCTGACAGGGTGGCAGCGCCCTGCGACGGCAGGTCGTCACGGCAGCGCCGCTTATTGCAGTCGGCAGAGTTGCGCTTGTCGTCCTTGAGGCTTTTCTGACGCTGGTTATTTATCTCTCCCGTTTGCGGATTGAGGTACAGTTTGACCCGTTCGCCGTTACGGTCTATTGCTCTGATTTTATAGCTGCCGTGCTTGCGTTCGATCTTTTCGATGTCACGAAATCCGGCCGCATCGAGCTTGTTGTAAATTTGTGGAATCGACAGCCACTGGCGCTCGCTGGTATTGGCGGGTTGGCTGCCCTGTGCCCATGAAGGAGAAAACCATACGCCGCTGGCCACGAGTACAGTGCCAACAGCACAAGCAGATAGAAAAGTAGTAATGCGCATAATATAAATTCCTTATTGTGGTGATCTAATCAGTGACCGTACGCCAATATTACGGCGGTGTATCTGAACCTGCCCTGAAGTGCCTGTTCATCCGGTGTTCATAGTGTTACTCATCGTAGTAACCCTGCTCTGCGCTGGTATGACAGGCGGCGCAGTTGGCCTTGGTGCGAACGTCCTTGTGCCGCCATTCCCAATCGGGAACCTTGCGGTGTTCACTTACCCACTTGGGCAATTCGGTAATGCGCAATGGGGCATTGTCCATTGCTACACCGTGCAGCAATTTGGCGCTGTAGCGCTGGCCCCCTGCATCTGCTGCATTCGCAGTGAGATAGCTGGTTATTTTGGCGGCGCTGGCGGCATCCACGCTCGCGTCGTCACCGAAGTGATTCTTCAGATCGCCCATCATGCGTTTCCATGAACTGGCCGGGAGCATGGACGGATTGAAAGCAATGTGGCAACTGCCGCATTCCTCCTGGACCAGCGGATCGGTAACCGGCGGATAAAAATGACTGCCGCCGGCCTTGGCTCTCTCCATCACAATGACGGAAAACGCGAGTGCGACAAAAGTGAGGGCGAGTGGTCGATATGGGATTTTCATTGGATACTCCTGACAGTAAAGTAAATTGAGTTTCGTTCGTCTACTGGCTGATCATGTAAGTGAGCCAGTCACCTTTTTCCTGTGCCGAACATTCGCGCCCGAGCACCTCATTACAATTGCGTCTGAACCATTTTTCCACTTTTGCCGGATCGGTATAACGTGACGGCGTAACCGATGCCGCCATGGCTTCAATGGCCTTGCCGGTCAGAGTGTGGCCAGTATCATTCGGGCCCTTGCCATGGCAGGAGGTGCAGGCCGGGGTATCGGCCTTGCCACCGGCGAAAGCCTTGGTGTGCAGAGTTTGCCCACGTGTGGCGGAAAACCCTGCAAATGACGGTTCAGAGGACTTGGCGGCAGCGGCATAGCCAGTCAGTAGTTCCTCGCGCGGACCGGCAAAACAGGACGGGGTCAGGATCATGCTGATGACACCCACAGCGGTGATGGCGAAAGCTCGTTTCATGTTTGCTCCTTGTAATAAAGTTGGTGTGGGGCGCACTATGCGCGGGGCGAGCTGAATAGAAGGTGAATTCGCTGTTCATCCTGTGTTCAGGATTGATAGACTACAAAGGCCATCAATTGAAAAATCTTGCGGGGGTGCGAAGATGTTGAACAGAAATTCATCAGTCGTATTGCGGGCAGCCGTATTGGTATTGGCATTACTGTGCGCCGGGTCAATTCAGGCTGGCGATGCGCACGACCAGGATCGCGCACGCCAGGCGTTGGAAGCCGGTGAAATATTGCCTTTGCGGACGATCCTTGAAAAAATTGAACGCGACTATCCCGGGCAGGTCATGGAGGTGGATCTGGAACGCAAAGAGTCGCGCTGGATTTACGAAGTCAAAGTGCTGCGTATGGGAGGGACGCTGATCAAACTCAAATACGATGCCCGCGATGGCGCCCTGCTCGGTGCCAAGACACGCGAGGAGAAAGACCAGCATCGTGGGGAGAGCCGCTAATGCGCATTTTGGTGGTGGAAGATGAGCCGATGCTGCTTGCACAACTGGTCGAAGGATTGAGCGAAGCCGGCTATGTGGTGGATACGGCGAACAATGGCGCTGATGCCCATTTTATCGGTGAAACCGAACCGTTCGATGCCGCTGTTCTGGATATTGGCCTGCCGCAAATGGATGGTATTACCGTACTGAAAAAATGGCGTGCCACCGGACGTATGATGCCGGTGCTGATTCTCACCGCACGCGACGGCTGGCACGAAAAGGTGGCTGGCATCGATGCCGGTGCCGACGACTACCTGACCAAGCCTTTTCACATGGAAGAGCTGCTGGCCCGCCTGCGTGCGCTGATTCGCCGCACCAGTGGTCACGCCAGCGCAGAATTGGTGTGCGGGCCATTGACGCTCGACACCCGCAGTAGCCGCGTTGCCGTGGATGGCCGGGCACTGACGCTGACCAGTCACGAATATCGCGTGCTTTCATACCTCATGCACCATCAGGGCGAAGTGGTTTCACGCGGTAGTCTCACCGAACATATCTATGCGCAGGATTTCGACCGTGACTCGAACACTGTCGAGGTTTTCATCGGCCGTTTGCGCAAGAAACTGCCGCCGGGCCTGATCGAAACAGTGCGTGGCCTGGGCTACCGCCTCGCCAAGCCGCAATGAATCCGGCTGCGTCGCACAGATCGTTACGCGTCCGCCTGCTGGTCGGTACGCTGTTCTGGATCGCGGCATCAATTCTGGTCGCCGGCTGGGGGCTGGGCAATCTGTTCCGCCAGCATGTCGAATTGCAGTTCCATGCAGAGTTGAAAACGCATCTCGACCAATTGACCGCGCAACTGGTGGTGGACCCGCAAGGCCGACTCACTCTCTCGGCGCCGTTGAGTGACCCGCGCCTCAACAAACCCTTTGCCGGGCTGTACTGGCAGATTGACCGCGTCGCGGCTGTCGGCAAGCCGGCGGCAGCCGCAGTGATGCGATCTCGTTCCCTGTGGGATCAGGTGCTCGTGGCGCCAGAGGACACTCCTCTCGACGGGGAAGTTCACCAGCATCGGGTGACCGGCCCGGACGGAGCGATGTTGGGGCTGGTTGAACGAACCGTGCGGATTGATGAGATGCCGCTGCGCCTGATTGTCGCCGCAGACGAGCGCTTGATGATCGAGCCGGTCGAGCGCTTTAACGGGGTGCTATGGCTGGCACTCGGCGCACTGGGACTGGGCTTGGCAATAGCGGCTTTGGTGCAGGTAATTATCGGTTTGGCGCCGTTACGTAAATTGCGCGATGCGCTTGGGCGCGTGCGTAACGGAGAATCCCGGCAGTTGGAAGGAGATTTCCCTGCGGAAATTATGCCACTGGTCGAAGAATTTAACGCCGTGCTGGCGCAAAATACCGAAATTGTTCAGCGCGCGCGCACCCACGCCGGCAATCTCGCTCACGCGCTGAAGACTCCCTTGAGCGTTCTCGCCAATGCCGCCAACGGCAAGGATGAGGCGCTTGCCCGTTTGGTGGTCACCCAGGTTGATAGTGCGCGCAAGCAGGTGGATTACCATCTGGCGCGTGCGCAAGCCGCCGCCGCAGTACGCTTACCCGGTGCGCGCACGCCTCTCAAACCTGTCGTTGACGGGCTGGTGCGGACGATGCAACGGATTCACGCCGAGCAAAATCTCGAACTGTTGGTACACCCTCTGGCGGCAGCACTGGTTTTTCGCGGCGAAGAACAGGATTTGCAGGAAATGCTCGGCAACCTGCTCGACAATGCCTGCAAGTGGGCCGTGCACCGTATCGAAATAAACGCACGCATCGAACAGGATAATCTCGAGATTTGCGTTGATGACGACGGCAAGGGAATCCCTGCCGATCAGCGGGATGCCATGATCCGGCGGGGCGTCAGAGCCGACCAGCAGATGCCAGGCACCGGACTCGGGCTGTCCATCGTCGATGATCTGGCACGCTTGTATGGCGGGCTGCTTACGCTGGCAAACTCGCCACTGGGTGGTTTACGGGTGACTTTGACTTTGCCCGCCGCACGATAATCCACACGTGACATCCTTGTGACAGCGGATGTCACAACAAACCGGAAAAATACTGAAAAATACCAAAATAGCCAGCAAGCAGAAACTGGCGACTTTGTTGGTGTTGGTGCCCGGAGCCGGAATCGAACCGGCACGCTGGTTTTACCCTAGCGACGGATTTTAAGTCCGTTGTGTCTACCAATTTCACCACCCGGGCGGGTATTGGGAGGCGCGAGCCGGAGTCAAATGGGCCGAATTGGATTTGCAATCTGGTACAAATTAGGCTGGGTGTGGGTTTCAACCATTCACCAACTCGTCTGCCAATTTACGCCTCGCTATTGGGGACGGGAATGTATCAGATATTCTCTGCCCTGACGAGCGGCAGTACGAACAGTTTCGTCTGTGCGTCGATGGGATCATCGCTGCATCTCCCAATGGCATGCGGATCGGCTTTAATCCAATTTACGCGATTGGATTCCGACGAAGTGAAGAATTGAGCGTTCAGCCACAGCAGTTTTAAAAAGCGGATGTTCAGGCTAAACAGGCAGGTTTGCCTCTTTTGATCGTTGCGGTGAGTTAAATAGTGCCAAACCTACTCGATACAAAGCCCAGAACAAGATCAACGGTATGACCAGCGTTTGCAACAGAAACACCACAATGAGTTTTATAACGTGGCTGACTATCTGCTCTGCCATATTTTTAAGGTTCTTAATACGCTCTTTAGCAGCCTGCCAATTTGTTGGTTCTTCATTTTCAGTTACCAAGTTACTTGCTGGTTTTTGCGGAAGCCAGCCAGTAATCCAACTGGGTTTGTCACTGGGCGTGGCAGCGGGCGTCTTGTTTGGAATGTCAGTATTTGGATCAGATAATTTCAACTGGCTTGAGCTCAGCTCCACTGCATTTTGGCTTTTTGAATATTCTCCGGCTAAAAATTGTTGATATACAGCATCACTGCCAATAGTAACCAATGGCACAATAAATCGTATCATCAGGAGTGCAAATAGTATTTTTGACAGCAAAGTTGGCGGCACTTTCCCTTGCCATCGCAACAGAACCCAGCTGGCAGCAGCGACCGACAGAAGTAGAGAAAAAATCCAGAATTGGCCTATGCGTAGTAATATGTCCATGATGCCAAATGCAACACTGGCAATCAACATGAATTCTGCAAATTTTTCCACTAAATCGTTAACCGGATCCAGGATTTGTCCGATGGAAAAATTGATTCCTATACCCATAGGCTGAATGGCTACCTCGGTGCCCTGTGCCACCGAAATTACTGCATTCAGTGTTCGGGCAACTGCAAAACTTACCAGCGCTCTTTTAAGTCCGGCCTCAACTTGAGGTTTTGCAGTTTCATCCAGTGGCTTTAGCCATGCAACAGCCAAAATAATTGCGAGCAATGGCAAAAGAACCATTTTTTCTATTTTTGGTGTTATCAACATGAGCAGCCCTTTCAGAGAATCATTTGTGCGACAAAATTACCTCTCGTTATGCTAACCCCCCGCAATTTCCCTCTTCATTCTTGAAGGCATTAGCGGATTGTCAGCTGGTCAACCCTTGCTGCCAATAAGCTCGATTTTATAGCCATCAGGATCACAGACAAACGCGATAATCGTTGTCCCGCCTTGCATCGGTCCGGCCTCGCGAGTCACTGTACCACCGCGCCGTTTTATCTCATCGCAGGCAGCATAGACATTATCAACCTCTATGGCGATATGGCCGAACCCGGTGCCCATCTCGTAGCGGTCTACACCCCAGTTATAGGTTAACTCGATCACAGCCTCGTTACTCTCATCACCATACCCGACAAACGCCAGTGTAAATTTTCCATCTGGATAATCGTTGCGGCGAAGCAGCTTCATGCCGAGCACATGTGTATAGAAGTCAATGGAACGGTCAAGATTACCGGTTCGGATCATCGTGTGAAGTATTCTCATTTTGTTTCCCTCAATTAATTGTGGCTAATCTTAACTGCTTGCCAAGCGAGCTTATCCAATTGTTTATCGGATAACCATGCTTGACAACAGAACATTCGTTCTCTTATAGTGACAGCACGTTCGTTCTGCACAGGTGCCACCATGACCGATTTTGATTCTACCTCTTCCGAGTCCAGCCCCAGGGACGCCGAGTATCTCGCCAGGCTGCAAGATTATTACGTTGATTGGAAGAGCATTCCCTCCTACGCCTCATTGTGCGAAGTGTTTGGCATTGCTTCCAAATCATGGGTCAAGGCGATTCTGGATCGATTGGGTAAGGCCGGGTTTATAGAGCGCACCCCGGATGGCGTCTGGGTACCGACACGCCAGTTCTTTGCCAGGCCATTGGCTGAGTCTTCCGTTCAGGCGGGTATGCCGGTGCAGGTTACGGCAACCCAGGGGGAATACTTCGTCATCGACGAGATGTTGATCGATAGTCCGTCCACGACCACGCTGATTCCGGTCAAAGGCGATTCGATGATCGATGCCGGTATCCATGGCGGGGATGTCGCCGTGGTCGAGAAACGTCTGACTGCGAATGTCGGCGATATCGTGGTGGCCATTGTGGACAACGAATTCACTCTGAAGACATTGGACAAGGAGCGCGGCAAGTTCGTCCTGCGCCCGGCCAATCCCGCCTTTCCGGTAATCCGCCCCCACGGCTCACTGGAAATCTTTGGCGTACTGGTCGGCTTGATCCGCAAATACAGGAAATAACCCCATGCAACAGATTCAATCTGGTTGTGGCCGTCGTGCCACGCCCTCAGTCCTGCTCTCCCTGACGCATCCGAACAAGGAGCTGTTCCTTCGGCAGCGCGCCCTGCTGCGCAAGGCGGTTCCGGCGGGTTTCCCCTCTCCTGCCGATGACTATGTGCAGCAACGTCTGAGCCTGGATGAGCATCTTGTACAGCATAAGGAATCGACCTTCTTCATGCGGGTATCGGGAGATTCCATGCGTGGCCTGGGTATCTTCGATGGCGATCTGCTGGTGGTGGACCGTTCCGTCCGCGCCACCCACGGTTGCGTGGTGGTTGCCGTGGTGGATGGCGAATTTACCGTAAAACAGTTATTGCACACTCCGGAAGGCAAGGTGCTGCGCGCGGCGCACCCGGATTATTCCGACATACCGATCATGCCAGAACAGGATTTTGAAATCTGGGGAGTCGTCACCTGGAACGTCCACAAACACACTCCTTAAGCTATGCAACGCGCCATCGCCCTGGTGGACTGCAATAACTTCTACGTTTCCTGTGAGCGGCTGTTTCAACCAAAACTGGAAGGCAAACCTGTGGTGGTGCTGTCCAATAATGACGGCTGCGTGGTGTCCTGCTCTCGGGAGATCAAGGAGTTGGGCATCAAAATCGGCACACCGTGGTTCCAGTTGAGGGACATCGCCAGGCAGTACGGCATCGTCTCTTTCTCATCCAACTACACGCTGTATGCCGACCTGTCCAACCGGGTGATGTCGCTGCTGTCCCAGTTCAGCCCGGATCAGGAGGTGTATTCCATTGATGAATCCTTTCTCGATCTGACCGGTATTCCCGGCAGGCATGGTGATTATGGACAACAGATACGCGTGACCATCAGGCGGTGTGTCGGCATTCCGGTGTGCATCGGGATTGCCCCAAGCAAAACGTTGGCGAAGCTGGCCAACCATATCGCAAAGAAGCAGACGATGTATCGCGGTGTGTGCAATTTCAACGCAATGGTGGCAGCCGAGCTGGACAGCCTACTGTCTGGAATTGAGGTGGGTGAGGTATGGGGTATCGGGCGACGCATCACTTCACGACTGAAAATGATGGGCATCCACACAGTGCTGGATTTGAAGCGCGCACCAGCCAAGCGCATCCGTGCCGAATTCGGCGTGGTGACCGAGCGGACAGCGGCGGAGTTGAATGGGGAGTGTTGCCTGGAGCTGGAGGGTGTCACCTCTCCCCGTCAGCAGATCATTTGTTCGCGCTCATTCGGCTCACTGCTCTCCAGCCTGTCGGACCTGGAGCAGGCAGTGATTGCCTATGTCAGCCGTGCTGCCGAGAAGCTGCGCAGCGAGCGTTCCGTCGCCGGCGGTATTCAGGTCTATATTCGTACCAACCCGCACAGGGAGCGGGATCCGCAATACCGGCAGTCCATTTTGATGGCGCTATCTTCCCCAACTGACAACACGCGTTTGCTTTGTCATGCTGCATTGACAGGTCTTCGCCAGATATACCGCACTGGTTTTTCCTACCAGAAGGCCGGAGTCATGCTGACCGAGATTCTTCCCGCATCGGCGCGGCCACGCTCGCTGTTTGATGACATCGATGCACAGCAACGATCCGCCTCATTGATGTCCACGCTAGACAGAATCAACCGGCGCATGGGCAGCGGTACGATGCAGCTATTAGGCGAAGGCTTGAGAAAAGATTGGGCAATGAAGCGCGGGAGTCTGTCGCAACGGTGTACGACAGAATGGGGGGAGTTGCCGAGCGTGCAGGCATTGGTAGAATGCCGGAATGGCAAAAGACATGAGTGATTACAGAACCCATGATTTCATCAACACCATGCCCAATGTGGTTTGCGGGCAGGTGCTGATGGATCGCCAACGACACATCGCTATCGTTGCAAAAAAAGGGCGCACATCCTTCCATCTCATCTGTGTCAGTTCCGGAATGCTGAGGGCCGAAAAATGCACGCCACAGCAAATCACGGCTGAATGGATGGATGCGGAATACCCTTACGAGAAGGCGCTGGCTCATCTGCTGGATATGGGGCGCAAGCATGGCGTTACCGATGCCGCCAAGGTGCTGCTGGATGGATTGGCAAAACACGGGAAAGAGCCAATGCAAGGTCGGCTATTTTCATGAGCGGGGTAAATGTCTATTTTTTAAAATGGTGAATGAACCAAGTCGACCCGCTTGGGCATTCGTGGACTACTTCACTTGCGGTGCTGACTGGCATTTTGGTGCCTGAAACCGTCATTTCACTGCTTCAACATTGTTTGCGGCCCAACCACCACAACCAAGCGTATCCCAGCACTCCCGACAATACCGATGCTGCTAACACACCGATCTTAGCCATCAACAGAAATTTATCCTGTCCGGCAAAACCGAGTTCTGCGATAAAAATAGACATGGTAAAACCGATACCGCCCAACAACGATACGGCGGCAATCTGTGAAAAACGTGTGCCGCTCGGCAGTTGCCCGATGCCGAAGCGTAACGCCAGCCAGCATGCACCAGTGATACCGATGAATTTACCCAGCACCAATCCGACCGTTACACCCAGCATCACCGGATGCGTCAGCGTCTCACTCAACTCGCCGGCATGTAACGGGATACCGGCATTGAACAAGGCAAAGATTGGAATCACCAAGAATGCCACCGGTAGATGTAGAACATGCTCCAGGTGTTGTAATGGTGTCTGCACACCGCGCGCGCCGCTCTCCAGCGTCTGGGCGATCATGTGCAGCTCCTCATTGGTCATGATGTTGGCGCCAGACTGGATGCTGGTATCGTAGCGCCCGAGCAGTTCCTTGATGCGCGCACTAAACAAGCCGGGATTATATTTTGATCGGGCCGGCATGGCGAATGCACACAGCACACCCGCCAGCGTGGCATGTATTCCAGATTGCAACAGTGCGTACCAGAGCAGTAGCCCCACGGCAAAGTATGGCAGCACACGGCGGATGCCAACAATATTCAACACGATCAACAGCAGTACCAGCACAGTTGCAGTGGCCAACCAATCAAATGCCAATTGCTGTGTATAGAAAGTCGCGATCACCAGTACCGCGCCCAAGTCATCCACAATTGCAAGTGCCACCAAAAATGTGATCAGCGCTTTGGGCACGCGACTGGCCAACAAGACTAATGCGCCCACCGCAAAAGCAATATCGGTAGCCATCGGTATGCCCCAACCTCTTGCCGCATCCCCGGAATGATTGAAGGCCAAATAGATCACCGCAGGCATCACCATGCCGCCGATAGCAGCGATAATGGGCAATGCTGCCTGGCGCAGATCAGAGAGCTCGCCTACCAGCATTTCGCGCTTTAGCTCCATACCGACCACGAAAAAGAACAGTGTCATCAGGCCTTCATTCACCCAGTGATGCAAACTCATGTCAATATTCCACGATCCGACTTGAATACTCATCGGTACGTGAAGCAAATGCAGGTATGTATCTGAAAAGAAACTGTTGGCCAATATCATGGCTACTATTGCCGTGCCCATCAGCAACATGCCACTGGTGGTCTGGCGATGTATGAACTGCTCGAACGGGGTTAATACCTTGATAAAGGCGCGCTCCCACGGCGCATAGATGATGTCTTGTTCAGGTTGTTGCTCGTCTTGGTTTTGTTCTGTCATGGTGTGGATTAAATTTCAAATTACGCGAGATGAGGTTGCCATCCCTGAAAAGGGGTGCTTATTCGAAATTGAAAGGCGGCCCCGTTAACTACGCTTCATCGGGCTGAATAACACGCATCTCTGTGCCGGGTATGCGTGTATCTGCGGCTTGTTTTGATGAATCCCCTTTGGGTTGCAGGGTAGCTCATCGCGTGTCGACGACGGGAGCAAAAATACGCCGGAAGTGACGCGTTTGTTGGGTTTGAATTTGGAGGCGCGAGCCGGAGTCGAACCGACCTACTCGGATTTGCAATCCGGTGCATAACCGCTTTGCTATCGCGCCGTGTCGAAAAACACTGACTGAAACGATTAAGGGAAAGCGAGAAAGCTTTCCCTTGGATTTGGAGCGGGAGAAGAGTCTCGAACTCTCGACCTCAACCTTGGCAAGGTTGCGCTCTACCAACTGAGCTACTCCCGCAAAACGAGTGCGCATTATAGGGATATTCAAATTTCTGTCAATAATCTTGCCGGAAAATCTTGTCGCAAAGATATTCATTGTCAAAGCGTTTTCAGTTTGAATAAGCGCATGAAATTCTCGGTGGTACGCCGCCCTACTTCCTCCGTGCTGATGCCACGTAGCATGGCAATTTCTTCGGCGACATGCTTCACATAAGCCGGCTGGTTGAGCTTGCCGCGATGCGGCACGGGCGCCAGATACGGCGCATCGGTCTCGATCAGGATGCGCTCCAGCGGCGTACGCTGCGCCACCTCCTTAATTTGCTTGGCATTTTTGAAGGTGATGATGCCGGAAAAGGAGATGTAGAAGCCCATCGCCAGCGCGGCTTCGGCCACTTCCCAGGTTTCGGTAAAACAGTGCATCACCCCACCCGCTTTTGCGGCATTCTCCTCCGCCATGATGCGTAGCGTGTCTGCGGCAGCTTCGCGGGTGTGAATGATGAGTGGCCTGCCGCATTCACGCGCGGTGCGGATGTGGTTGCGAAAGCGCATCCGCTGCCATTCCAGATCGCCCTTGAGCCGGAAATAATCCAGCCCGGTTTCGCCAATGGCGATCACTTTGGGATGTTGCGCCAGCTCTACCAGCCGTGCGACATCAGGCTCTTCGATCCCCTCATAATCGGGATGTACCCCCACCGAAGCGTAGATATTCGGATGTTGTTCGACAAGCGCCAGCACTTGTGGAAAATTTGCCAGATTGACCGAAACACACAGCGCAGCGGCAACCTCGTTGTGCCGCATTTGTGCCAGCACCTCGGCAATGTTTCCGGCCAGATCCGGAAAATTGAGGTGACAATGAGAATCAACGAACGACATAATTATTCGAGCATAAGCCGACGATAGGAAAACAACAGCGACTCCAGAAACAGCTTGGGGTTGAGCGTATGCTGCGCCTCACGTTTTGTGCCTTGCAGGTAACTTTGCAGCCGTGCCAGATTCAACGGCGCAATGGGTTCAACCAGTTTTCTGACGGCCGTCTCTTCGCCGATATGGTAGCGCAGCCTGCCCGCCAGTTTCATCGTGCTCAGGTCATAACTCCATTGTTGCAACCATTGCACCACCATCACCTGCTCGGTTTTTTGCAATGCCTCGGCCAACGCAAATACATCCAGCACAGCGGGTTGGCGCAAGGCGTGCAGCAATTTATCGCGCCCTTCGCTGCCGAGTTGCTCATCCAGTTGGGCCGCTTGTAGCGGCGCAAAACCGGATGCCGCAAGTGCCTCGGCGGGATTCTTCACGCCCTGCCCCGCCAACCAGCGAACGGCGTTTGCCGCATCGGGCGCAGATAGCGCAAAAGACAGGCAACGACTCAGGATGGTCGGCAACAATTGCTGTGGCTTGTGCGACACCAGAATGAACAGCAATCCGTGCGGTGGCTCTTCAAGATTCTTCAGCAACGCATTCGCGGCATTGGCGTTCATTGCCTCGGCGGGATGGATGATGACCACGCGCCTGCCGCCCTGGTGCGCCGACATACCGCAAAAATCTGCCAAACTGCGCACCTGATCGACAGAAATCTGTTTGCTGGGTTTTTTGCCGGATGCGGGCTTGAAATCTTCACTTTCCTCGCCATCCAGGCTCAATGCATCAGGCTGTAACAGGCGAAAATCCGGGTGCGAACCCTGGCCAAACCAGTGGCAGGAAGAACATTGCCCGCAGGCCAAACCTGAGTCAACGGGATGCTCGCACAGCAGACTTTGTGCAAATTGCATTGACAGGTCGAGCTTGCCGATACCCTTGGCTCCCTTGAACAGCAGACCATGTAGCGGACGCTTGTGCAGCTCCTGTAAACGTACCCAGTCATTTTTTTGCCAAGGATATATATTATTCATATCAATGAGCTGCAATAATCTCTTCAAGTTTTTGTTTGATTACATTGATTGACTGTGCCGCATCAATGACGATATAGCGCTGCGGGTTTTGCTGCACGCGTCTATGGTACCCGGCGCGCACCCGTTCGAAGAAGTCGGCCTGTTCCTGCTCAAAGCGATCCAGCGAGGTATTATTTGCCAGACGCTGTCTCGCGACCTCTACCGGGACATCGAAGAACAATGTCAGGTCGGGCTGCAGGTCAGCATGCACCCATTGCTCAAGCTGGCTTAGCTTGCCCCAGTCCAGCCCCCTGCCGCCGCCCTGATAAGCGAAGCTGGCATCGCTGAAGCGGTCTGAAACTACCCATTTGCCGGTATGCAATGCCGGTTTGATGACTTGCTCGATATGTTCCAGGCGCGCCGCAAACATCAGCAGCGCCTCAGTGCCGATGCCCATCGACTGGTTCAGCAGTATCTCGCGCAGTTGTTCGCCAAGCGCTGTGCCGCCCGGTTCGCGCGTGACCACCACATCGAGGCCGCGCTGCCGCAGCGCATCGGCAAACCATGCCAAGTGGGTGCTCTTGCCAGCCCCATCTACGCCCTCAAAAGTAATAAATTTACTCATCTCTGGTATCGGTTCACCGCACGATTGTGCTCGGTCAGGTTGCCGGAAAAGTGCGAACTGCCGTCGCCGCGCGCTACGAAGTATAACGCGTCGGTCTGTGCCGGGTGCAGTGTCGCTTGCAACGCGGCCAAACCAGGCAAGGCGATCGGCGAGGGCGGTAAACCACCGCGCGTATAGGTATTGTAGGCGGTATCGGTCAGCAGATCGCGCTTGCGCAGATTGCCGTCGAACGTTTCGCCCAGACCGTAAATTACCGTCGGATCGGTCTGCAGCAACATCCTCTTGCGCAGCCGGTTCATGAATACACCGGCAACCATGGCGCGGTCATCCGGAATGCCGGTTTCCTTTTCAACGATGGATGCCAGAATCAGTGCCTGATAGGGGGTTTGCAGGGGCAAATCCGCTTCACGCGTGGCCCAGGCTTTCTGCAGGTGTTGCTGCATAGCCTGGTATGCATTTCTGAGTATCACAAGATCGCTGCTACCGACAGAAAATTGATAGGTGTCGGGGAAAAACAAGCCCTCGGGGTGGCTTTCTGGCGCATCGATGTGCTGCAGAATTTCCATATCGGTCAGAGTTAGCGTGTCATGCGTGATATCCGGGCTGGCGTTCAGCGCGGCGCGCAACTGTCTGAACGACCAACCTTCAATAATACTGAGTTGCCTTTGAACAACCCGTCCTTCGCTGATGATTTTCAGCAATTCCAGCGGCGATACCGGACGTTGCAGCGCGTAATGGCCTGCCTTGAGTTGCGCTGATTTGCCCTGCAGGCGCGCCAGCCAGATAAATGCCCAGTCCTGCTTCAGTAGCCCGGCCTGGCGCATCTCCCGCGCCATAACCTTCAGGCTGCTGCCCTGCTTCAAGGTAAATTCAAACGGCGTCACAGGCAGCGGCAACGGGTAGTGGACGTAGTAGCCAATCCCCAGTGTAGTGAGCAGCACCAGCAAAGTGGTCAAAGCTAGTAGCCGTCGTATCATCTACACTGCTCCTCAAGATATTGGCGAATTTGCTTGGCAACTGGAAAATGGCCCCGGTGGTACTGTTCCAGTTCGCGTATCGGCCACAGCCCGATAATACTGTTCACGATGAATAGCTCGTCGGCATGCAAAGCCTCTTCCAGCATGACATCGCGCACCTGCAGCACAATGCCATGCTGCAATGCCCATGCCATGACTCTTCCGCGCTGTATTCCTGCCACACCGCAGCGTGACAGGTCCGGCGTGACCAGTTTGCCTTGCGACACCATGAACAGGTTACTGCGTATTCCCTCAATCAGATGCCCTTCGGTATCCAGCAACAGCCCTTCGGCAAGCTCCCTGTCACACGACTGCTCATCACGCAATTCTGCCGCCGCCAGCACATTTTCCAGGCGGTTCAGGTGTTTGACACATGCGAGACGGGGTTGAGCAGGCAGGCGCAGACTGCATATACGTGCCTTGATACCCTGCGTCGCCCATTCCGCCGGGTAGTCAGGCAAAGGCGAAAAGTCCCAGATGCGTGTAGGCGGTGCATCGGCGGAAGGCGTGTAACCGCGTGCGCTCTCACCGCGCGTGACAATCAGCTTCACCACACCGTCCGGGTGCTGCGCGAGCACTTGATCCAATTCTGAGCAAAGCAGCGCCTCTTCCGGGCAGGTTATGCCCAATTTACCGCAATCACGTTGAAGTTTCAGGTAATGCAAGTCCCAGTGCCGCGCCTTGCCCTGAACGGTACGCAGGGTGCGAAACACCCCGTCGCCATAGAGCAGGCCACGATCACGAATACTGATTGAGTTACCGGGTACGCCGTTGACCAGCATCGACGGGAGGGATCAGACTTTGCGGAACACTAGGGAGCCGTTGGTTCCGCCGAAGCCGAAGTTGTTATTGACCGCAACATTAATTTTCATGTCGCGCGCAGTATTGGCGCAGTAATCCAGATCGCATTCCGGGTCCTGCTCAAAAATATTGATGGTCGGTGGTGAAATCTGGTGGTGCACCGCCAATGTGCAGAAAATCGACTCGATGCCGCCCGCCCCACCCAGAAGATGACCTGTCATCGATTTGGTGGAATTCACCACCAGCTTTCCGGCATGGTCGCCGAATGCCAGCTTGATTGCATCAGTTTCGTTCTTGTCGCCCAGCGGCGTCGAAGTGCCATGCGCGTTGACGTACTGCACGTCCTGCGGATTCAGTCCGGCATTACGTAATGCATTCAACATGCTACGTTTCGGTCCGTCGGTATTCGGTGAAGTAATATGGTAAGCATCGCCACTCATGCCATAACCGGCCAGTTCCGCATAAATTTTTGCGCCACGCGCCATGGCATGCTTGTATTCTTCCAGCACCATCACTCCCGCGCCTTCGCCGATCACGAAACCGTCACGATCCTTGTCCCAGGGGCGACTGGCGGTGGCCGGATCATCGTTACGCGTGCTGAGCGCGCGTGCGGCAGCGAAGCCGCCTACCGCCAGCGGACTGATCGTCGCTTCGGCACCACCGGCAATCATCACATCCGCATCACCATACTCAATGATGCGCGCCGATTCGCCGATGCAATGTGTGCCGGTGGTGCAGGCGGAAACCATCGCCAGGTTCGGCCCCTTCAGTCCATACATCACGGATAGATTGCCGGAAATCATGTTGATGATGGTGCCCGGGATGAAAAATGGCGAGATTTTGCGCGGCCCTGCAGTCAGAAAATCGTTGTGCGTCTCCTCGATCATCGGCAAACCGCCGATGCCGGAGCCGATGTTGACACCGATACGTTCGGCATTAGCTTCGGATACTGCCAGTCCGGAATCCTTGAACGCCTCCATGCCGGCAACCAGGCCGAAATGGATAAATCGATCCATACGACGCGCATCTTTGGCGGGAAGATATTGCGTAACGTCAAAATCCTTGACCTCGCCGGCAATCTGCGCCGCCATTGCGGCGGGGTCAAAGCGGGTGATCCGGGTGATGCCGGATTTTCCCGCGATGATGTTCTGCCAGGCAGCGGGAATTCCAATCCCGACCGGGGAGATGATCCCCAGTCCGGTAATGACAACTTTGCGTTTAGACAAACTGACTCCGTTTTGAAAACAGAATATAAATGAAGAGAGGAATTACTTTTGATGCGCCAAAACGTAATCGATGGCTTGCTGCACGGTGGTGATTTTTTCTGCGTCTTCATCGGGAATTTCACATTCGAATTCCTCTTCCAGCGCCATGACCAGTTCCACGGTATCCAGGGAATCTGCACCCAGGTCGTTAACGAAAGAAGACTCGTTTTTGACTTCCGATTCGTTCACACCCAACTGCTCAGCAACGATCTTTTTAACGCGTTGTTCAATAGACATTTATTTCTCCCACCCTGTAAAGTAAAAAAACCGGACGCGATTGTATCAAAATTGCCGGAAATTCCAAATTACTACTTGCGTATACCACAGTGCAACACTCCGTTATTCCAGTGGTGGCGCAATTTTGATGATCTCCTCTACCGTAGTCAGTCCCGCCGCCACCTTCTCCGCCCCGCTTAAACGCAGCGGTTTCATGCCCTCGCGCCGTGCCAGTACCTTGATCTGGGCAAGCTCAGCATCCCTGACCACCAATTTTTTCATTTCTGCACTGAGCGGTAGCATTTCATAGATGCCGGTACGCCCGTGGTAGCCGGTCATGCGACATTCCAGACAACCGGTGGCGACATTTACCTGTTCGGGTTTGGCCGCCTTCCATGGGTGAACCAGCTCCTGCCATGCTTCGTCGCTGATCTCGCCCTGCGTCTTGCAATGCGGGCATAGCGTGCGTACCAGCCGTTGCGCCATCACCCCCAGCAGCGTCGAATTGAGCAGATAGGCGGGTACGCCCAGCTCAAGCAGCCGCGTAACCGCCGAAGGCGCGTCGTTGGTATGCAAAGATGACAGCACCAGATGCCCGGTAAGCGCCGCCTGTACGGCTATTTCGGCAGTTTCCACATCGCGTATTTCACCCACCATGATAATGTCAGGATCCTGACGCAACAGGGTACGCACGCCATCGGCGAAGTTAAGACCGATGTTCTGCTGCACCTGCATCTGGTTAAACGCCGGTTCGATCATCTCGATCGGATCTTCCACGGTGCAGACATTTACCTCTGGTGTAGAAAGTTGCTTCAGCGTGGAATACAGTGTGGTGGTCTTACCCGAGCCGGTCGGCCCGGTTACCAGAATGATTCCGTTCGGCTGGCGCGTCCAGTCTTTCCATAGCACCGTCTGTTCGCGCGAGAAACCGAGGTCGATAAAATTCTTCACCAGTATCTCCGGGTCAAAGATACGCATGACCAGCTTTTCGCCGAAGGCGGTCGGCATAGTGGAAAGGCGCAACTCGATCTCATCGCCATCCGCACTGACAGTCTTGATACGGCCATCCTGCGGCCTGCGCTTCTCCACCATATCCATACGCCCCAACAGTTTGATGCGATTGGTGATGGCGTTGGTTACACTGGAAGGAAGTTGATAGACCTGATGCAGCACACCGTCGATACGGAAACGCACGATACCGATGTCGCGGCGCGGCTCCAGATGGATATCGCTGGCGCGCTGCTCGAAGGCATATTTGAACAACCAATCCACCAGCGTCACCACATGCTGTTCATTGGCGTCCAGATTCTTGTTCTTGCCCAGCTCAACCAGTTGCTCGAAATTCTGCACGCCGCCGGACTGCCCCATCCTGGCCTTGCTGGCGAGCTGCACGGAATTGGCAAGACTGTATATTTCCGGCAAGTAGTAATTGATATCGTCAGGACTGGCCAGTACCAGCCTGACCTTAAGGTTAAGAATGCGCTCCAGATCCGCCACCCAGCCGGTAAGGAACGGCTCGGCGGTGGCGATGGTTACTTCGCGTTCACCAACCTTGACCGGCATGATCTTGAGCCGCTCGGCGTAAGACTTGGAAACAACATTGGCGATGCCGCCGAAATTCAATTGCAGCGGATCAATGTGAAAATAAGGGATACCGGCATGCGTTGCCAGCCACTCGGTGAGAAATTCGATGGTCATCAGCTTGCCGGATGGTAACGCGGTGCGCCACTTCTGGCCGGCAATGACCGCCAGCGGATGTGAACGATCAGCTTTATGATTCCTGGCCAGTTTTTCCGCCTCTGTAGGCAGCAGCATCCGATCCTGCACCAGCCAGTGCAAAACCCCGTCCAGTGTCAGCTTGCGCTCATGGGGTTGCGGCGTAAGGGAGGTTTCCTTGCTCATATCGCTGGCCATCCGGATGGAATGACGCAAGTCTAATGATTTATGCGCGCAAGGGGAATGCGTTTATCCGGCCATACCCGCAAAAAATAAATACTTAGATCTGCCTAGCCACGGCTGGCACGCTTGCGTTCATTTTCAGTCAGGTAACGCTTGCGCAGGCGAATCGACTGCGGCGTGATCTCCACCAGCTCGTCGTCATCGATAAATTCCACAGCGGATTCCAGCGTCAGGCGGACCGGCGGGGTCAGGCGTACCGCTTCATCGGTGCCGGAAGCGCGCACGTTGGTCAGCTGTTTGCCCTTGATCGGATTGACCACCAGGTCATTGTCACGGCTGTTGATGCCGATAATCATGCCCTCATACAGCTTGTCGCCGGGTGATACAAACATGCGGCCGCGTTCTTCCAGCTTCCACAGCGCGTAGGCCACCGCCTCGCCTTTTTCAGCCGAAACCAGCACGCCGTTGCGGCGTCCGGGCATATCGGCCTTGACTGGTGCGTAATCATCAAATACATGCGCCATGATGCCGGTGCCACGCGTCAGCGTCATGAATTCCGACTGGAAGCCAATCAGGCCGCGTGCCGGAATGCGGTATTCCAGGCGCACCCGGCCATGCCCGTCCGGCTGCATGTCCTGCAAGTCGCCGCGCCGCCGACCCAACTCTTCCATCACCGCGCCCTGATTGGCATCCTCCACATCCACGGTCAGCACCTCGAAAGGCTCGCATTTCTCACCGTTGATTTCGCGGTATACCACGCGCGGCTTGCCCACTGCCATCTCGAACCCCTCGCGGCGCATGTTTTCCAGCAGGATGGTCAGATGCAATTCGCCGCGACCGGCCAGCAGAAACACGTCGGTCTCATCGGTATCCTCGACGCGCAGCGCCACATTCACCAGCAATTCTTTATTCAGCCGGTCGCGAATCTGGCGGCTAGTGACAAACTTTCCTTCCTGGCCGGCCAGTGGCGAGCTGTTCACCATCATGTTCATGGTCAGGGTCGGTTCGTCGACCTTGGGCATCGGCAAGGCTTCCGGATTGTTCACATCAGCCAGCGTTACGCCGATGCCGATGTCATCAATGCCGTTGATCAACACGATATCACCGGCAAGGGCTTCTTCCAGCAACACGCGTTCAATGCCGCGAAAGCCGAGCACCTGATTGACGCGCGCGCGCTTCTGGGTATTGCTGCCACTCATCACCATTACGTCCTGACCGGGCTTGATACGGCCACGGCGCACACGGCCCACACCGATACGCCCGACGAAACTGGAATAATCCAGCGCGGAAATCTGCAACTGTAGCGGTGCATCCACATCTGCTTTTGGCGCAGGGACATGCTTGAGCACCGTCTCGAACAGCGGGCGCATGTCCGGGCTGGGCTTGGCCAGATCCAGCATGGCATAGCCGTTCAGCGCCGACGCGTATACCACCGGAAAATCCAGCTGCTCCTCGGTCGCACCGAGCTTGTCGAACAGATCGAAGGTCTGGTTGATCACCCAGTCCGGACGCGCGCCGTCGCGGTCCACCTTGTTGATCACCACGATAGGGCGCAAACCCAAGGCCAGTGCTTTTTTGGTGACGAAGCGGGTCTGCGGCATTGGCCCGTCCACCGCATCCACCAGCAGCAGCACACCATCCACCATACCCAGCACGCGCTCCACCTCGCCGCCAAAATCGGCGTGGCCGGGTGTGTCCACAATATTGATGTGCACGCCCTCGTAATCCACCGCACAGTTCTTTGCCAGAATGGTGATGCCGCGTTCTTTTTCTATGTCATTGCTGTCCATGACGCGCTCGGCAACCTGCTGGTGCGAGGAAAACGTGCCGGGCTGCCTGAGCAGCTTGTCCACCAGCGTGGTCTTGCCGTGGTCAACGTGGGCGATGATGGCGATATTGCGAAGCGCGCGGGACATGGGGTAACTACCTACTGAATTCAAAGGGCGCGCATTCTAGCATAGAGGACGCAGTTACCCTGCATTATTCCGACTTGCCAAAAAATAATGGCGACTCTGCTGGCCGCCATCATCGGTTTGGTGTATCAGCCGCTGGTTTTTACGATGAGCCGCCCAATTCCAGCATCAACTGGTTCACGCGCTTGACGAAGGTGGCAGGATCGTCGAGCTGACCGCCCTCGGCCAGCAGCGCCTGATCGAACAGCACCGCCGCCCAGTCGTCGAATTTCTTTTCCTCGGATTTCAGGCGCAACACCACCGGATGCTGCGGATTGATTTCCAGAATGGGCTGCGCAACGGGTGCCTTCTGTCCGGCGGCCTTGAGCATGCGCGCCAGGTTGCCGCTCAGGTCGTGCTCGTCGGCTACCAGACAGGCGGGCGAATCGGTGAGGCGGTGTGTGACGCGCACTTCCTTAACCTTGTCACCAAGGCTGGCTTTGATTTTTTCCGTCAATTCCTTGAACTCACTCGCCTCTTTTTCTTGTACCTGCTTCTCGGCCTCGTCCTCCAGCTTGCCCAGGTCGAGGCCACCCTTCGCCACCGAGGCCAGCGGCTTGCCGTCGAACTCGGTAAGGTAGCTCAATGCCCATTCGTCAACGCGATCAGACAGCAGCAGCACCTCGATGCCCTTCTTGCGAAACACTTCCAGATGCGGGCTGTTCTTCGCCGCATTGAAGGTCTCGGCGGTGACGTAATAAATCTTCTCCTGGCCTTCCTTCATGCGACCGATGTAATCCGCCAGCGATACGTTTTCTTCCGGCATGTCGGCATGGGTCGATGCAAAGCGTAAAAGTCCGGCAATCTTATCCTTGTTAACGAGGTCCTCGCCGACGCCCTCTTTCAGTACCTTGCCGAACTGCTCCCAGAAGGTGACGTATTTTTCCTTGCCGTTCTCGGCCATATCGGTCAGCAAGCTAAGTACCTTGCTGGTGCAGCCCTTGCGAATCGCCTCGATATCCTTCGATTCCTGCAATATCTCGCGCGACACGTTGAGCGGCAGATCCGCCGAATCGACCACGCCGCGCACGAAGCGCAGATACAGTGGCATCAGCTGTTCGGCATCGTCCATGATGAACACGCGCCGCACGTATAGCTTGATGCCGTGGCGGGCGTTGCGGTCCCACAGATCAAACGGTGCGTGCGCCGGGATGTACAACAACTGTGTATATTCCTGGCGCCCCTCGACGCGCGCGTGCGTCCAGGCCAGCGAGTCGTCATAGTCGTGGCTGACATGTTTATAAAATTCCTGGTACTGCTCGTCAGTGATCTCGCTCTTGCTGCGCGCCCACAGTGCGGAGGCTTGATTCACCGTCTCTTCCTCTGCGGTGATCTCCTGTTTACCTTCCTTCCACTCTTCCTTGAACATCACGATGGGCTGGACGATATGATTGGAATATTTGCGGATGATGTCGCGCAAGCGATGACCATCGAGCAGGTCATCCTGCTCCTCGCGCAGATGCAGCGTGATCTCGGTGCCGCGCGTCGGTTTGTCGACCATTTCAATGGAGAATTCTCCGCCACCATCCGATTCCCAACGCACGCCCTGATTGGCATTCTCACCTGCGCGGCGCGTCAGTACCGTTACCTTGTCCGCAACAATGAAGGAAGAATAGAAACCCACACCGAATTGGCCGATCAGGCTCGCATCCTTCTGCTGGTCGCCGGATAACCGCGAAAAAAATTCGTGCGTGCCAGACTTGGCGATGGTGCCGAGATTGGCGATTACCTCTTCGCGATTCATGCCGATGCCATTGTCGCTGATGGTCAGCGTGCGCGCCGCCTTGTCGTAGCCGATACGAATCGCCATGTCCGAGTCGCTTTCGAACAATGCCGCATTGTGCAGCCCCTCGAAACGCAGCTTGTCACAGGCATCCGAAGCGTTGGAAACCAACTCGCGCAGGAATATCTCGCGGTTGGAATACAGCGAGTGAATCATCAGTTGCAGCAGTTGTTTTACCTCGGTCTGGAAACCCAGGGTTTCGCGGTTGATTGTTGCGCTTTCAGTCATAATTTCTCTCCAGTTATTGATACTTTCATAATTCACGACACCCATGCCGTCATTCCCGCGCAGGCGGGAATCCAGCAAGATAAAAATGCCTTTAGTTTAAACCCTCTGGATTCCCGCCTGCGCGGGAATGACGTGCCAGTTTTTTCATTTCCCTAATGCCATTCTGTATAACGTGACACCGCCTTCAATTATGGAATCTCAATAATTGATAAAGGGCGTGCCTGTAACTGGGGATTACCTGAGATTTTTCAAGAGCGGTGAACGCACCGCTCGTTATTTGGATGGCGTGGTTATTTGTACGCCGGAATAGCTCATGGGAGCGCCGACGTCCGTTTTTTCCTCACCTCTTCGCTACGCCAAACATCCAGCCAACATGGGCGCAATAAGTTCCGCCCAGATGCCAGGTGCGTCGATAATCAGGCATGACAGGAGTATTACGATTATTTACATACGACGGAGCGTAGTTGTCGCCGCCTTGGCGGCTTACAACCACGGCCTACCCCTTGCGGGTGCAATGCCCTTCGGTTTTTGCGTCCTACGCGCGTTGCCAGTCTGCTGAGTGCAGGAAACGCGCCATCGTTATCGTACCTCCGGAGGTACTGCCTCCCCAATTTGGGCTATACGAAGTGCTGCGGCAACAGAGGATATCCTTTCGACGATCTGCTGGAGGATCGGAAACTCGATACCTTCCGCATGCGCGTCGCGAAGAAACATTGCCATCACCTCAGAATTTTTGAGGGCCTTACTGGACTGGTCATAGCCACAGCGGGCTGAGCATTCGTCGCGTAGCGGTAGGTAGCGATCCCCTGCAATCCCTTGTAGGTACGTCTCAATATCGTCCTCAAAAACCGCACAACTTGGATTCATCCCCGTGGCCGGGAAGTCGATTGACGCAGCAGTCCCGAGTTGCAGGAGAGCCCGGTTCGTAGACGCCCCCTTATTCTTTGTCTTGTCGCCATCGAACATGAAGTAGGTTGGAATTCCGAATCCTTGAAAAGCGACGACTGCCCGGTCGATATTATTCTTACCGTTGACAGGAACGACCACAACACCCAGCTCGTCCCATTTCTGGTCCATGAATCTCTGCATAGCCCACAGGGCGGCGACGTCCGAGTCTCCTTCAACAACCACCGCCACATCAGCGAATAGACCCTCGTTCACGATCGAGTTCAGAACAGGTGAGGCGCGGGCGACAAAGGTGTTAGCAGTAAAGTCTTCGGGCCGTCGGCCGGTGATCTGCGCCAAACGCTGAGCAGCTTCAAACCGCGTAAAGGTTGCGAAAGTTGTCACGTGTGGTTGGTCGACTTCGGCCGCAGCCGCCTTTCGGCACATGCGCACATCGTCGAAATGTTCGACATCCACAAAGTAGGGTGAGTGAGTAACGCATACTACTTGTGTGCCCGGTACCACTGGGTTGGCCCCGCGCTGGGCGAGGTCGCGGAGAATTTTCGCCAAATAGCGACTGCGGGCAGGATGCAAATATAGCTCTGGTTCCTCGATAGCAAGGATTAGATCGGGAACGCGCGGGGGTTCCTGCTCGGCAGTTTGGCCAGCGTCATTGGCCGCGGCCGAGTGTGGCTGGGTTATAGAGAGCTGTTCCAGCAGGGCAAGGATCAGGGCGCGCTGCAACCCGTGCCCGCTGTATCGAACCGGTACTTTGAAGCTATCCTCGGACACTGTCACCACGGCGTCCGGCAACGGGATGGTCGGTGGCTTCAGTTCCTCAAAGTCGATCAGCAGCTCCGCGCCAGGTGCGTAGCGCTTGAGCCGGTCTGAAATGAGCCTACCTAGCTCGGCCAACTCGGGAAGATTGTCCCTTCCATAAAGCTGACGGGCTTTCGTCTCGAACTCTTGCTTGAATTCCTGAAAGTCTCGCCGGCTGCTGATGCTGCGCGTGACAATGAGGTCAAGCAATTGCATGATCGCCCCGCGCTTCTCCATCTCCGTAGAAGCGTCTCTGACCGCTGGAACGAGAACAAATTTGGTGAACTTGTCGAGCTTTCCACCACCCACATTGCGCGGCCCAAAAAACGTGGTCTCGCGTTCTATTGGTTGAGTGAGTTCAGGATGGGCAACTTCATATTCCTCCATTGCCCGATCAACATCCCCTTCCTTGCGAGGTATCGCGGGAAAGCCGGGAAACTCCCCAGCATCTACATGCTGGCTCAGACCGTTGCGTTTCTCAGTTGCGCGCAGTTTTCTCAGTTCCGCGAAGGCCGGGATTTGAGCGACCGTCCCATAGTAGCGAGCGCCGCCTTGGTTAATGACCTTGGTCACCATCAGCTTTCTGCCATGAACGTAGCTGGAAAATTCGGCTAACTCATCCGGCCGAAGGTCGCCGTACGTGACTCGTATGCGAATAGTCGTGTCCGTCTGCTGATGGTTGTAATAATCGAGGTGCGAGTATTGAGCACCAACGTTGTAGAACGATTCGAGCGCGTACAGAACTGTCGATTTCCCAACACCGTTCCGTCCCAGAAAAGTAGTTATTTCCCCAAAGGATACTTCCCCGTTCCTAATGGAACGGAAGTTTTCAATCCACACCTTCTCAATAAACATTGCCCCTCCACAGATTGTTCTGCTCGGCCATTATTCGTGCGTGCTCCGAGAGTCTCCTCAGCAATCTCCGCGAAGAGACGCTCTACAAGAGCCCAGTGTCCTTAGCACCATTCCCTGACTTTCCTCTTTTATGACATCACCCCACATTCACCGGCACCAGCGTCATGGTGTCGTTGCCGAAGATGTCGATGACTTTCACGGCCACGGTGTAACGGCCTGCATTGGTGTAGGTGTGCGGCGCGGAGGTGAGTTCCAGGTCGCGGTTTTTGCGGGTGCGGAAGCTCTGCCATTCGTTTTCGAAGATGAAGCCGCCGGTCCAGCGATCTTCGTACCCCTCCCTCACCCCAACCCATCTCCCAGAGGGCGAGGGGCTTTCACTTCCCTCTCCTTCCTGCGCGGGAATGACGTCGTTGATGCCGGTACTTACGGCAACCTTGATGATTTCCTTGCGGCTCATGTAGTCGAAGTCCACCGCCCAGTAGTCTACCCAGTCGGTCCAGTGGCCGGTCAGTTTGTCGCGGGTGAGCACGCCATTCTTGTCCTTGGCGATCTTGTAGAGTTGCCCGGCTTCGCACACCACCTGGCTCTTGCCTTCCTTCAGGTTGGCAATCGCGGCTTCCATCGCGCCTTGCGTGTAATAGACGGAAAAATCCGTCAGCTCGATGGCGAGCGTGAACTTGTCTTTCTTGTTGTAACGCGGCGTGGCCTCGATGAAGCTGATGTCGAAGAACACCACTTGGCTTTTTTCGACCGCGCGTTTGTCGAATACCTCGGGGGGAATCTGCTTCGGCACCAGGTCGATGCCTTTGCTCTTCGCCTCTTCGAGTACGGCGGGGAACAGACCCATCTCGAACTCGAAGGCCAGCATGTCCACGCGCGAGGCGCCGCGCTTGCGGCATTCGGTAATAACCTCTTCGACGAACAGCCGACCCACCGGCAGATTGATCGGGCCGATCACCACCAATCGTCCAGCATTCTTGCCGTGGAAGAAGCTCTCGCCTTCCAGCGGCTGGGCCTTGTAGGCGCGCAAGATCAGGTCGCGGAACTCGCGTTCCTTTTGCGCCAGCGCCTGTTCCTTCTGCTTGCCGCTGAGCCGGCCGCCGACGTTGAGATAGGCCTGGCGTTCGTAGCGGCCGAGGTTCAGCACCTCGAAGGCGCGGAACGGTTTGCCGGAGTCCTTCAACTCGCGCTGCACGCCGATGAGGCGCTTGCGCGTGGTGTGGATGGCGAACTTGCCGAGGTCAGTGGCAATCCACTTGCGTCCGAGCTTTTCCGCTACCGCAGCCGTGGTGCCGGAGCCGCAGAAGAAATCGGCAACGAGGTCGCCTTCATTGCTGCTGGCTTTTATGATGCGTTCGAGCAGGGCTTCTGGTTTCTGAGTGGGATAATCGAGTCGCTCTTTCGCCACTTGGTTAACAGGATTCACATCATCCCAAATGTCGCCAACTCTCGTTCCTTCATTGTCATCAAAATAGCGCTTCACATAGGGCACGCCATTCTTTGAGAATACAATTAGCCCCTCTTTCATCCCCTCGTCAATTCTCTCTTGAGACCAAATCCAGTGTTTCCCTGAAGGCGGCTCTAAAATCTTTTCGCCAAAGTTTCGAGCCGGTCCAGATCCGGTTTGAGTGAAATCCGCAAGATTGTATCGACGACCAGATTTCTCATCGACGTGCCGATAGTGTGTTTCCAAAAGCCTTTCATCTTTCTCGACGTACTGCGGGATAAAGACTGGTCTTTCTGAGCGGGAATAGATAAAAAGACTGTCCTTGATGTTGGAAAAATGACCAGACTGGCCTTTGGGCGAGCGTAACTTCTTCCAAACGATTTCTGCTTGAAAGCTACCGAATATCTCATTAAGGGCAAGGCGAATGAACGCATTCACCCGCCAATCGCAATGCACATAAATACTCCCATCCTCCGCCAACAAATCCCGCATCAGGATCAGCCGTTCATAGATCATTGAAATGAACGAATCCGCCCCGCGCCCCCAGGTGTCGCGGTAGGCGATTTGTTCCAGCAGGTTCGGCTCCTTGTGGAAGGTCTCGCCGCCGATCTCGATGTCCATGGAAAAGTCGGCGCCGACGTCGAAGGGCGGGTCGATGTAGATGAGCTTGAGGCCGCCCGCGTCCTCGATCTGGCGGCGCAACGCGCCGCTCTTGAGCGAGGAGAGAATCAACTTGTTGTCGCCCCAGATGAGTTTGTTGGTCCAGCCCTTGAGCTGGCGGCCGCGCGTGTCGAACAAATCGCTCTGCATCTCCGGCGCTTCCTTGCGCGGTTCGTCTACGTGCTCAAGCGACTGGAACGGCAGCACGGTGGTGCAGACATCGCGGCTCTTGCCGTTCCACACCAGCTCCACTTCGCGCTTGTCTTCGAACAGGATGAAGCGGTATTTCTCCGGCAGCGCCTTGCCCTGCTGGATGAGTTGGGTCAGGTCGCGCTTCTCGGCGTCTGAAAGTTCGTAGGCTTGTTTGGGTGGTTTGGCCATGGTTTATGAATCCAGCGCATCAGGATTTTTAAGTGCCTTTTTTTCATCTGACGCAAGGCGACGCTCAACCTTTTTCACATCTTCGGCGGCGGGCAGACTCTCTGGGCGAATACCGCGCTCCAGCAATGTATTACGGACTGCGTCATTGTTGGCGATGTGTTCAGATGAAATAGCTGATTCACTGGTAAGCTGATTCTGCCTGGCGTTGAAGATGGTGATTTCGGTCGCAAAATCCTTGGCCTTGAGGATGATAGTGGGGGCAAAATCAGCCAATGGTCGGTTGCCTGGCACTTTCCATTGCGACTTCATCGCCTGGGTAGTTTTGCCAAACAGGGCCTGATCGCCCTTGCTACGAATAACTGCAAAATTCTGGTCGCTGCCGGTTTGTTCGTATATTACTGCGGACAGCTCTCTTTCTGCGGAGGTGAGCTTCTTGCGTGCAAATACGCGCTCGGCTTCGAGCAGCCGTTGTTCGATCTGCTCCGCCTTGCGGGTCTGCATAGCGAAGTAGGTTTGTGCAAAAGCGATTTGCTGCTTTCTGGGGTCGCCGTTCTGTGCGATCAGGTAACAGGCGTAGCGAGTGAGCATGAGGTCAGGGACTTCTTTCTCCGCTCCTTTGGGCATGGAGATCGTTTTGTTGACGTCAACAAAATGATCAGCAACTTGATGTCCTGATAATTCGCACGAAGTTTTTGCCTTGCTGATGACGGTCGTGAAATTCCGCCATTCATCGTAGCCCAGCAGGTGTTGAAGGTCGCGGGCAAGCCAGAATTCGATACCATTTTCTGCTTGCTGTGCGTGCGCTTCAAAGGTGTCGGTAAGTGTACGA
>Ga0307376_10001146_pt1 | contig 29663 bp, 47 predicted proteins | sample TR2MG_FD_202536 | JGI IMG/M metagenome (GOLD analysis project Ga0307376, IMG submission 202536) | Soil microbial communities from Risofladan, Vaasa, Finland - TR-2 | ecosystem: Environmental > Terrestrial > Soil > Coastal area > Acid sulfate soil | place: Finland: Risofladan, Vaasa | collected...
TTCTTTCTGGTTTCCAGATTTTACCTGTTGGTTTGTATGGAACTGGTCGATAAGGTCGACTTCCACCAATACTACCTGCCCACCCTTTTGAATATGGAGGCATTCCTTTTCTTGGAGCTTGAATTTCTTCCATGCCATCTGGTGAAATTTGAAATCCTTCATCTATCATTTGTTGTTGTTCTCGATCATCAAAAGATGGAGGAACAAAACTTTGTTGTCGAGCTGGTGCTGAAACAAATGATTTTTGTTTTTTTCCTTCAGGAAATTGATATGTAGTCTCAATTTCTTCAACATCACCAGGGAATTCTTCACCTGTATCAGGCATTTCTGTTATCTTAACCTTCCTTCCACCAGATTCCTTAGCTTTTTTAATAATTTCTTTTTGTGTTAATGGATATGGTTTTGTCTCAATAACCCCTTCATACATTCTTTCGCCAAGTTTAGAAAACAGTTCACCACGAGTTTCACCAAGACCAATTCTTTGTTGATATGCTCCTAAAGCTTTTGGTGCTGTTTCAATGAAATGTTTCTTTGCTCTTTTTGCCTCTCGAACAACTGGTTTTACTACTTTTTCACCAATATTCAATCGACGTTCGAGATTTGCTTGTGGTGATATTGTGTGATCTTCAATATCACCTGAAGCATACATTTTTTTAAGTAAAAATTCAATTTCATCATGTGTGCCACGCTTTATTTTTGTCCATTTTCCTTCTGATTTTACATAAAGATAAACCTGTTTTGGAGTTTTATATGCCGATTTTGATATTTTTGGTGCTCTCGATAAAGGATCACGAGTTTCTGCATCAACACGAGAACGTTGATACGGAACTTGATATTCAGATATTCCTGGTGCTCTCGATAAAGGTGTACGAGTTTCTGCTATTGGTTTTTGTTTTCTAAATCCACCTATGAGTTTTGTCGCTCCAGCTGTTATGTCGCTAAGACCAAAAAAATCTTTTGTGGAATCAAATGGTCGACAGTCACTCCAATTTGGAACATTATCTCTATCAAAATCACCGTGGGGATTACGCATTTGTTTTGGATAGCGTTTTTTTGCTTCCCAGTATGTTAGATCCTTTTTTGCTTTTCTTTTTGTTGGTATTTTCTTTTGATTGTATGCGACAATCGGTTTGAATTTTAGATCTAATATTTGTATTGTATTTTTTGAATTTTTTTTCATAAAGCTCTCTCAAAATGTTTGATAAAGGTCAATTGTGTCTCCTGTTCTTTGAGATATTTTGTTTCGAATATCATTAGCTTTTTTGAAATCTCCATCTACTTTTGTAATGAATTTTCCACCTTCTCTTCGTACTAAATTATACATATTCACCTTTCCCAGCCCATTTTTCTCAAAGTAAGGGACGGCTGACGAAATGTTTGATAACCTTCTGGAGTATATGGCTTTTTTTGTGGTAATTGTCTTGGTGTCGTTGATCTTCTTTCTCCTCGACCTCTGATGGCTCTTCTCCCGGTTGCTGTTCGTTCATACCCACGGGTTACTTTTCCAAGTATAATCGCTGCTTTTCCATCAGGAGTTAATTTAACTTTGTAACCCTTTTGTCTCAAATTCAAGGCATCAGCAGCAGCTGATTTTTTATCTTTCCATAAACGAATCTTATGTTTGCCATATTTTTGTGTGTAATACTTGTAAGATATATCTTTTTTTGACAGTTTTATTTCCTTTTCTTTTTTTACCATTATATCACATCCACAATTTTCGATTTCACAATTTTTATTTCAGGTGGATTCATCTTCACATCGTAAAGTGAACCATTGTATTTGCTCATTATTATTCTTCCACCTTTATATTGCCATACACCTTTTTTAGCTGATGCTTTCAATATCTTGATAATTTTTGCTTTACCTTTAAATTTGATTTTATCCCCATTTTTTACTGCTAATATATTTATTTTCATTAATACCTCCTTCCAATATCAAATTTTGGTTGTAAATATGGATTATAGAAATCATTTTGTGTTTTTCTTGTTCGTTTTTGTCTATAATCACGACGACCTCTGTAGAGATTTTGATCCATCGAGCGCATAACCATGCCGGCTGTTCCTGCGAGAACACCTAATCCTATTCCCATTCCAACAATACCAAAAACATCTCCTGATATACCACTTACATCTACTGCCATTTATTCACCTCCATATATTTTTTTAATTTTTGAAAAATCAATCGGAATATTTGGTTTCCTTTGGATTTTGATCCTTTTATCATCATCTATCTTCATCATCTCTCCATTTCGTGTATCCACGTATAGAATTTTGAATAATAGACATTTTTCATTCCATATCTAAATTTATATGACTTTTTTGTTGTAACCACACCATTTTTTGCAATACCAAATATAATTTCTTTTTTGACTTTTTTCATAATATATGTTTGTGGTTTTGACCTGCTTTTTACGCGAACAACAGGAAATTCTTTCAATCTTTCCATTCTATCATCTCCTTCTTTTTTTACCCTTTTGTTCGTGTTTCTTCACAATTTTTTTGAGTTTTTGATAATATTTACCTTCAGAAGAAACATCACCTTTCATTGACAGGATTTCTTTTTTTTTCTTTCTAATTTGTTTGCTTTTTCCCATATTCCATCATCTCCAAATTAAGTTATAATAATCATTATCCCATACTTTTTTTACTCCCCAATGATCTGTTTTATAACTGCCTGTTCTATAATAATCTCTTCTCCAACTCATTTTATCTCCTCTTTTTTGAATATAAATAATATCGATTATTTGTATGATAACTTCTTATTCTATAGCCATTTTGTGAAAGTTTTTTTGATCTTGTCATAAGAAGATGTTTGTTTTTGCAACTACAATTGATACTAAATCTCTCACCATTTACAACTTTTTGTTTAGGTGGTATATACACATATGTTTTCTTTTTCAGTGGGGTTGCAACTCTCAAACGGTTTAATTTTGATTGTTCTTTTTGGTGTCTCCATGCTGATTCAGGATCTCGTAAAACCGATTTTGCCTGTCGAATTTGCCAATCACTGGTCACAACGTTTACATTACCAAATTTGTGATATTGGATTTCTTTTGTCATTTTTCTTTCTCGTTCAGGAACATCCTTTCCATATGGATTTGGTTTCGTGAAATCTGCAATTGGTTTTGATCCTCCACCGATACCTGAATTTGTTGTTAATTTCCACGTATTTTCATGTTTCGCAGGGGCTACTTGAAAAAAATTCCTATTTCCAAAACGTCTTTCAAGTTTACGTTCTACATCACGTGCAGAACGTTCAGGGTTAGAACTGAAAATATCATAATCATCAGTATGACGTCTCAAATACGGGTCAACAATTCTATTAATTCCCTTTGCACCATATATAATTTCATTATCACGGTCATCCATCTCACTAAGAACTACATCATCTATGATTCCACGAGATTCGAGTTTATTAAAGTGAATAATATCAGCGTTGGAATATCTTTTAATTCGTTCTTTTTTTACTTTTGGCTTGACCGGATTAAGTGTTTTTATTGGGAGTGCTTTTATTGGAATTCCATATCTTCTTCTAATCATATTCATCATTTCCATAGAGTTTTTTAGATGTTTTTGGATTAAAGAGATGTTGTCGAAATGGGCGATAGGGCGCTGCTTTTGGTATTATCGATTTTAGTGCAGGGCGTCGTTGTCGTTGTTGTTGTTGTGGTTCATCATATGATTGTTGTGGAGTTGCAACGACTGCTCCTGGATTTTCTGATTCAAATTGTCTTGCTGCTTGATACGAATGAAAATTATACGTGCGATTGCGAAAAAATACTGTTGGCATTTTATTTCACCATTTTTTTAATTTTCTTTCCATTTTTTTTAATTCTGGATAATATCTTGATGTGATTTTACCAGTTTTTTTATTTTTTTTACCTGTTTCCATTAAATGAATTTTTGCGATGGTTCGTGCAACACGCATACAATTAGTATGTTCCATTTCAACTTTTGTTCCGTGTTCGAGTTGGGATTTTACAAACACCTCATCATTAATTTTTTCTCCTTTTAATTTCATTTTCTCTCCGCTTTTTTTCTGCGAATACCATTTCGCAGAATTTGTAGATATTTGTTTTCATTCATCTTCTCTTTCTCAATCCAAAAGTATTGGGTCGAACGTTAAGGGGGTCATCATCATCCCAATTTGGAACAGTATCCCAATCAGAATCATGTTGTCCATGTCTCCATCCTATTTCTTTCCATGGATTGCTAAAATTATCGGGAATCCACATATTTCCAATTATATTTTCTCTTTTCATTTATCACACTCCATGAGTTTGCATAATCCAAACTCGATTGACATCACGTTTCTTTTGTTGAGACAAATTATCAAATGTTGTTCCAAACATTTTCGTTGATATTTCATTTTTTGTTTTTTTGCGCCATGCTTTAATCTGTTTTGTTCTTTCTTTATATGATTTAATCATTGACGGATCATAAAATCGTGTTTTTTTGACGTAGTATCTTGATGTGTGAAATCTTCCTTGACGATTTGGATTGAAAATATCACAGTCGATTCTGTTAGGAACACCATCCCAGTCGGTGTCATGATCTGCATGTATTAATCTTATTGGAATTACTGATGTTTTCTTCATTTTTTAATCACCTACAATAAATAGTTCTACTTTTTTATTGTATATGCATGAATAACATTTGCGGTTGGTGGAAACTCTTGTTTCTTTTTCGCTTTATAAAATTGTCTTTTTGCTGCTTTTTTACTTTTTGCGATGAAAGTTGCTCCACCATGCATTCTTACGGATTGCCACCAAATTTTCCATTTCATATTTTTTCACCTCCGAATTTTTTATCTAAATTTGCACGTATTTTTTTGTATAGTGACACACCGCGATCTGTTCGAACTACTTGTCTCGCATTTTGAGTGAGTGATGAATTTTTTGCCATTTTATCTTCTTCCTCTTGATGAATATGATCTTCGTGCACTTGTCGTTCTTCTTGGTGTTGATGCTCTTCTATATGATGTTGTTCCTCGATTTCTATTTTGATAAGAATTATCCAATGATCTCATAGTATGACACGCTACACCTGTCATAATAACGATACCTGCTCCAGTTGTTACTACTCCCATTAAACCGCCGCTATCCATTTTTATCCCTCATTTTAAATTGCTGCTTTTGATAATTTTGAATTTTTGTGATGTCGTATCTATGACTTCTTCGCGAATCATCGATTCGACTTCTTGGTACACTTTTTACTGTTGATCTTACATTTAATCTTCTACTCATTTTATCACGTCTTATTTTTTCTCTCATATATCTTTCAGATTCTATTCTTCTCAAATCATAATCTTGTTTATTTGGATTAAATGGTTGACAGTCCCTATAATTTGGCACGCCGTCCCAATCTGAATCGTGATTATCTGGGATCCATTTTATTGGAATTATTGGTATTTTTTTCATTTAGAAACCCCAATTTGATATTAAATCATTATTTTCAGATGTAGAAGATCTAAGTTGATTGTATAATGATAATTTTATTTTTGTTTCTTCAGAAGTTTGTTTACCAAGATGGTGAAAACTATCATGTGATTTTTTTGGCATAACTGATAAATTATTCCAACGATTGTCTTCCTTAATTTTATTTATATGGTGTGAAATCCAGTCTTTTCTTAGATATTTAACACCATCAATTTCTATCAATCCTGGATGATCTGGACAATATTTCCGTAGTGATTCTTCAGCGACTAATCGATTTTCGGCAATATAATTACGTTTATTTCTAAATGGATGATTTCTTGATAAAATGTAAATATATCCACTTCTTTTCGTTTTCCCGCCATTCCACGCCGGATTATTTTTACCTTTTTTTGATTCTGACATATTTATTGGAATATCATATTTTTTTATCCATTTACTAATAGTGCATCTATTACATTCGCAGAGTTTTGCAATCTGTATCATAGATAATTTTTCATCAACGTAATGTTGTAATAACCATTCTTTATTTTGATATTTTTTCATATTAATCATTTTTTTAGTGACAGTATGTTAATTCCATCATTCATTACTTTTAATTTACCGTTATTGCTCATCCACTTTATTGTTTCCATGATTTTTTCAGCATAGAGTGTTTGACCATAGAATTTTCTAACTACTTCTGAAAAACTAATTTCCCCTTTTTTGTTTAATTGTAAAGTGATATAATCAAATATTTTCTGTGTTTTACCTGCTGGTGCAAAATCTAAAATTTCCATATAAGATGGTCCACCTGTTTCATTATAAATAATAAATACCTTTCCCCATAGAAGAATATATTTTTTTGACTTAGTAAGACCTGGAACTTTTCTTCTTTTAGGTCTTGTTCGAACTAATGATAATTTTTGTGTATCATCAATATGTACTTCTGGAACAGTAGCAAGTTCTTTTCCAACTTTTTTAGCAACACTTACTGCTTTTTTGAAAAATCCATGTTTATTTGGATTATGAGGTTGACAGTCCCTATAATTTGGCACACCATCACGATCTGTATCGTGTTGTTCGTTGATCCATATATTTGTTCCATGAGTTGGTCTTACAGGAATAATTGGAACAAGTGGTCTCATGTTTTTTGGTCTGCCTTTTGTATCCATGAAAAATGATTGATGTCTTACTCCCCAAATGTCTGGATATAATTTTGATTTCATTTTAATAACTTCCTGTTAAGCCAAAAAATTGTGGTTTTTTTGATTTTGTTTGAGTAGTTTTTGGTTTGAATGGTTTTTGTTTTGTTGACGTTGTTTTAAGAGATTGCATTCTCAATCTTTGTTGAGATGGTATTTGTGTCATTCGTGTTTGTTGTGGAGATTGTGTTAATCCTCGTTGCATTGCTATTGGTCTTTTCGCAGCTCCCCAAATGTCTGGAACTTTATACTCCCTTTCCTTATAAAGTTCTTTACGTTTTTTCTTAACAATTGGAGCTTTTGCTTTAGATGGTTCTGCTTTAGACGTCAATAAAATTGCACGTTGTTGAGCTGTGTATTCTTCTGGTTTATATCCCTCATATCTAGGAGGTTGATATTCCGGCGCTTCGTATTCGCCCCTTTCATATTCATATTCTCTATATGGTTCATATTCTGTTGGTCTTTCATATGGTCGAGCACGTTCATATGGAGTTGGTCTTTCATATGGTCGAGCACGTTCATATGGAGTTGGTCTTTCATATGGTCTTGGTCTTTCGTAAGGTCTCGTTACACGTTCCTCAGGTTGATATATTTCTGGTTTATACATTTCTGTTTGATATGATTTTTCATACGCTGGTTTTATTTCTGGAGTTGTTGCTGCTCGATAACCACTAACTCCAGCATATGCCGCAAATGGTTTTCCGAAAAATGGTTGAGGATAAATTCCTGCTCTATATTCAGCAGCTCGTCCTGTTTCTTTTGCCATCTTTTTCATAAGTGATATATCTTTCTTTAAATCTATTTTTGGTGTAATAACTTTTATTTTTCCTGTTAATTTTGTTACTTTTTTTACTACTTCTGTTGGCACTTTCCATGTATATTCTATAATTGGAACAGCTCTTCCACTTGGTGTAACAGTATATTTTAATATTTTTCTTCCCGTTAATATCGAACCAGGGGGCATCAAAGCTTCTAATTCTGTTCCACCTGTCCAAATATGTTCTCCTTTAGGTGATACATAAAGAGTTCCTGGTTTATGTGCACGTTTTATGAATTCTTGATAAGCTTCTTCTGTTTTCCTTGCAAACTTTGGAACACGCTTCACTTCCTTAACCATTGTTGTAATCATTGCTGGCCGTTTAATACGTGGAAACAATGACAGTTTAGTAGAAACAGCAGCTCCACCTTCTGTTCCCAATGGCCAAAGTGGAGCACGACCATACGGCGATACATATAATCCCACACCAGCACCTGGTCCTGGTTGAACAATAAGTTCATCAGGAGCTCCTAATGCTCTTTTGTAAGCAACTCCACGTTTCGAACCCCATCCAAACTGTTCTCTAATTTCTTTTTTACCAGCTTTTGTTATTATTCCTATATCTCTAAATGCTTTTGTTGCACGCGTAGTAGTATTTTGTGCTAACCATTTTTGTTGTGCCAATAAATAATCTAAATCAGCAACTTTAACACCATCAACTGTAATTGTTGGAATTGTTTTATATTTTCCAATTCTCACTCCTGCTCTTGAAGTCGATGCTGAAAAATCTGCTATTCCTTTTCCTGATTGTGTTTCTATAATACGATATGACCCTGGGTGATTCTTATTTGCTTTCACGATATGTTTTTTACCAGTTGCTTTCGTTAATTTATTTGCTATCTTTTGTGCTTGGTTTTTTGCTTTATTAAATGATCCTTGAACAATAAAATCAAAATCAGATGTTGTTCTAAATAATCGTTTAAGTGATCCGCTCGATTGTAGTTTCATTGCACGAGAACCTGTTAGAATAACTTTCTCGTTTTTAATAGAATTCATAATAGCATTTTGTGTTTTATTAGCTTTATTATATATTGATGTTAATGGTCGTTTTGTTTTTTGTGCTAAAATCTCCTTCAAATGAATTTCATATTCCTGTATTCGTTTTAACTTAGCAGATGCCATGTGAACTACTCTAATCTCTTTAGTTAATGGATCACGAAGTTCATGAAATGCTTTAATAGCTGCTTCTGGTTTTTCAGCAATTGTTGCAAATTGTTTTTTACCTGCTAAAACATCAGTTTCAATTATTTTTTCTATCTTTTCAGTTCCTCTTCCTCTTAATTTTTGATATGCTCGACCTACAACTTTACCTGGTGCATATCGACCAATACCAGCACCAATATCTAACTTTTCACCTCGAGCAGCCCATCCATAAGCTTTTTGCCACGCTTGTGTTTTTCCAATTCGTGAAATACCAGGAATTGGACGAAGTGCTGATATTTTTCCGTAATATGTTGGAATTTTTGTTATTATCGGCTTAAAAATTGGAACTGTAACTCCTTTTACTCCTTTTACTACAGCAGCTTTACCCATTTTTGCTCCCGTTCCACCAACGAGAGTTCCTATTATTTCTCCTGCCGTTGCAAAAGCTGCTTCTACAGGATATTGTCTAATTTTTTCAAACTCACCAACTTCTTTTCCTGTTGCAGCACCAATACCCTCACCGATAGTTGCACTTATTAATCCTGACGGTCCACCAGGTTTCATTTTATACAAATAATTTGAAAATGGTAAAATATCTTTCTTTGTTACAAATTCAACTGCCATTTCTCCAAGAGTTAGGGGTGCAGCTACCATTTGTGCTCCTGCATGAAATGCCGATGACCAGTATCTCGCAGGTGCTGGAAGTTGTTTGTAATATGCTTCCTTACGTTCTTCAGGTGTAAGAGAAATCTTATCCCATACATATGATCTCCAAAATTTTGTGTCAATTACTCCACCTTTAGCTGTATATCTTCTTGCTAATTCTAATGCATCAGTTGATTTTTTTAATCCGCTCATTCCATCAGATTCTTTTATGTATTTTGTTATGAGTTTTTCTTTATCTTCTTTTGATAAACTTGTAATATATTTATCTCCACCCAAATATTGTTTTATATCTTTTACAGGAACGGATTTCCATTGAGTGTATTTCAATCCAAAATCTATTTTCTTTTCATCAGATAATTTTGCATAGGCATCATCAAAATATTTAGAAATTTTTGGTTGTTGAATTGGTCCGACAAAGTCAGGCGAAGGTCTTTCTCCTTCTGGTGTTCCTCCTGTTGCTTGATTTAATAAACTTGATCGAAGTTCATCTTCGAGTTGTTTTGATGTTGCAGGATCAGAATATTTGATAATATCTAACATCTCATCTGTCACTCCTAATCTCTTGAGATCTCCGTATTGTATTACTTTGTAATCCCTCGCAACATTTTCTTTAATATCTTCTTTAATTTGACTTTTTTGATAATCCGCAACAGATTTTACAAAATCATTATAATCCCAACCTACCCCAGATGGTCGAGCACCGACAACGGTGCCATCAGCCATAGTAATTCCTTCTTTGTTAAAATAACCAAAGTTCTCATTTGTATATCCAGTATCTTGTAAACTTCCATATGTATCTCTACGCATTTCTTCATCTGATGGTAAAACTTGATTAGTCACGCGCTGAAGAGTATTTTGAAATTCTTTTGATGTTTCATCAATTGATTTTCCTTGAGTCTGTTTAACCAGAGCGCTTTCATTAAATTTATCCAATTGCGTTTTTAACGTTTTATAAGCTGAAGATTCTTCACCAAATCTATTTTTTACAATGTCAGTCATCTTTGTTATTATCACTTCTTTCTTTTGTAGAACTTGTTGTTCTTTTCTTTCTTCAACCATTTCTGGTGACATTATAGGTCCCATGATTTCAGGTTTTTTTGGCGTTGGTAAACCAATTCTTTCGAAAACTGTTGGCGGAACAAATCGTGTTGGTGGACCCATGACTTTAGGTTCTACAACAGGTGTGACAACTTTTTTAGTTGATGGTGTTGGTAAACCAAGTTTTTCAAAAACTGTTGGCGGAACAAAAGTTGGTTTTGTTTTTGCTCTGATTTGTTCTCTTTTTTGTTCAGCCATTCGTCTTATATTTTCTAATCTTTGTCGATCTGATTCTGCTTTACGGGCTTCCTCGGCTTTTCTTGCTGCTTCTTCGGCTTTCCTTTTTGCTTCTTCGAGATCTCTTCTTGCAGCTTCTGCTTTAGCTTCAGCTTCTCGTTGTTGAGATAATTGAGCTCGAGTTGGACCAATGGCACCTGATGGAGGAAGAATTGATGGACCTGGCGTAGCACCCGGTCTTGGTGGTGGTCTTGTCGGTGTTGTCGGTTTTATTACTCCCGCTGTAAGTCTTGATTGAAACGCTGCTCTTGCAGCAACTTCTGATGCAACTCTTGCTGCAGTTTCTGCAATTGCTCTTAATGCAGCAGATTTTGCTGCCTCTGCAGATGCTTTTGCCCTTGCTGCTGCATCTGCAGCGGCCCTTGATTTCAGTTGAGCTAAAATTTTTTCAAAAGCTGTTGCCATTAAATACCACCACCTTCAATTATCATAATTATTTTCTCCCTTTTTTCTTCTGATGGAAATTTTTATCTAAAACATCTCTATCTACAACAAATGTTGTTGATCTTCTTTTATTAAACATGTAACCATGACCAAAATCATCATCAACTACAATATTACCATAAGAACGAGTTCCACGATACGGTTTTTTATTTCGATACCGAATCATAGTCATTGGTCGAACTTCTAAAACTTCTATATTTATTGGAGTTTTATTAAGTCCTAAAACAGTATATTTTCCATTCTCCTCAAAATTAATTTTCTTTTTTTTGACGAAGCACCACCTTCTATACTATATTGTAACGCCTAATATTTAAACGTTTTGAATAACTGTTGATAACATATGAAAAATATCATTAAGTTTTTATGAATTCAGCTGATTACGATAAATTGAGGTAAAAAAATGGAAGGAGAAAAAATAGTAGCAAAATATACGGATGACTATGGAAATAATATCTTTGACAATGATGAAGAATTGGAGAAAGCTATTAATGATAAAAGTTTGTATTTCATATCAACAACATTCAAACCACGAACAAGTGCACTTGAAGATGATGCTGCGCAAATCACAAAGCAACTCATGGATTGGATTGCTAAACGTGTAGATGATAATAATGGTGTCATTAGACTTGATCGAACATTTGTTAATGAAAAACTATTACAAAAAATAGATCCCACTTGGGAGATACCAAAAGGGTTCATCGCAAAAAAAGATAGTGATGGTCGAATATTATACTCTGAGAAAGATAAAGAGAGACCAAATTCAAAGGCTATGAATGAATTAAGGGCAACAATCAAAATGTTTGATGACAATCTAACAGCGTCAAATTCAACCAAACAAGATTATATTCGCTTTTCAAGAATCAAGAGAGAATTCTACTAAAATTCTTCTTTGTTATCTCTCTTAGTTATATCTTTGAAAATTGCAATTACTACCGATTCTCTTTCATTACCAATTTCCTGAGCGATTTTTTGTGCTTCAGTATATCTTTCCTTCACACATTCAGCATACGTATTTGACTTTTCTTCTTGTTGTTTTTGTTCCTTCAGCAGTTGTATAATTCCATCTATTGTATCGCTGAAATCTTCACATTCGTTTTTGTCTTTCAGTCTAACAAGTTCATCATAAACTTCTTGAGTGACTACTATTCTTTTTTGTTCAACAACAGCTTCTGTTTCTGTTTCTTTTTTAATCTCATCGCCAACAACAAAATTACGTTTTGGTTTTTCAATATTTTCTTCCTTGTTTTTTTTAAATAAATCCATTTTTTCACCTATCCATACATATTTTCATCTTCGTCTAAACTATCAAGATATTTCTGATATTCTTCTTTGATTTCTTCTTTCGTGTCATTAGTAGCCAGAGCAATAATAAGATAATTTCTCACACTATCAATAGTATTCAAAACATCACGTGGATTTATGTTTTCTGACATTGTCAAATCCATGATGTATTCAAACATCATTTTATCCTTGTCAAAAATATATATTTTTCTGTCATCATGTGATAAATTTTCGATGTTCATTTGTTTTGATTCTGTTATATTGATGTTACAGATGCTTTCAAGAAGAATAGTTTTCAATTCTTCCATATGAACCGTTGACATATCATATTGCCATCTTGGATCATTGTCAGGATTATGTGATGCGAAAAACACAACATCATCTTGCATTGACTTCAATGAATTCTTGAATTCTTTTCGATGGTTGATAGATTCTGATATTTTTTTTACAATAACATCATCTTTTTTGATGAGATCCTCTATCTTATCAATCCACAAAATATCATTTGCAGTATTGAAATCACCGCGTAGTTTTTTAATGTCATATTCATAAAATAAAAATCTGTTGATGAGTTCAAGTTCTCTTTCAATTCCATTCTGATGTTCTATGAAAACAAAATTTTTTTGTTGTTTTTCTTTGTCCACAAAAACAGTATATAATATGTTTTTTTAATATCTTTTTGGTTTATAATTTCTCATTTGTTTTATTGATTATGTAATGCATCAATAATGATTCCCAATCATCTGGTAAATTTTCACCTTCAAATTCTTCCATTAAATTATCGATAGATCTAAATAACTTTTTTACTCCTTCATCATATTCTTCATCCCATTCTAATTCTATATTTTCATCTATCATTTTTTCACCTCAGATCTTGGGGATGGAATATCACCTTTTTCACCTGCTAAAATTTGTTTAACAGTTATTATTTGGATTTTTTGATATGTGTTTGTAAAACAATCTGTATAAACACCTTCTTTTGCTGCTTCAGAAATCATATCTCTTGTTGGTTCTTTCATTGTAATAAATATTCCAATTGGTGATTTATCACGATTTACAACATGACAAAAATCCCTGAGTTTACTTACACAACTTCCCATTTGACATGTTGCTTGAACAAGTGCTCTTTTTGGTTTCCCACCATCAAAGAAATCTTTGAAACCATCAACTCCTTTATCTCTGCTTTTTTGTTTCTTTGGTTTACCACCGATTCGTGTTATCGCCCATATAGCAAATTCATGTTCACTTTGTTCCACAAGTTTTTGCACACCATACATATCAACAGGTTCTCCAATAATTTCATAAGTTACTGATCCTTCTTCTGATTGTAAGTTCCTCATTTTCTTTAGCCTGCTAAGAAGAACATTGATACCGAGATATGTAATGTCAATACCAATCCATTTTCTATGTAATTTTTCAGCAACAATAGATGTTGTAAAACATCCTGCAAATGGATCTAATATGATACCATCTTTAGGACAACTTGCTTTAATGATTTTTTCAAGCAATGCTTCAGGTTTTTGTGTAGGATATTCCGTTCTTTCACGTGATACATTTATCACTGCTTTGATTTGCCACCAATCAACAGGAAGAACATCACTGTAATATCTTCCAATATCATCAACTTTAGTATCAAAGAATTTTTTATTATAGAAAACACGTTCTTTTATTGAATTATAGAAAAATTTATCTGTTTTTGAATAAAATAAAATAGTATCATGTTTTCTACTGAATCGTTTCTTTGTTGCTCCACCAGTTCGATAGCACCATATGATTTCGTTTTGGAAGTTTTCTTTATCAAAAATTATATCCATTATTATTTTCAAATAATGACTTGCTGTTGGATCACAGTGAAGATAAATACTTCCTGTTGGTTTTAATACACGATGAAGTTCTACTAATCTTGTAGTCATCATAACAAGATAAGCCATGATGTCAGCATCACTAAGCATTTCACGAAAAGCAACCATAGCAGATCTTATTTCAGGAGCTAAATCTGTTCTATCTATTAATTCATCAAATTGTTTTTGTGTTTCTGGTGTCCAATGCCATGTATCTTCAAATGCAGTTATTTGAGCATCTGATGATCTGCCTAATTCATCCTTGTGTATAATATTGTAAGGTCTTTTCTTATTATATGGAGGATCAAGATAAATTAAATCGATAGATTCATCTTTAATATGATTTTTTAATATGGATAAATTGTCACCATAATAAATTGTGTTAAAAATCACTTCTCACCATTTTCATTAATGAAAAAATCGTTTATAAAATTTATTATTTTATCAAAAAAGATTTTATTGATATGATCTGTTTATTTCTTCCAATTTTATTTTTTCCAATTTTATTTGTTTATATTCATGATATTTTTCATGAATCGATGTCATAACTGCTTCGAAATTTTCTTCATCGTTTTCATAATAATATAGAATATCTTCAATATTATATACTCCTTTATCGAACCGATCACCATACTCTTTTGCTTTATCGAGCGTTGCTTCTAAATCTTTGTAATCTTTTTGATAAAACATTTTTCCTTTTATGAAATTTACTTTTTCATCTACAACAACAATACTTACCCCACCATGTTCATTTGTTCCGTGTATATTTAGCATTGCTATTGTTTCATGTTTTTTGTTTTCCATCATTTTCTCAATGAAAAAATCGTTTATAAAATTTATTATTTTATCAAAAACAAAAAACTAAAATATCAGAAAACAATATCATAAACAGTCAGTAGGGAATACATTTTTGTTCTCATAATTTCCCCCCATTCCCTGCTGATATTCTTTTCTTTTTGATAACTCAGAGAAATAATGTGTATATAACTATAAAAATTTTTTTAAAAGGGAGATTGGGAGAAGATGAAACCCAAATGGGAGGTTGATCCGTATCACCATTTACATCTTCTCCATATGGTGATTGTAATTATTTAATTTCTTTGGCTATCATAACCCAAATGAATGTTGCAATTATTAATCCAAGAATTGCATAAACAACAATTACATTCATCGTCTGAAAAGAATCTTCTAAATCTGAATAATAATCACTTTTTTCAAGATAGTAATCTTCAATATCAGAATCTAATTCAGCATCCAAATATTTTCCAAAATAATCTGTAGCTTTTGAACCATTTTCAACTGATACAAATCCAAAAACTAAACCTGAGATCATAAGTATCAAAACAACAAATATGAGAATTCGAAGTTTTTTAATCGATTTCATTTATTCACCTCCTTTTTATTATAAAAATTAATTCACCTATCTTTATGGTGTTAAATCTCTCATCATATCTAATACGTTTTTCAAGTGCGCAACTGCCATGTTTGTGTAATTTCCTGCTTTATGAAAATTGTCCGTCGCAGAACTATCATTATTATTCTGCATATTTATAGCACCCATTTTTACATAGAAACTCGACCAACTCCTATCATTCAACATCTCGTAATATTCGTTTCTTAGCTCATCATTCTCATAACTGAGATTGAAAGCAAGACATTCAGGTTTTAATTCATTATCTATTAAGTCTTTATCACTAACAGCATACATCTCTAATGCATACCAAGATCTGTTAGTTAGCAAATCATCCATATCAATAGCTGCCTCTGAAATCTTTTCATTTGAATTAGAAATCCAACTGGCAAATTCAATATCATCATATATTACATATGATAGATCATCTGTTTCGGTACACCCACTTAATCCAACACAGATAAGTAGAACAGCTATTCCAAGTATTATTATAACTGTTTTTTTCATTTCAATCACCACGAGAAATCATTCTTATTCTGTTGGCGATCATAAATATTTTAGCAATAAATTCAATTTCTTCTGCTTCTTCTGGTGTTGTTATATGCCCAACTACTATCATTTCAGATCACCATATTTTATTTTTTTGTTAATAATATATTGTTTTTCATAATATATAAACGTATTGAGGAGGACTATCAGTTTGACATTATGTCACTGAGCAATATTTACAAGTTTTTTCTCCTTTAAAAAAATCAGAAGTTGACAATGGAAGATTGCATTTGATACATTGTTTTGTTGAACTCATTTCTTATCACCTTGGTCAAGTATTGTTAAATCATCTATTTGTTCTTTTGTATATATACCCATTTTTAGAAGAAGTTTTCCTGGTTTAACATAAATAACATTACCATTTTTTTTAATTATTAATATTTCTTTTTTTGGTCTCCAATTTAAAAAATCGATATGGTCACCTGGTTTTAAACCACATTTACATTCATGAGATACTTTTGATATATCTTTATTTTTTATTTTAAACGTTTTAAAATAATCAACAACAAATTTATCATAACCTTCCTTATCAAAAACATAATGAGTTCCTAATGAGTTTATTCTTTTTTCTACACCATTATAATGAAATATTTGAACATGCATAGAACCATCAGAATTTTTACGTATCCAATATTGTGCTTTATTAAGAGTGATTGTGTCAGTAACTTCTTTTTTAGTTTTCATTTTCAACACCACGAGAAATCATTCTTATTCGATTTCCAACTAAAAACACTTTAGCAACAAATGTAATTTCTTCCACTTCTTCTTTTGTTGATGCTTGTCCAACTATTATCATTTCAAATCACCTTATTTATTATTATATGCTTCTTGTATGCTTAGAATGATTTCTTCTTTTGTCATATCTTTATTTGATTTGATTGTTTTTTCAAGCATTGCATGTCCCAAGATGAAATCATGCCAACTTCGTTTTCCTTTGATTTTGATGATTTGTTTGTAATCATTTTCATCAAATGAAACATTTATTGTTTTTACCATTTTATTCACCATTTTTTTATTATATTTTTTTTATTACTAACTTACTATGTAACTTTCTAAGTATATAAATGTTTTGGAAAATTTAATATCTTCTTCATAAAAAACGTGGTGCTTTTTTCCTGCGCTTTGCTCAACTCACACGCAGTTGTAAAAATTTTTGATCCGTACAACTCTGCCTTCTGTTGTTCTTCGATGATCTGTTTTACCGCATTGGTCGAAAAATAGATTGTTTTAGTCGAGTAGCTTCCTATGAGTGTAACTCCAACCCCAGATAAATGTTTTTCTTGCTGTTTTCTTTTGTTCATATGTTAGCAGTGTAAACTCCTTGCCAAACATCTGTTGTGCAATCAAGTTTATATCTTCGGATTCCTTCATTTTGATGAATTCATCTATCTGTTTTTTTCTTCCATGACTATCTTCTTTGACTTTGTCAGAATTCCAACTGGATCTTAAATACCAATGGCTTGCTTTATATTTTGAATCCATTAAGAAAACATATGTCAAGTATTGGTTAAAACGTTTTTTATTTGCGACATTGATAGTTACCATTCAACTACGATTCAAATAATGAATTTACTACACAGATCGTAGTCCTGGTGACCAGAATCGATTATCTCAGCGAGTTCGTGGTTTGGTATCAAACACGATGAGGATTGATTTTAAAACGATTTAGTAAACCTGCAACCATTCATTAATAAAATCCTATGTATTTTGTTTAAAATCATCACACAATCGTTTAAAATTTTTAATTGAAAAATATTTATATTATATATTTTCATAGTTTGTTGTTTGTTAATTGTCCTGTGGTTCCTTTTAATCACATGATTTGAACTTGCGAACAAAAGGGTTCACAAACACCAAAATATTTAAATACTCAAGTTAATATTTAATACTGATTGAAATGAAATTCACTATAGAATCTGAATACGATGAAGATAAACACTTCAAAGCATACATAGAAAGAAGATTGAAGCAGATGTCACCTGAAAATAGAAAAATTGCAGAAGAATATATAAAACTACGAATGAATGTAGATAATCGAAAGTGGGGAACAATAAATAATGATACTCTTGTAATGTTACAATTATCCAAATTATTTGGGGATAAAACTTTTTATGAATCAACAGAAGACGATATTAGAAAATTTGTAGAAGAAAGAAAAGATAAAAAAAATAAAGGAAAACTTACTACAAAAACGTATAATTGCACAATGGTTACAGTAAAAAACTTCTATAGATTTTTGAGGTTTCCTGATGATTGTAAAAATGGCATAGAATCAAAATATAAAGAAAATATTGTATATCCAAAAGAAGTAGAGTGGATCAAACTGTTTAAAATTGACAATGTGTTGAAAACAAAACATGTTTTGGAACGTGAACATATCGATAAAATGAAAGGTGCTTGTGATAATGAAAGAGATACAACATTAATTGAATATAATTTCGAAGTCGGTGCAAGAGGTGATGAAGTCTCCAGAACATTAATAAAAGATATTATCAAGCGTGAAAATAAAGATGGAGATAAACAATGGTTGGTAATGTGTCCTAACAAAAAAAAGAAATCAGAAGAAGGTAGAAGAAGAGTAAACATTAGAGTATGTATACCACAACTTGCTGCATATCTAAATAATCATCCATACAAAGATTATCCAGAAGCTCCATTGTTTTGTTCAAAAGATCCACGAATTTATACTGCAATACTTCAGAAGAAATCAGAAGGAACATTAACAAAAGATGATTTTAAACATTTAAGATTAACAGAATCTTCTATAAACAGAATAGTAAAAAACGCTGGTGTAAGAGCAAAAATTCCTTTTCCAGTTACTATACATTTGTTTCGGCATTCTGCTGCTACAAGTTGTTCAAGAAGGAATTTGAACGAATCATATATGAGACTACGATTTGGATGGAGTAGAGATTCAAAAATGCCTTCTCTTTATTCACATATTGTAAATGGTGATAATCAAGAATTATATGATAAATCATTAGGTATAGAACCAAAAGAAAAGGAAGAGATGAAACCTCTTGGTAAGATCTGTCCAAACTGTAATGAGATTAATCCACTTGATTATGTGTGTTGTTCCAAGTGTAACATGGTGCTTGACTATAAAGAACTCGAAAGAATGAAAAATGAAAAAGAAGAAAAGGAAAAAGAACGTATAAAAAGAATTATGGATGAAATAAAAGAAGAAGAAAACATCAACAAATAGATTTTTCTATTCTTTTAAACATTTTTTCTTTTCCTTCTTCAAAACCATCAATATATGATTTATATTCTGAATCACTTAACTTTAGTTCTTTCTGCGACGATGGTTCTATTATCTTACCTCACCAATAAATGTAAGCTTTTTTCTAATATATAAATGTTGTGCTAAATGCATATCATATGCTTTATTTGAGTTTCAAGTTTTTGATGATTCATACTTCTGTTTTGGTTTTCAAAGGCTTAATAACTCATAATAATATAAACATAAGACTATATAAATATATCTTATACTTATAGAAAACTTTAAATAAAATAACTGTTATAGTATATATATAAAAATATTAAAGGTGAATTGATATGGAATTAAATAAAGCAAAAAGAATTATTGTCACCAATAGTAATGGAATAAAAGTATTAGATTGGAATGACAGTGGAGTAAATAAACTATTTTTTAAGAATATTGGTGATAGAGTATATATCAAACAAACACGTTTTCGTAGCAAGAAGAGATCATATACAACAACACCAAATGATTCAGTAGAAATAGATGAAGAAGCTAATTGGTAAAGTCGTCTAAAACAAACTATTTCTTCACCCACCATTTTGGTTTGTTCTTTTCTGCTAATTTTTTCAAAATTTCTCTGATTTTCTCTTCATGTTTAGAAACAAAATCTATCAAATTGATTTCATAAATACATTCTGAAAATCTAACAAGATATTCTTCCTTTTCTTTTTCTTCGCGTTCCTTCTCTTCGCGTTCATTAATGCATTTTTTGTGAGCAAAAAATAATTTATTATTTTCGTCGATTCGTGATCTTGGTTCATTTCCTTCAAATGTGTTTCCACAATACACACATTTTGACTTAGTTTCTCTCTCTTTTTCTAATTTTTCTTTCTTATTTTTTTCAGATGTTGTTTTTCTAAACGCAGTTGATAGATTGATCTCTTTTTTATCGTATTTTTTGATAATGTCAGATGTTGCATTCTCATTTATGAACCGTTTTTTCCAACAATCTTGGTGATAACATTTTGCATATGCATCCTTTCCAAATCCACCAATTTCTCTTTTAGATGGATCACCCCTTTTTATTTCATAACCACACGCAGCACAAATTGTATCATGAACAAAATTTAATACATCTTTTATGGGTTTTCCATGTTGTAATGCTTCATTCCAAGAATCATTGATTCTTTCTATATCAAGATGTTCCAAAATTTCTTTCGTTCTCTCCATGTCATTTTTGTTTGTTTGAAATTTCCTCCAAATATCCTTTCGTGACACGTGTTCATCCAATTCTTCCATTTGCTTTTCGTATTGTAGTGCGTTTCGTGCACGACTTGCTTTTGTTTCGTGTCGACGATCTTGATTCAAACTGACGATATAGTCGATTATTTCAATATCATCAACGATATTTACAATATCACATTTTACTCTTATGATGCCTAATTCCTCAGCGATTTGAATTCGCGTATACCCATCAATCAAAACCAAATCTTCTGTAACAATCAAACTTTTGATAATTCCATGTTTCTTGATTCCATCCTTCAATTGTTGATAATCTGATGGGATCGGGCGCATAATCAATTGTATGTATTTCTCGTTTCGTTTTATATCAGTTAAATTTATTTCTTTTGTTTCTATTACTTTATGCATATTGATCGGTATTTTATATAATTTTGTAGTATATAAAGTTTGATATGTTTTCATTGGTTAACTTTATATAAATCAATTATTATATTCATTAACATGACAAAAGAAAAAGAAATAGAGGAAATCACAGAATTTTTAGAAAACGCTGACTTCAAACCAACAACTTGGATGAAAAACACAGTAATCTACAACAAATTAGACGATACTTTTACGGTTGATTTGAATTTTGAGTTTGAACCAGAAGGGTGTTATTCTTTTGAATCAGCTAAGAAAATGATGTTGGATTCTAAAAAGTAAACTTAATAAAATTACCTATTTCATAATACAAATAGGAAGTATTTTTGATACTGTTTTTTAGCATGACAAATCTGATTAACAGATATAAAATCAAATTACCTAATTCTACTGATTTAGGAAGTTACTTGTTGAAATGAATAATTTATTTATTAATTTTTGTATAATTATTCGTAACGCTTAATAATTGAGAATTGATACAGTATCTCGAGGAGAGTTTATGGATAATGAATACGAGAAAATATCAATAAAGTTTACTGGAAAACTCAATAAACCAAGAACATTTACAGCACTATTTTTCAAAAATCGGCAGATAGCAACAATTTGTGATACTTTTGATAATCCTGATACAGGTAAAATTGAAACCGAAATCACGCAACCAGGGATGACAAGAGAAGAAATTCTACAGTATTTTTCGAAAAAAAATGGTACTTGCAACATCGAATTTTTGATTAGATCCATTTTGTATGAAGCATATGTTAAAGAGGGTTTAGAAGGAACGATGGAATCGGGAAACGTTCGACACTTTTGGTATACACATCTCAAGGAAATATTAGTTGGAAAAATGGGAAAAGATGAAGATAAAATTCAATCTCAAATTAATAGAGTTTGGGATTACGCTATACTATCTGGAGCTGTAACATATGAAGAAATGAATATTTACAGCGAGAAAGAATCGAGTAGGTTGAGCGTTGTTAAAGATAGTCCATTTAGTAACATCATAATTGCTGTGGAGAAAATGAGTTTCTTCAATTCATTCAACTGGATGCCAAGATTGTTCAATTCCACCCTCATTACCGGCGGAGGTCAACCAAGTAGAGCTGTAGCAAGAAGGTTTATTTTAGAGTTGAAAAACCTGGGAGTCGACCTTAACCAAAAATTTCATATGTGTGTTGCAAGTGACCTTGATCCGTCTGGTTATTATATCCAAGAATCTTTTAAATATCAATTTGAAAAAGCAATCGAATACTATGGTGGAACTGGCGAGGTGATAATCCACAGATTATTTGTAAGAAAAGATCAAGTTACACCCGATTTGTTAAAAGCTCAAGGAATTCCATGGCAACCAGACACAGATAAAAAATCCAGAGATACAATTTGGAATCGATTCTGTAAGAAAACAGATGGTGGATTATATATTCCAGTTCCAAGTAAATGGAAAGGGGATGTTTTTGAAATAGATGGACAACCTATGGTTGTTAGAGCATTATTGGAGATGGATGCATTTTCTACACCAATTATTGAAAAATCTATTGTAAATGAATTATTGAAAATAATAAGAGATACAAATGATGAATCTAAGATTATGATACCTGAGATAATGAGGATTTTCAATGAGTTGAAACACGATGTTTCTGAGGAATTGTTTGAAAAATGGGAACGAATACTCATAAACCCACTAAAAAAAATATTTTTGAAAGATACAGATGAATGGAAAAAATTCATTGATAAAAAAGAATCTGAAGACCGCATCGAAGTGGATGATAGATATGATGAATTAGTAGAAGAAAAAGAAGATGAAAAAAAAGAGAGAGTGCCAGAGTTATTTGATAACAAAGAAATTCTCGAAGAAGTAATCAAATCATTAAAATCTGAAAGAGATAAGAAAATCAATGAAATAGAAAAAGAATACGCGGAACAACTTAGCGGATCAGAATATGAACTTGAGGATGTCGATAATGAGATAGATGAAGAATGTAGCGATATTGATGAAGAAATAGATGAACTAAACACTGAAAGAGACGAAGAGCTGGAAACTGTAAATAAACAGTATAATTTCAGATTGGAAAAATACGAAAAGTTCAAAGAAGAGCATTTAACTGTTTTTAATCCACTTGAACAATCTTTGAAGTCAGATATTGACGCAGAACTTACAGAGATGGATTATAGATTTAAAGATTTAGAAAACAGAGATGATACAAAAAAAGAAATTGGAAGCTTATGTGTAAGCAAACAGTTTTTGATTGTTGAAAATATCAGTTGTTTTGATCAACCATCACCAACATTCAGAGGAGAAAAACTCTTAGAAAAGGCAACTATCAATAAAGATTTGAATATTAGCAAGGTGAGAGATGGTTTCACACCTACTTTTATAGATTCCATGAAAAAGGTTTGGGATGATGATACAAGTGATATTGTATTTGAATTGAGTGAAACATTTGAGATGAAGGATCTTACACAAGAGATTAAAGATGCTATGAAAGAAACTGAAAATGAGTTGGAAGATGATGATGAATGAAGAAATGTAACGCTTGCAAACAACAGTTGTTCGAAGGAGATTTTCGACGTGGAAGAAGTGTTTGTAAGAAATGTATGAGCTTGAAACAGTATCATCCTGAAGAATTTAAGAAACGATTTCCTTCGTATGTTGGCAGAGAAAAAAAGAAAAAACTATACAACATCAAATTTGGCGAGAGATTTAAAGAATCAGATCCTCCAAACGATATTGTCAGATGCTTGAATTCAATAGATGACACACTTTCAACAATTCACGTAGAAATCAAAGCGATGAATAATCTGTTGAGAGATTTTTTGTATAACGATAAATAGATTTATTTTTTATAAAGTATAAAATCTCGAAATACTTTTAAGCAAAAAAAGCATATTACATTTAAAAAAATGAAATGGATTGATGGATTATGGTAGGAAAAAAAGCAAGAAGTGGAAGAAAAAAACTTGATATGCCAACTCAACAAAAATCTCTTCGCATACCAGAAGATGCAATAAAATTAGCAGAGAAATACGACATCAGCATTTCAAAAGTTGCTGTCGATGGCATACGAAATGAAGTTGATAAAATAAAGATCAGTGAATTTCTTAGCGATCCGCGAATGATAAAGTATCGTAATAAAGTGAAAGAATATATGAAAAATGTAAAATCAGATAATCCAGATTTTGAAGTAATGGCTGATGATGCTTCATCTTTCATTGATGCTTACATTGTTTCATTAAACACCGGTGACACAGAGCAATTAATGGCTATTAAATTCGAGCTTAGAACTCGTCATCCAGCAATTTATGATTTGCTTAGTGAATTCGAAGAATTCGTGTCGCAACACCCAGAGAAATATGATGAGATTCTAAAAACAGAGAATGATAATTTGCTGATAATACAGAAGGTACTTGAACAAAAAAAGAAATTACAGAAGGAGATTCATTAATATTCATTTAAAGTTTTTCTAAAAAAAAATACGGTGGTGAGAGAAATAAAAAAAGAAAAAAATTATCTTCCAGGAGAGGAGAGATAATCGAATGAATATAGACAATTCCTATAGGAGAGTTAATAATGAATATAGACGACGACATTAAAAAACTTTCTGTTAAATCAACAATTCCTGACGATATTTTATCCCAACTTGAATCTTTTTCGAAAGAAATGAAGTTGCCATTTGATATTGTTGTTCGAAATTATGAACAAATTTTAAAATTTTTTGATGGACCGCTGATGTATTTTCACGCGTTAAGCGAGTTTGAAAACCATTATTTCAGAAAAAACAGAAAAAAATATGGTGGTGACGAAAAATGGAGAAAAAAAAAGAAACAAAAAAACCAACACTGGAAGACATTGAAATAAATTGGGAACTGAGTGGGTTCTAAACCCCCTTTTATTTTTTTTAATGGTGAGGAGAAAAATAATGACAGATGAAGAAAATGTTACTGAAAAATTAATTTTAATTTTCATTGGAATAGAATGTAAATCAGAAGAAAAGAAATCGTTAACATCTGATGAAATAAAAAACAGCATAAAACAAAAAATGAATTATGAAATAACAAAAAAAGATTTAAAATCATTAAAGAAAAAAAAACTTATAGATGAAAAAGATGATTCTTTTACTCTCTCTGACAAGGGTAAATGTGTAACAAAAGAATTACTTGATGACATTAAAGAAAAACATACTAATGCCAACTGGGATATTATCAAAGAATTTTTGGAACAAAATAAATGGACCAATGAATTTCAGAAGCTACCTGATCACATACAAGATGGAATAACAAGTTTATCAAAGAATATCAAAAAGAAAAAATCCGAATCGCAACTTACAAAGGAATTTATTGAGATTTTAAACACTGATAAGAAGGTACGAAAGATAATTGATAATAAATTCAAATATCAAACAACCATTGCAATTCTTTCTAACAGATATACTCCAAAACCCACATCAAAAACAGGTGTTAAAGAAATCATTCTTGATAATTTTAATACAGTATTACACTCAAAAAATTCTATTAAAATAAGAAGATGGTCTCCGATTTATGGTGATAATATTATTAAGGTTTATGATGGGAATATAGAACCAATAGAAAAATTAAATGTAGATGATTTTGTTGTTTTTCGATATAAAAAATCAGGTATCGAGCACACTAATACAACTTCAAATATAGTAAAACAATTGAAAAGTGAAGGTGGTGTGTTGAATAGGTTGCTAATCGAAGATTGTATTAATGCTATTTTTTTGAAGATACCAGAAAAAAAAGGACACGCAACATATGGTGTTTATGAAGATGAAGAAAAAAAATTATTTTTATGTAGAGATGCTATGCCGTTGAATCAAAAACAAAAAACAGTAAAAAGAAAATTGGAAAAAATAATAAACAACCAAAAAATAAACCAAAAAAATCTTGATCCTTATCTTACGATTACAAAATTTTGGCATTCTTACGAAGTTTATCCGTCTATGGGATTAGCAGCAATGTCACCTTTCGCACTACTATTGAGAAAAAATCATTTAATGGTTTTTCTTATATGGCATTTTTCAAATGTTTCTCGATTGGGAAAATCAACAGTTCAATGGATATTTTCTGATTATCTATTTGGAAATCCACATATATCCGGAGATTCAATTAATTCAAAATTTAGATTTTCATCGTGTATGGATAGTGTTGGATGTGCGCTGACTGTTGATGAAGTTGATAATGTTGATTGGAATAATCTTTCAAGTTTATCTAAAGAATCAGCAATGTCAGAAATGATGGATTCAAGAGGGACGTCAAGTCTTGGTTTTGTTGATTTTCTTTCAAGAGCTGCACTTTTTATGAATAGCAATAGGTTTCAAATTACTTCTGAAACTGATTTAGCTCGATACTTAAAAATAGAATTTGACATATCACGCATAAAAGATAGAGCTGAAAATAGAAATAATGTTGAAGAATTAAAAGGATTATTAAAAAAACTTGATCCAATTGGATGGGAACTTGCAGAGCTTGAACTTGAAAGAATAGATTATTCTTTAGAAAAATTACTTAAAAACATCGATGAACATGAAAATAATCTTAAAGATTTATATGAATTTTCTGATCCACGTAGATTAACAGCGTGGTCGATTATTTATGAAGGATTAAAAACTTGGGAATACGCTGCAGAAAAATTTGGTGTTCTTTGGTTAATACCAAGTTATGAAGAATTTTCAAAGATAATAAAAATAACAGAAGAATCAACATCAGAAACAAAAACTGAAAACATAGATGATTTTATGCATTGGTGGGAAATGTGGAAGTCGCGCAATACTAAAACTGACATATTTAAATCAACTATAACATTAGGTAAAGACGAACTTTGGGCTGATAAATTAATGGTGTATAAAGGGAAAAAATACAGGGGAGATGTTGTTACGGCTGTTATTTTACGAGAGTATCAACAAGGGAAGGACTTTAAAATTGATAATCTTTCTGATATTGCTAAAACTATCAGTTATAAAATGAAAATTGATAAAGAAAGACTTTATAAAGTATGGAAAATCGGCGGAAAATCAAAATGGGGTGTTTTCATACCAAATAATTACTTCACTTTCAAAAAATAACATACTCCTGTTGCATATGAAGAAGAAATTTTGAAAAAGTTACGTCAAGGTTGCCTAACAAGTTACGTTCAAAAATTTTTGTTTTCAACACATATAAATCAACCAAAAGTTAGGCGGTTAGGCTACAAAACCCTACCCCCATGTCATATGCGCACGAGGGACTTTTCCTTTTTTTTCCTTTTTAATTTTTCTTGCGCGTACATGGGGATATAATAATATAGCCTAACCTACCTAACTTATTATATATTATATGAAGAAATAAAGGGTTAGGTTTGGGGTTAGGTTGTTAGGTCACTTTGACTAACTTTTTAGAATATTTTTATTCCTTAAGCAACACATATGAAAATTTTATAAATTTCGTTGTAATGAACTGAATAATTTTTCATAAGATTTATTAACGAATTTTCTATATGAAATAATGATAAGATGAAAATCGATGAAGTGAATCGCATAGAACAAACAAATAGTTTTTTAGAAGTCAATAAATTGTTGGAAAAAGGATATGTTATTCTGAAAATATTTCATCAGCAAACAGAAACGACGGTTGGTAAATCATCTGAACCTGTTTACGTACTGGGGAAAAAAGAATAGTGATGTAATGTATGGTTTGTTTGATGTGGATATTTCTGAGAAAAAATACATTGGAAATGGAACATATGACCATTGCATCGGAATCAAAGAAGATGCAATTAATATGTTTTATGTTTTGATTGAAAAAAAACACGACAAAGAAACCATAAGAAAAAGTTTTGAAATCAGAGAAATAGATGATGAAAAAAAATTAACAAATGAAGAAATAGAACTTGGTATGAATATCAAAATTAAAAAGTGGAAGTGATTTGAAATGAACGATGAAAAAGAAATGTGGAGATCAAAACTTATAGAAATACTACAACCTGAGATTACAAAAGAAAACACAAAAGATTTCGATAAAATGATGGATGAATTGATTGATTTTATGGAAAAAGTGGTTTATGATTAGATAAGTGATAAAATATAAAAAAAAGAAGTGATACTGAAGAATGTGGCATAGTATTCTGAAAGGTAAACACATTGATGTTTGGCAAGATAGCAAATACACTTACATCAAATTCTTCGATGGACAGATGAAATGTCAAGTGCTTAACAAAGAGGCAAAAGAATTTATTGATTTCATAAAAAAAGATATAAAAAAAATCGATATTGAAAAAATCTTTGATAGTAGTAGTGGCATTACTAAATGGGCGAAAACAAACAAAATTGATATGGAGCACAGCACTAAAAATCTCAAACACGATGTATGTCCATTGTGTCATAAATCAAAAGACTTGATTCCACATCATGAACGTTATGAACCAGAAAAAAAGAAAGACATTTGCCAAAGTTGTCATATAAAGGTTCATAGGGGTGTTGATTATCACACTGAACTGAGACCAAAAGGAGTGCAAGGGAATAAGTGGAATCATTACAAAAGTGGAAAACCAAGACCACAATTAATTTCTTATAAAAATGGGAAATACAAAATCGATTGGAATAGTAGAAAACGACATAGAAAAAAAGGCAAAAAAAGGAGATGAATGAAATGGATAAAACTAAAGAAATATCTCAAGAAATTCTTAATGACATATCGATAATGTTATCAAAATATTTTACTAAAAAAACAAATGAAAACGAAGATTATGCTATTTCTCATATCATTTTATTTTGTGTTGAAGATCGAAAAACAGGTAAAGCAAATCAAGAAATTTATGGGATATGTGATAATCGCAATTGCGAAAATTGTTTCAAGGAACAAGTGAGAGATGCTAAGATAATATCAGAAATAACAATTATTGGAGATGAAATAAAACGAGAAAAAGAATAAGTGAGTGAAATACTACCACCAAAATAAAATATTTTGGAAGTAGCTTCCTACGAGTGAATTCCTATCAGAATCCCTGTTTGTCGTAGATTATCAACAAATTGTTGATAGGATTTCCACAATCCATTCTTTGATAGGAAACGAAGCATTATATTGATAGAACTATTTTTATCCCTATCGATATAGTTTCCACAATCACAATTCATAATTCTTTTTGTCAAAGGCATATCGTGTTGTTTACCACAACAGCAACATGTTTTTGATGTGCCTCTTTCACCGATTTCTATTACTTTCTTACCTTTAATTTCAGACTTGTAGGTTAGAAATCCCGTAAAACGACCAATGGTTCCTGTATTTTGCATTGATCGATGTATAGTTTTATTTGATTTTTTGCTAAGTTTTTCAATCTTATTTTCTTTTTTACTCATATCTTTTACAGATAAATCACCGACAATAATAGTGTTTGATTTTGTGTTATCAACTATTTTTCTGCTCAACTTGTGTTGAAAATCTTTTAACTGATTTGCTGATTTTCGTTTCATGTGTTTTATACTTTTATTGTAGAACTTCCATTTTTTTGAATATTTTTTACAGTGATCTCTTTTTGCTTGAACTTTTTCTATTCGCTTTTCCCAATATTTATCAGGTCGTATATTTTTGAATTCTTTGAATTTACCATATATGTTTACACATGTTTGTTTTGTTACCCCAAGGTCAAACGCCTGGTATAATCCATTGTCAACATATGATTTTGTTTCTTTTTCATATGTTATC
>Ga0307376_10001149_pt1 | contig 29605 bp, 21 predicted proteins | sample TR2MG_FD_202536 | JGI IMG/M metagenome (GOLD analysis project Ga0307376, IMG submission 202536) | Soil microbial communities from Risofladan, Vaasa, Finland - TR-2 | ecosystem: Environmental > Terrestrial > Soil > Coastal area > Acid sulfate soil | place: Finland: Risofladan, Vaasa | collected...
AGCCGTCGCGTCCGGCGGACAGATCGCCGACAAGGCAGGAGGCGCCTAACGTGTCAATCCAAGGCCTGGCCCCGACCAAGTCCAACCTGCTCAAGGAAAGGGAGAATCTCGCGCTCGCGACCGAGGGCTACGAACTCCTGGAACGGAAGCGCGAGATTCTCATGATCGAGCTCATGAAGCGCGTCGACGAGGCGAAGATCCTCGAACACGAACTCGAGCAGGCTTCCGAGGCGGCCTACGCCTCGATGCGGCGCATGATCTTCTCGCTCGGCCGCGAAGGCGCCGCCGAGCTCGCCGGAGGCGCCGTCCTGGGCGCCTCCGTGCGCGAATCCACCGTGCAAGTGGCGGGTCTCCGCATCCCGACGCTGGAGGCGGTCGTCCCCGAGCGGCGGCTCCAATCCTCCTTCGTGAATTCGTTTGCGGAGTCGGACGAAACCATGCTAGAGTTCCATCGGCTTCTCAGGTTGACGGTGGCCATGTCGGCGATCCGCTCGGTCGTGTGGAGGCTCGCCAGGGAGGTGCGCAAGACTCAGCGGCGGGTCAATGCCCTGGAGAAGATGGTCATCCCGGATTCGAAGGCGCGAAAGGCGTTTATCGAAGCGTCCCTCGAAGAGCGCGAGCGCGAAGCTGTCTTCGCCGTCAAGCTGCTCAAGACGAGAAGGGCGGAGCGAGGCGCGACATGAAGGGCCTCCTTTCGAATGTCATAGTCCTGGTCAACGGGGCCGAGTCGTCCATCTCGGCGGCCAAGTACGCCATCGCGCTCCAGAAGGCCTACGGCAGCAGGGTGACGGCCGTCTACGTGGTCGATACGCATACGATCCGCCAGCTCGCCCTGAGCCGGATTTTCGTCGACGACGAGAGCGAAGAGTACGAGAGGAGCCTCGCCGAGACGGGACGCCGCTATCTCGCCTTCGTGGGCGAGCTGGCGCGGGCCAAGGACGCGACGATCGAACGGCGTCTCCTCTCGGGCTCGATCGCGGGCGAGGTCGTGCGCGCCGCCGAGGATCTGGACGCGGACGCCATCGTCCTGGGCGGGTGGGAGCGGGGATCGGTATTCCGCGACCTTTTGGCCGAGGAGAACAAGGAAATAGCCCGCACCGCCCGCTGCTCCGTGCTGATCGTACGGGGCTCCGCCGCCGAGGAGGCCTACCGAGCCCTCTGAAGCGGCCGGGACGACGGAGCCGGATTAGGAGGAACGATGAGAGTCGCCGTCGTATTCGCGCCGGAACGCGCCGATACCACCCTGACGGCCATGGCGCGTGAACTCGCGCGGGCCCTGCAGGCGAAGGGTCATTTAGTGGAAATCGCCGAGGCGAAAAGCGGGGAAGCCCATCGCCTCACCGGCTACGATTACGTTATAATAGGCACCGCACCCGTCGGGCTCCGCGGGAATATCCCGCCGCGCCTGGCCGGTTTCCTCGCCCAATCCGGCGCATTGCAGGGCAAGAGGGCCATGGCCTTCGTGCGGAAGTCCGGCCTGTCCTCAGGCAGGGCGCTCAAGAGACTCATGACTGTCATGGAATCCGAGGGTATGATCGTCAATTACGCTGAAATTATCGCGAGCATCCCGGATGCCGCGGAGGCGGCGCGCAGCGCTCCACTAGAACGGAACTAGATTCGTGGAAAATTACTACGATGTCCTCGGCATCGGCCCGGAGGCGAGCACCAGCCAGGTGAAGAGCGCCTTCAGGCGGCAGGCCAAGAAACACCACCCCGACATATCCGCCGCGCGCGATTCCTCGTCCGCCGGCGGCTCGTCCTCCAATCGCGCGGCCGAGGCGGCGATGCGCCTCCTGCTCGAGGCGTATCGCATGCTCGCCGATCCCGAGCGGCGCCGCGCCTACGACCGCAGCATGCGCCGGAGGGCCGCGGAGGAAGGCGGCTTCGATTACCGCGTCTTCCTGAAGGCCCGTCCGGACGACCCGCAAAGCCAGGCCCGGCTCATCGTGTTCGACCTCCTCCACGAGCTCGAGGACGAGGCGCTCGAGGTCTACGAGCGCTCCAAGTCGCTCGGCGACTTCCGGCTGGAGCGATGGCTCGAACGGGGCGAGGCCATGGACGCCGAGCTCTGCCTGGCCGAGGAGTACGAGAAGCGGGAGCGCTGGCTCAAGGCCTACAACATCTACCGGCGTCTCATCGGCATGGAGAAGGAGCGGCCATGGTTCCGCTACTTCTTCGATGTCGTGGCGCTGAAATTCAGGACCCTCGTCCTTCTCAAGCTCCCCCGGATGCTCGACGAGGAGGATTTCGTCGATCGTCTGGAGGAGGCCGCATCCCTCGAGGTGTCGAAGCGGGACAGCGCCCAGTTCCTTCGGAAAAAAGCCGAGGTCCAGCTCAGGCGGGGCGAGACGGCCGGGGCCGTCGACTCGCTGCGCCGGGCCTCCAGCCTCGAGCCGCGTCTGGCCGGGCTTTCCGCCCTCCGGCGCAGGGTCGATCTCCAGATGGGCAGCTGAGGCTTCGGGTTCGCGTCTTGCGTAAACTCGGTTTATCCATTACCTTTCCCCGGAACGTTTATTGTTGCGACGAGAAGGATTCCCCATGAAGCATTCGATACGCATCGCGTTTTTCGCCCTGTGCGCGGCGGCGATCCTGCCCCTTTCGGCCGCCGCCCAGACCATCGACAAGCCTGTGGCCACCGTCAAGCTCACCAAACTCGAGGTGTACTCCCTCCTGCAGTTCAAAACCGATCTCAAGCGGGTCGAGGACACCCTCCACACCCAGCTCTCGCCCCAGCAGCGCCTCGATTTCCTCAACAGCCAGATCGACGCGATGCTGTTCAGGCAGTATTGCGAGCGCGATAACATCATCGTCTCGGAGGCCGACGTCAACCAAGCCTACCTCCAGCTCAAGGGCCAGCTCGGGCCCGGCGCGACCGACGCCGCCGTCGACGCCAGTCTGCGGAGCCAGGGCATCTACGCCGAGCCCAAGGTCTACATCAAGCAGCAGATGCTCCTCAACCGCTATATCCAGCTCAAGAAATCCGCCGAGCTCAAGGCCATCAAGCCCCCGACCTCGGACGAGGTTCTCAAGGAGTACGAGCTCCGCAAGGCGATGCTCATCCGTCCCGATTCGGTCCGCGTGAGCGTCATCTTCATCGATCTGCGCGGCAAGTCGGCCGACGAGCGGAAGAAGGGGCAGGAACTCATGCAATCCATCGCCGACAAGGTGAAGAGCGACCCTTCCAGCTTCGATTCCTACATGCTCAAGGGCATGGACCCCAGCTCGGGCTACCACGCGACGAGCTCCCTCCTGGTGGCGCGCTCGCCCCAGTCCGAGACGGCCTACGGCGCCGACTTCCTCGACACCGTCTTCGCGCTCAAGGTCGGCGGCATCAGCTCCCTCATGCCGAATCCCACCGGCTACGAGATCGTGCGCGTCAACGAGGTGCTGCCCCAGAAGCAGCTGACCCTCTCCGACCCCGTGCCCGGCCAGCCCAACGCCACCGTCCAGGACTGGATCGTCTACGAGCTCACCATGCGCAACCGGCAGGCTTTCCTCAAGTCCGTCCAGGACGAACTGGTCGCCAAGCTGCGCAAGGAAGGTTCCGTGAAGATCTTCGACGACAATCTCAACTTCTAGAGGCCGCGAACCGTGGCATCCCGGCGCAAGGCGCGCATCCTGGCCTTTCAGGCACTCTACGCGTGGGACGCCACGGGCGGCACGACCGCCGACATGCTGGCGTTCTCCTGGCTGGACGACGACAAGCGCCTCAACATGGACGAGGAAATGTCGGCCTTCGCCCGGCTCCTGATAGCCGGGACGCTCGAGAACATCGGTGCGGTCGACGCGGCGATCCGTTCGCACCTGCAGAACTGGTCCTTCGAACGGCTCAAGAAGGTCGATCTCGCCGTACTCAGGATAGGCGCCTATTCCCTGCTTTTCCAGAAGGACATACCGGCTCAGATTACCATAGACGAGGCTATCGAAATCGTGAAGGAGTACGGATCGGAAGACTCGTACCGATTCGTAAACGGGGTGCTCGATGGCATTTGGAAGTCTACGGAGAGTTGATGGGCGCTCAGGCCTACGCCAAGTCTCGAAGACGGCCGCCGCCGCCGTCCTGACGCTCTGCTATCTCGCGCTCTCGGCCTGCTCGCCGGCGGCGCGCGAATCCCGTTTCGCGGTCTCGCTCGGCTCCATAGACTCGGCCCTGGCCGTGGGCCGGAGCGCCGAGCGCGCCTTCGCCTCGGCCGCCCGGAATGCCGCCACCGGAGCCGACTGGCTCTCGCTCATCAAGCGGGCCCTGCGGGCCGAGGCCGCCGGGGAAAAGGGCATCGCCGCCTCGATGGCGCGCAAGGCTCTCGTCGGGGCTCCGGGCTCGGACGCGGCGGCCTTCGGCGCGGCTTACGCCTTCCTCCGCACGGAGCATCCGGCCTCCGCCCTGGCCCTCTTTCCCTCCCGGCTTTCCCGTCAAGACTATCCCCGGCTCTGGGCGGAAGCCTTCGTCGAGACGGCCAGGCACGGCGAGCTGCCGGCATCCGAGCTCGACGCCGCCTCGCTCGGCGCGCTGGGATCGATCGCGGGCGAGCCTCGCCTCTTCATCTCCGCGGCCGTGGCGGCTCTCGCCGCCGGGGATGAGGCCTCGGCCCAGGCCTGGCTCAGGCGCGCCGTGGCCGGCGGAGCCGTGCCGGACACGGCCCTGATGTGGGACTGCGGCCTCTACCCGGAGTTGGCCGCGCGATCCGACGCCGGCGCCGGTCCCGAGGATCTCTGCATCATGGGGGACGCGGCCTGGCGGGTCGGCGACTTCGCCGCCGCCCAGGATCGCTGGCAAAGGGCGATCGGCCTCAACCCCCGCGTGTCCTGGAAGGCCTATCTCAAGCTCGCCCTCCTCGCAGGCTCGGGCACGGAGCTCCAGGCGAGCTATTTCGCCAGGCTGCGCGCCGCCTTCGTCGACCTGCCGCAGGCCAGGGCCGATCCGGAGGCGGTGACCGCCTACGCCGCCTACCTGGCGCGCTCGGGACAGCGCTCCCGGGCGCTGACGATGCTCGGTCCATATTCCCAGAACACGGATGCCGGCGCCCTCGCTCTGACGATCGAGGGCTTGAACTGGCCCGAGGCTCGCTTCGTGGCGGCCGCGGAGAGCTTCGCGGCCGCGCGGCCCCAGAGCGGCCGCGCTCTCGGCTACGCCTTGCGTGTCCTCTTCGAACGTGGACGCTTCGCCGATATGTCGGTACTCTATGCGACGGGGCAGGCGAGGGGGCTCGACTATCCCTACCGCCGGTACTACGGGGCCGCCATCGACGCGGCCTACGGGCGCTTCGCGGCATCGGCCTCCGCCCTCGAGGCGCAGCAGGCCCTGGACCGGCCGACCGAGGCGCCTTCCGCCGAGGACCTTTACGCCGATTTCGCCCTGGGCACGCTCGAGTTGCGCTCGAACGATTTCGCCAAAGCGGTGGACTACCTTTCTCGCTCGCGCGACGCGGCTTCGGACGGAAAGACCAGCTGCGCCATTTTGAAGGAATTAGGTCGGGCCCAAGCGGCCGCGGGTGACCGGGAAGCCGCCTTGGCGAGCTGGAGGGAAGCCCTCCGCGCGGACCCGCGCGATCCGGAAGCCGCCCTGCTCGCCAAGGGACTGCCGGCCGTCGCTCCGTAGAGAACGACAATTCTTGGATGGGAGAAAGCAGAGTGATTCGACTTAAGAACGCCGCTCAGCTGGACAGGATACGCGAATCCTGCCGGCTTTTATCGGAGCTTTTCGTCGATCTGACCCCGCGAGTCCTCGCCGGCGTGAGTACGCTCGAGCTCGACGAGGCCGCGCGGAACTTCATCCAGTCGCACGGGGGCAAGCCCGCCTTCCTCGGCTACGAGGGCTACCCGGCCAGCCTCTGCGTGTCCGTCAACGAGGAAGTCATCCACGGGATACCCGGAAAGCGCCGGCTCGTCGAGGGCGACATCGTCAGCCTCGATTGCGGCATCGACATCGACGGGCATTTCTCGGACGCGGCCATAACCCTTCCCGTGGGCCGGGTTTCCGAGGAAGCCTCGCGCCTGATGCGCGTCACGCGCGAGTGCCTCGATCGCGCGATCGCCGCGGTGCGGCCGGGCGGGAGGGTCCACGACATCGCCCGGGCGGTGTACGGCCACGCCACCGCGAACGGCTACGGCGTGGTCCGCAGCTATTGCGGGCACGGCGTAGGGCTCGCCCCGCACGAGGACCCTCAGATACCCAACTACGTCAGCCCCGGCCCCAATCCCCGGATCGTACCGGGCATGGTTCTCGCGATCGAGCCGATGATCAATCTCGGCACGGAGGCCGTCCGGCTCCTCGACGACGACTGGACGGTCGTGACGCTGGACCGGAAGATCTCGGCGCATTACGAGCACACGATCGCCGTCCTCGAAGACGGAATCGAGGTGCTGACCTCCTGGAAATATCCCGAGCCCTGACGGGTCGGCGAAGAATCCCGGGCATTCGGCGACTTGTCAAAGACTGCGGTACCTTCGACCTAGCAAGGAGCGCTCCATGTCACTGTTGAAGAAACTGTATTCGCGGAATTTTTTCATAGCGAATCTCGTGCTTGTGGGCGTCCTCATCGGCTTCGCGCTCGCCTTCACGGGTTTCTCCCGCGCGACCGCGGGACTCTCCTCGGTGACGATCAAGGCCGAGGGCCCCGCCGCCCAGGTCCCCGCCGACGCGAAGGCCGCCATCGCCGCCGCCGAAGCGGTCCAGAGCGCCTTCCGCTACGTCGCCGCCACCGTGCAGCCGGCCGTGGTCGAGCTGAACGTGGTGGAGAAACCCAGCGATCAGCCCAATCCCGAGGATCAGCTGCCGCCCTTCTTCTTCCCCTCTCCCGACCAGGGACAGGGCCCGAACCCACAGCCCTACCAGGAGCGGGGCCTCGGCTCCGGCATCATCGTGCGACGGGACGGCAAGACGGTCTACGTCCTGACCAACAACCACGTGGCCGGGGGGGCCAGCGAGATCACGGTCACGACCCACGACGGCAAGGAATACAAGGCGACTCTCGTCGGCAAGGACGAGCGCAAGGACCTGGCCATGGTCAAGTTCGAGTCGGACTCCCCGGGCATCGCCGTCGCCGCGCTCGGCGATTCCTCCAAGGTGCGGGTCGGCGACTGGGCCATCGCGATCGGCAATCCCTTCGGGCTCGTTTCCTCGGTGACCACGGGCATCGTGAGCGCCATCGGGCGCACCGGCAGCGACCTCGGCCCCTCGGGCGCGCCCGACGGCAACATCTCCGACTTCATCCAGACCGACGCCTCGATCAACAAGGGCAATTCCGGCGGCGCGCTCGTCAACATCCGCGGGGAGGTCGTGGGGATCAACACCTGGATCGCCTCTCCCACGGGGGGAAGCATAGGCCTGGGCTTCGCGATTCCGATCAACAACGCCAAGAAGGCGATCGACGATTTCATCACCAAGGGCAAGGTCAGCTACGGCTGGCTCGGCGTTTCGCTCCGCGAGCTGGACGCCGCCACCGCGGCCGAGCTCGGCGTCGACACCCGCTCCGGCGCCTTCGCGGCCCACGTCTTCTACGACAGCCCCGCGCAGAAGGGCGGCATGCTTCCCGGCGACTTCATCGTCAAGGTCAACGGCCAGGCCATCAAGGGCATGGACCAGCTCATCCGCGTGGTGGGCGACCTGAGCGCGGGGAAGAAGGCGAGCATCGTCGTGACGCGCGGGGGCGCTCCCCTGGACTTGTCCGTCCTCATCGAGCCGAGGAAGAATGCGGTGGCGGCGAACGACGGCAACGTCTTCCCCGGCGTCGACGTCGTCTCGCTCAAGTCCGAGGACATCGATCAAAGCAAGGTGCCCAAGGGCGTCGCGGGCGTCGCGGTCGTGAACGTCATCCCCAAGTCTCCCGCGGCCACGATCGGACTCAAGCCAGGCGACATCATCACGAAGGTCGACGACGAGGCCATCTCCACGGTGCGCGATTTCTATCGGCGGATCAACGACCCCGCCGCCAGGAAAATCGTCTTCGGGGTGAATCGGGACGGCACGACCCTCACCACGCTTGCCTATGTCCGCAAGTGAACCTATAGTCTAGAACGACGAAGCCGAGTTCTGCGAGGGAGAGATCGCCATGCGCAAGGAATTCCTTTCATACAACACCGTCCGCAACAATGCGCTCAAGATGGCGTACAGGATACACAAGGACGGTTTCGTGCCCGATGTCATCTACGTCTCGCTGCGCGGCGGGGCCTACATCGGCAATGTCATCAGCGAGTACTTCAAGCTCGTGCGCGGCGAGACCAGGCCCGTGTTCTACGCCGCCGTCGTCGCGCGCTCCTACACGGGCATCAACCAGCAAGAGCAGGTCCGCGTCGACGGCTGGACCTACAGCCCCGAGTACCTGCGCCACGGGGACCGCGTCCTGCTCGTCGACGATATCTACGATTCCGGCCGGACGGTGAATCACCTCACCGAGATCATCCTCGGCAAGGGCCTGCCCAGGTCGGATGTCAAGATCGCCGTGCACGATTACAAGATCTGCTCGTACCGGCGGGAGATCCTCCCCATCGTGCCCGACTACTGGTGCCGCATGCACGAAATAGCCAGCGTCGAGGACGAGATCTGGATCCACTACATGAGTCACGAGCTCGTGGGCCTGAGCGACGAGGAGCTCGGCGAGCACTACTATCCGGAGGATTCGGAATTGAAGGAGATATTCGGCTCGCTCAAGCGATAGCCGGGCGAGCCGGATCCGCATCGTCGGGAGGATGCATGAGCGTTGGCCCCGCCGCAGTCGCCGCGATCGCCCTGCTCTGGGGCTTGGTCGGTCTCTCCGCCCTCGCGGGGCAGGACACCGCCGCGGCTGCGGGAGCGCGGAGACTTTCCTCCTCGGACATCGAGCTGGCTCCGCCCGAGACGCCTTCCTCCTTCCGTTTCCTGCCGGAAGGGAAGTGGATTCTTTTCGATCGTCCCCTCGCGCTCTCGGCCGCCCGGGGCGAGGAGAGGCTCTACCGTCTCGAGCTCCGCAGCCCGGGGGGCGCCGACACGATCGAATCCTATCTCATCGACAAGCGTCCTCCTTCGCCTCCTTCGGCCGGCGTCCCGAGCGGCATCTACCGCAAAACGCTCACGATACGCCTAAGCGCGGCCGAGGGGGCGTCCGTGTTCTGGACCCTCGTCGGCCCCGCCTCCGGCACCCTGTCCGCCGCCGCCTCCGATTCCGGCTTTCGCCGGGCTTCCGGGGGCCCGGTCTGCGTCCTGGAGCCTCCGAAGCGCGGCAGCGCCACCTATACGCTCTTCGCGTACGCCGTGGATCGCTCAGGCAATCGCAGCCGTCCCGCCGTCTTCACGTATCGCCTCGCCGGCGAAGGGCTTTCGGTAGCGCCTTTGCCGAAGGAAAGCGGGCCGCCCTCGATTTCCTTCGATGATTCCCTTCCTCTCCCGACGGTCGAGTCCTCGCCGGGGGAGGTCGACCTGTCGGCGGCGGCGGGCCGGAGTCTCTGCCTCGCCGTCGATCCTCCGGCTCGTCCCGATTCCCCGTACGACTTCGTCCAGGCTCCCCTGGTCGGGGACCGCTTCGTGTTCCGCATAACCTGCCCATACGGCTGGAGCGGCTCGCTGCCGGTGTACTACGCCTATTTCGCGGACGGGAAGCTCCTCTGCGCCCGCGATCCGATTTTCGTGTCCTTGGTCTACGGGGAGAAGGCCGCGCAGCCGGTGCCGCCTCCCCCGGCGCCCGTCCTGGCGCGCGACCCCCTCGGCCGCGGGGCCTTCCTGTTCTTTCCCGACTACGACGGGTCAATCTACGTCAAAGTGGGTTCCGCGCCGGAACGCCGGTATCAGGAGCCCTTCGCCCTGAGCGGAAGAGGCGGGCAGGTCTCGGTCGTCTGGGCGGGGGAGGATGCCTGGGGGCGCCGTTCCGCCGAAAGCGAAATCACGTTCGATCAGCCCCCCGCCGCGCCCGATCTCGATATTCTGGGCGCCGGCGAAGGAGCCAGGACGGCCGGCGATGTTTCGCTCAGTCCGAGCGCGCCCGGAGTGCTGCGCTACGAGATCGGGACGGTCGAGAGCCCGCCCGGAGAGCCGACCGCTTCCTCGCCTCGCCTGGTCGGGAGCCTGAGCGTCGACTGCCCGGCGGGGCGGGCCAGACATGTCCTCGTCCGCTACCGGTCCTTCTCGGGACCCGAGTCCGCCGCCGTCGGGGGCGACGAGAAAGACCTGAGCTTCACGATCGACAAGCGTCCCCCGCCGGCGCCCCTTCTCGCCGGGGCTATCCCTGCCTACGCCGACCGGCCGCTCAGTCTGACCTTCGCGAAGACGGGGCCGGAGGTCTCGATTTTCGCCTCGGTCTCCGTCGGAGGCGCGCCGGCCGACTTCGCGCGGGTCGACGCCCCACTCGACCTGGGCGGATCGGAGGCCGGCCCGGTGCAGTATCGCGTCAGGGCCTACGCCGTCGACGATCTCGGAAACCGCTCGGCCGAGATGGAGCCGGTCGGCATAGTCGTAGACCGCGACTCGCTCTACGCGGCCGAGGGCGGCTCCCCGGAGGGCGACGGCTCTCCCCAGCGTCCCTTCGGCTCGCTCGAGGCCGCGCTGCGCTCGGCCGCGGCGCTCGGCAAGAGGAACATCAATCTGCGGGGAGATCTGACGCTCTCCTCGCCGATCGAGCTCGACCGCGACATCGTCCTCCAGGGTGGCTACGCCGCGGACTGGTCGGTCGATCCCGAGCGGAAGGCCGCGATCTCGGCCGCGATCCCGGGCGATGCGGCGGCCATCGCCGTGCGCGGCGCGCGCTTGAGCCTGCGAAATCTCGATATGCGCGCGGGAGGGCGTGGCGGCTGCCTCCTCTCCGCGAGCGGCGGCGCCGAACTCGATTTGGAAGGCTGCACCCTCTCGGCGAAGGGCGAGGGCGATTTCGTGCTGGCCCGCCTGCGCTCTTCGACCGGCGGCATGCGGGATTCGACCATCGCCGCCGAGGCGGCCGTTTCCTGCACGGCCGTCGATGCGGCGGACTCCGATATCCGCATCGCGAAATCCGTGGTCGTGGCCGGAGCCGCGGTCCACGCCTTCAACGCCTTTCTCGTCAGGGGAGGCTCGCTCGCCCTGGACGATTCGCTTGTCGAGAGCTCCGCGGATCTCGCCCTCAGCCTCTTCGATCTGGGTGGCTCATCCTTGAGCATGCGGCGCGATTTCGTGAAGGTGAGCGGCGGCTCGGGCTACCTGCGGATCGGCAACTTCGCGGATGCGCCCGGCTTCATACGGGATTGCCGATTCGAGATCGCCTGGAGAGGCGAGGGCACGCTGTTCTCGCTTCGAGCCGCGGCGCCCACGTTCCTCTACGACACCATCCTCGCCGCGACCGGGCGGGGTTCGATCCGCTATTTCGAGGCCCGGCACGCCGTGCTCCGGGTCTGGGACAGCATCCTGTCCTGCGCCTCCGGAGGCTCCGAACTCGTGCGGACCGACGAGAGCCTCGGCGCCGGCGCCCTCGTCGCTGACTGCATCTGGGGCTTCCCCCGGCTCGTCGCCGGAGCGATGGATCTGCGCAGCCTCGACGCGCTCGACGCGCTCAATGCGGCTTCCGGGCTCTATTCCACGAAACGGCACGTTTCCGAGCCGCCGCAGGCGACCTTCTCGGCGCCGGTCAAGGGTGTCGCCCGGCTCAGTCCCTCATCGGCCTGCGTGGGCGCCGCCTTGCCCTTCGACGACGCGAACGCGACCGATTTCCTGGGGAATCCCCGGCCGGGACGCTCCGGTCCGGGGTCGCCGGATATCGGAGCGGAGGAGCTGCCGCCTTAAATCGCCGTCCCCTCGGGAATGATCGCGTTCTTGGGTATCACGATGATGCCGTCGACCACGTAGTACAGGGGAAACTCGCCGTCGATCCGCTCCATGTTGTCGATGCCGATCCGGCAGTTCTGCCCGATGTGGGCGTTCTTGTCGATGATCGCGCCCTTCACGATCGAGCCTTGCCCGATGCCCACGTCGGGCCTGCCGAGGGCCCGGTTCTCGGCCCGCTGCTCGGGAGTCTCGTAGTAGTCGGCGCCCATGCAGACGACCCCGTCCAGGCTCGCGCCCGATTCGATGATGGTGCGCACGCCGACGATCGAGCGGCTTATGGACGCGTTCGTGATGATGCAGCCTTCGGCGGTGAGGGCCTGGTTGAGCGTGCAGTAGTTCAGCTTCGAGGTCGGCAGGTTGCGCTTGTGCGTGTAGATGGGCCGGTCCTCCTCGTAGAAATTGAATTGCGGGTTGATCGAGGTGAGGTCGAGGTTGGCCTCGTAGAAGGACTTGATCGTGCCTATGTCCTCCCAGTAGCCGTTGAAAAGGTAGGCGTTGATGCTCTGCTTGGAGAGGATGTCGGGGATGATCTCCTTGCCGAAGTCGTTGAAGTCGTTGGCCAGCGAGCGCTCCATGAGCGCCGCGTCGAAGATGTAGATGCCCATGTTCGCGAGGTAGTCCTTGCCGCCCGACCGCCGCTCCGGCCGCAGCTCCTGCGGAATCCGATACTCCGAGATGTCCTTCGTGGGGCCCGGCTTCTCCAGGAAGCTGGCGATCCGGGTCTTCTTGTCCACGGCCATGATGCCGAGCGCGCTCGCCGAGGCGCGGTCCACCGTGGTGCCCGCGATCGTGAGGCTGCAGCCCGACTCGACGTGCTTGCGGAACATGTCGGCCAGGTCCATCCGGTAGAGCTGGTCGCCGGAGACGATGAGGTAGTGCGTCGGCGACTGCGGCCGGAAGTGCACGAGGTTCTTGCGGACCGCGTCGGCCGTGCCTTCGTACCAGCCCGAGTGGACGAGGGTCTGCTCGGCCGCGAGAATTTCGACGTAGCCGTGCGAGAAGGAGTCGAAGGTGTAGGTGCGCGAGATGTGCAGATGGAGGGAGGCCGAGTTGAACTGGGTGAGAATGTATATCTGGTTGAATCCGGCGTTGATGCAGTTGGAGATGGGGATGTCCACGATGCGGTATTTGCCGCCGAACGGCACTGCCGGCTTGGCCCGATCCTTGGTCAGCGGGAATAGACGGGTGCCTTTGCCCCCGCCGAGCACGATGGATAGAACCTTGGCCACAGTCTCCTCCTTGAATGTCGCTGGAGCCTCTGCGTGTCGCGGCCGGGAGTGCACAGCCGCCGAAAACGATGGCGAGCGGATGTGGCCGGACGCCTTCGGCCCAGCGCAAAGTATAGGGGCGATCCTGATCGTTTGCAAGGCGAAAGGGGCCCTCGGCCGTCCTCGCTCCGGACCGATGGCGCCGCATCCCCATTCGTGGTATACAGCTAGGCGATGGATCCGATCAAAGCGGGCGATTTCGTCGAAAGCCTCCTGGCCGATCCGGAGATCGCCCCCTGCGTCGCGCACGTGGAGCGCATCGAGGCCCGGTCGGCCAGCTGGGCCGAGCTGCCGGCCGACCTCGACCTACGTCTCAGGGAGGCTCTGGCCGCCAGGGGCGTCACGTGCCTGTATTCGCATCAGGCGGCAGCCTATCGCCGGGCCCGGGGACGGGAGGATTTCGTCGTCGTGACGCCCACGGCCAGCGGAAAGACGCTCTGCTACAACTTGCCGGTGCTGCAGACCCTGCTCGAGGAAGAGACCGCGCGCGCCCTGTATCTCTTCCCCACCAAGGCCCTCTCGCAGGACCAGCAGGCTGAGCTCAACGAGATCGCCCTCGGCGGCGGTCTTCCCCTCAGGATGTACACCTACGACGGCGACACCCCCGATTCGCTCCGCGCGGCGGCGCGCGAAGGCGGCCGCATCGTCATCTCGAATCCCGACATGCTGCACTCGGGCGTGCTCCCCAACCACCCCAAGTGGATACGCTTCTTCTCCAACCTCCGCTACGTGGTCGTGGACGAAATGCACGCGTACCGAGGCGTCTTCGGCAGCCATGTCGCCGACCTGCTGCGGCGCCTCCTGCGCGTCGCCGCCTTCTACGGATCCAGCCCGAGCTTCATCTTCTGCTCGGCCACGATCGGCAACCCCGGTGAGCTCGCCCGTTCGCTCGTCGGGCGGGAGGTGGCGGAAATCTCGGACAACGGCGCGCCCCAGGGAGAGCGGAGGATCGTCTTCTACAATCCCCCGCTCGTGGATCCCGTCCAGGGCATGCGCAAAAGCACGGCGACCGAGTCGGAAATGCTCGCCGTCCGCCTCCTCAAGGCCGGGGTCAAGACCATTCTCTTCGCCCGCTCGCGCCTGCGGGTCGAGCTCATCGCCGCGTACATCAACGAAGCCATCGCCAATCTGTACACCGACAACGGCCGGATCGTCGTGAGTCCGTACCGCTCGGGGCTCCTGCCGAACGAGCGGCGCGCCATCGAGCGGGGCCTCAGGGAAGGCGGCATCCACGGGGTGGTGTCGACCAACGCCCTGGAGCTGGGCATCGACATAGGCGGGCTCGACGCCGCGGTGCTCGCCGGTTTTCCCGGCAGCTTCGCCAGCTTCTGGCAGCAGTCGGGGAGGGCGGGCCGCCGGGGCGGCCTCTCTCTCGCGATCTTCGTCGCCTCCTCCTCGCCCCTGGACCAGTACATCATCTCCCATCCCGAGTATTTCTTCGCCCGCAGCCCCGAGACCGCGCGGATCGACCCGGACAATCCCTACATATTCATGGATCACCTCAAGTGCGCCGCCTTCGAGCTGCCCTTCGCCGAGGGCGAAGCCTTCGGTCCCGCGCGGGGCGAAGAGGCCCGGCTCCTGGCCGCCGAGACCACGAGCGGCGCCCTGGGCTACCTCGAGGAAGACGGCATAGTCCGCCTCACCGGCGGCCGCTGGTACTGGTCCGCCGATTCCTATCCGAGCGAGAAGATTTCGCTCCGCTCCTCGGTTTCGGACAACGTGGTGATCGTCGACCGCACCGGCGGAGCCTCGCGCGTCATAGGCGAGATGGACAGGCCGAGCGCGAAGGAGCTGATCTTCGACAACGCCGTCTATATCCACCTCGGCCGCCAGTACATCGTCCAAAAGCTCGACATCGAAAACCGCAGCTGCCACGTCGTCGAAAAGGACCTGGAATACTGGACCGACGCGGTCGTCAAGACCGACATCAAGGTCCTCACTGAGGACCTCCGGGGAGTCCTCAGTCCCGAGGACCTCCGGGGAGTCCTCAGTCCCGAGGAGCTTCGCGGGGGGGCCGGGCCGCGGATCGCGGAATACGTCCTCGGCGACGTTCTCGTGCGCAGCCAGGCCGAGAAGTTCAAGAAACTGCGGTTCCACAGCCACGAGAACATCGGATACGGGGAGATTTCCCTGCCTCCCGAGGAGATGCAGACGAGGGCCATCGTCCTCCTCATCCCCTCCGAGGGGGCGCTCTCGGCGCTCGAGCGCGAATCGCTGGGCGACGAGGCCTTCAAGGCCTCGGTGCTCGCGGGAGTGGGGCGGCTTTTGCACGACATGGCTCCGGTTTTCCTCATGTGCGATCCCCGCGACCTGGGTCGGGCGGAACGCGTCCGCGATCCGCACTTCGGCGAGGCCGCCCTGTATTTCTACGACCGCTACCCGGGCGGCACCGGACTGGCGGACGGCTTGGCCGCCCTGCTTCCGAAGACGATCGCCGCGGCGCGGGAACGCCTGGCCTCCTGCCGCTGCGCCTCGGGCTGCCCTTCATGCATCGGCGTGGGGCAAGACGAGGCCGGTCCGGCTCGCCGCCGCGGCGCCCGGCCGGGCCGGGGCGCCGCCGCGGTCAAGGCGAGTGCGATCGCGCTGCTGGCGGCCTTGGAGGCGGGGGTGTGGCGAGAGACCTGAAGCATCGCCTCGCGCAGCTGCGCTCCGCGGGCTTCGGAGGCTCCGGCCGCGGCGCGAGTCCCGAACTTCCGCGCGGGCCGGAAGATCCGGCTTCGGCTCCGGCCGCGGCGCTTTCTCCGCCGAGGCGGCCTCTCCCCGGGCGCGGCGGATCGCCGCCCTGCCTCGCGGGCTGGGAACGGGCCGGAGACTTGGTCTGGATGCGAGACCTGCGGCGGCCCTTGAGCTTTCCCGAAACGATCGATGCCCTCCCGTTTTCGGCCCTCGGCAGCCTGCGGCGCCGTAGCCTGCCGGGCGGGGAGCCTGTCCCTGCCGAAGCGCTCAGGTTTTTCGATCTCGAAACGACCGGGCTTTCGGGGGGCAGCGGAACCCTCGCCTTCCTGGCGGCTGTGGGTCGATTGTCGGAAGGGCGCCTCGCGATCACCCAATTCTTTCTCGAGGACTTTCCCGGCGAAAGGCTCTGGCTCGAGCTGCTCTCGAAGTCCATTCCCTCCGGCTCCGTCCTCGTGACCTACAACGGACGCGCCTTCGACCTGCCCCTCCTTCGCTCGCGCTGCGTGATGAACGGCGTCCCGCCGCTCGAGGCCCGCCACATCGACGCCCTGCCCTGCTCCCGCAGGCTGTGGCGCCGAATTCACGGCGGCGCCTCGCTGGGGCTGCTGGAGCGCCGGATCCTGGGTATCGAACGGGGCGAGGACCTGCCCGCCGAGGCCATACCCGGCGTGTGGTTTTCGTTTCTCCGCGACGGAGATTCCCCCCTCCTCGGTGCCGTGACGTCTCACAACGCGGACGATATCGAGGGTCTGGCCTCCCTGGTCGCCTCGATCCACGGCCTTTTCGCCGATCCTGCGGCGGAGCCGCGGCCGCTCGTGGACCTGGACTCGCTCGGCCGGACCCTCGTGGCCATGGGGCGGGAGCCGGAAGGCGCGGCTGTTCTGCGGACGGCCTTCGAGAACGGGGACGAGACCGCCGGCTTAAGGCTTTCGAAGCTGTATCGGAGGGCCGGAAGAAGGGAGGAGCGTCGCAGGCTGATCGCAGCCTTGCCCCTGACCTGCCGCTCCTGCGTGGAGCGGGCGAAATTCTGCGAGCACGTGGAGCGCGATCGGGTCGAGGCCCTGGACTGGACTCGCCGAGCCCAGGAGCTTGCCGAGGCCGGGAAGAGCGGCCTTCGGTCTTCCCTGGATCATCGTCGCCGGAGACTGGAGCGCTTGATTTCGAAGGCGGAGGCGGGCGATCCCGAGGGCTAGCCTTTCTGGAGCTTGGCTATGGCGTCCTGGACGTAGATGTTCCTGATGCCGAGTCTCTGGAAATCGGCGAGGGCCTCGAGCGCGCGCTGGCTGTCGCCCTGCGCCTCGTAGCACTGGGCGATCTCGAGATAGAGCCGGTAGTTCTTGGGATCGTTCTGGATGAGCTTGCGCAGCGACACCACGGCGTCATCGTACTTGCCCCGGGCCCGGGAGATCATGGCGAGCCCGAGCACGGCGTAGACGTCGAATTCGATATTGAGCGCGCGTTCGTAGTAATCGACGGCTTTTTCCAGATCGCCCATGGTGCGGTAGGCGTCGCCGGCCCGCGTGAGGATGACCTTGTTCCGCGGATCCTTCTCGAGTATCCGATTCCAGTAGTCGAGGGATCGGCTCTGCCGTTCGGTGCCGCGATAGCAGTCGGCCAGGCCGAAGAGCGCGTAGAAATTGTCGGGCTCCTTGGCGAGGGCCTTCTCGAAGTAGGGGACGCCGAGGTCGAACTGCTTGAGCTTGCGGTAGCAATTGCCGATCGAGGTGAGCACTCGTATGTCCACGCCGTCGCCCTGGAGGTCGACCATGCGCTGCCAATATCCGAGCGCGTCCTTGTATTCCTTGAAATCGTAGTGCAGGTGCCCCAGGCCTATGAGGGCGTAGGGATTGTCCGCCTCCATCTCCAGCACGCGGAGGTAGACGGCCTTGGACTTGCGGAAATCGCGGACTTTGCGGTAGGCGTCGGCGACGCGCGTCAGGACCGTGATGTTCTTGTTGTCGTGCAGAAGATACTGTTCCCAGATCTCGATGGCTTTCTGGTATTGGTTCAGGGCCTTGTAGCAGTCGGCGAGGCCGAAAAGCGCGTAGTTGTTGCCGGGATGGAAGACGAGGCATTTCTTGTAGTGATCCACCGCGTCGCGGAAGGCCCCGCGCTTGCGGGCCGCGTCGCCGAGGCCGACCAGCGCGTAGTTGTTCTCTCGATCGCGTTCGAGTATGCGGGCGAAGCACTCTTCTGCCTCTTCGATGCGGCCTTCCTTGAGGTACTGATAACCCTTCTTGGAAAGTTCCGATATCTCCGCGATTTCCGGATCGGGCGGCTCGTGGGCGCTCTCGCGTTGCTGGAACTCTTCATTCGGATTGTCGCTCATTTTGTTCCTCTCGCTCCTGCTCTTCGCGCAGCATGCTTTGTATCACGACGGCGACGCTCCCGACTAGTTCTTCTATCTTGTTCTTGTCGCGGGCGAGCCAGTACATCTTGAGCGCTTCTACAGGACGTTTCTCCTGCAGGTAATGGTTGCCGATGCGGATGAGTCCGTCGGAGTAGCCGGTGGTCTGGAATATGCGCCGAGCGGTCTCGACTTCCCCTCGGTTGAACAATTCGTTGCCTTTGCGATTGAGCTTGACTTTCCGATCGGATTCGACGCCGCGAACGGGCTCGTCGGCGCTTTTTATGAGGCCCTCGTCTGGAAATCGCTCGAACATCTTTTTGTCCATTTGGGCAAACCGTATCAGCTCAATATAAAGTATGCGGTCGAATTAATCAACATTCGGATCGGAACCGCCGTCGACGGGCCTGCGCGTCGGCTGCGACGGCGACCCGCGGAAAGCTCCGAGCCCCGCGGCGCCTCCGCGTTCCTTTTGGACGAAACCTTCTCCGCTCTGCGTTGTTTAACGGTCATTCCCGCGAAGGAGGCCCGGCTCGAGGCCGAGCCTCCGCTCGAGATCCGCCAGGACCGCGCCGCTCACCTCCGCGCGCGTGAGGGATGCGTCGATCCTCCGGATCTCCATCCCGGAAGGCTCGTACAGGCGCATCGCCTCTTCGTACGTTGAGCGAACCAACTCCTGGAAGGAGAGCGTCTCGTAGATGTCGCGGCGTTCGCGCCCCTCGATCCGGCTCATGGAGAGGTGGGGATCCACGTCGAAGTAGAGGAGGAGTCCGGGCAGCGGGAAGGCTGCGTTGAGCGAAAGGGGGAGCTGCAGCCCGCAGGCGCTGCCTTGGTACGCGAGACTGGACAGGATGTAGCGGTCGCAGACCACGACCTCGCCGCGGCCGAGCCGTTCCGCTATGCCTTCGGCGCCGTAGAGGTGCTCGTGGCGATCGGCGGCGAAGAGGTGCGCCACGGTGCCGGGGGCCGCGCGAAGCTCCCCGCCGAGGATGCGCCGGATGAGCCGGCCGATCGGGCCGTCGGTGGGTTCGCAGGTGGTCCAGTGCGGGATGCCGGCCCGGGCGAGCGCCTCATGGATCGTCTTCAGTTGGGTGGTGGTTCCCGTGCCGTCGGTTCCCTCGAGGACGATGAACTTCGGGAGGACCGGGTTTTCGGCGATGCTCATGGCGCGAGGGTAGCGAAGGCCGCCCTGGAGCGCAAGATCCCGGATGCCGATAAGCATGATGGATCGCCGCGAGGGGCCGCAGCCCGCTCCGCGAAGCCGAAGGAGTCGGGCCCCGACGGCGCATCCCCTGACGGAAAGAAGGAGCCTGTGCTATCGTAGGCACTACAGGTATGTTCGGCATAAGGCGGCTTCTTCGCACCGCGGCGCTCGCGGCATTCATTGCCTCGATCGCTCTGTTGGCCGTTCCCGCGCTCGACAGGGCTTTCCGCGGAGAGGTGACGGCCGCGATCGCGCAGGCGAAGGCCTCGATCGAAGAGCAGCTCGGCCTCTCCATCTCCTTCGCCTCGCTGTCCCCTTCGATCCTCCACTCCGTCGCCCTCAACTCCATGACCCTGAGGGACCCCCAGGGTCGAGTGTTTCTCGAGGCGAGGAAGGTGCGCGTATACTACGACATCTTCGCCGTCCTCAGGGGCGATCCGACCGACGCCCTCAAGACCATCGAGCTGGACGACGTCACCGCCGACGTGGTCCTGCCCCGGGACGACGCCTTGCTCGCGCGGCTGGCTCCCTTCATCTTCCCCCCGCCCGGGCTGCCCGCTCCCCGGTTCAAGTTGATCGGCAAGGGCCTCCTTTTGCATCTGGCCGACACCGGTCTGGGCACGCTCGCGCTTTCCGCGAGGGACTTTTCCTATTCGAGCGTCGGGCAGACGGTCGATGTCGCCCTCTCGGGCGGCTATACCCTGGTGCCCGAGCGAGGCTCCATCGGAAGCATAGAAGGGCCGCTCGAGGTGAGCGGCTCCCTCTCCCAGGACCTCGGCATGGCGAGGGCGCAGATAGCCCTCGCCGGGCGCGCTCACGACTTCGAGTTCGGCGTCCAGCGATTCGAAGTGGTCTATTCGAAGGGCATCGTCGAGCTGCGCAAGGTGCGGGACAAGGCGCCCATAGACGCCTCCATGACCTTCGACACGCGCGACGGAAGTCTCAGCGCCTTCCTGCGCATGGACGGCTTCGTTCCCGAAAGGTCCGTGCGTCTGGGCGGCGGCCTCGCCTCGTTCTCGCCATGGATGCACGCCTCCTACAGCGGCACGCTATCGCTCAGCCTGCCCTCGGGCGACCTCGGACGCGCCGGCTATTCGCTCAGTCTCGTGACGAGTCTTCCCGCATCGGTCCTGCACAGTCCCTACAGCCTTTCGATCTCGGCGACGGGCGATCTGCATCGCGCCCGGATCGCCTACCTGCGGCTCCGCAACGCCAGCCGTTCCTTCGAGTATCGCGGCAGCTTCGATTTCGCCGATCTGTCTCCCGACGGAAACCTGGATGTCTCGCTGGCTCTGCGCCACGGCGGGCTTCCGATTTCCGCGAGCTTCAGGCTCTACGGCCACGGCGGAATCTATACCGCGCTCGCGGAGCGCGTATCCGTCGCCGATGCCCTGTTCCGCGACCTCTCCGTCACCGCCGCCTACAAGGACGGCACGCTGGAATTCCAGGCCTCGCTCCGCCCGCCCGAGGCCGAGAGAGCGGCTTCCGCCCCCTCCGAGCGCCGTTTCTCCGGCGAGGGCGGCGTGGCCCTGGGGGTCTATCCCCGCATCTCCATAGATGGAAGCGCCAATTTCGGGTCCAAGCCTACTCTGGCCGTCTCGGCCACGATAGACGAGGTCGATCTCGAGCCCCTGCGCAATCTTTTCGCTCTGGTCCTGGAATCGCCCGAGGCGGCTTCCCTTCTCGCCGATCTGAAACTCAGCGGGGAGGTCTTCGCCACGAGCGATTTCTCGCGCCTGTCCTGGTCAGCCTCGGATCTGGCCATCGTTTCCCATTCCGCGCCGGGGGCCTACGCGCTGCTTTCGCTTTCGGGCAATCTCCAGGGCCTCACGGTCAGAAGCCTCCTCGTTTCGGCCATGGGCTATACGCTACGGGGCACGGGAACGGTCGATTTCGCGGTGGCCGATCGCCTCGGGTTCACGGCCAAGCTGCAACTTCGGGACATTCCGTACCAGCTCCGCGGCACCATCGTCGGCGGCAGCGTCTTCGTTTCCGGCGATTACGGCCTCAGCCTCGCCGCCCGCGCCGAGGCAGGCGGCACCTTTTTCAGCGCCAAAGCCAGGTCGCTGCCCATTCCGCTGGGGAGCGGCGTCGCCCTCGTCGGCCTCGACGCCGACGGGCGCTTCGCCTCTCTCTCGGACTGGAGCGTAGCCATGAACCGACTCGATCTGGCGCCTGCGGACGATAGGACGAGCCGGCTGCCGCACCTGGAGCTTTCCGGCGTGCTCGGCCCCAGCTCGGCCCGCCTCGGCACGGTGAGCGTCGAGGACCGCTACTCCCGCGTGACGGGCTCGGTGGCCCTCGATTACGTTCTAGGCGGCGATTTTTCGGCCAAGCTCGAAGCCAGCCTTGCGGCGCAGGAGGAACCTGCCGCGGCTGGCCAAATCGTCCCCGATTCGACCCGGGAGCGATATGACATCGCGCTCGCGTATGCCAAGGGAGAGCTCTCGGGGAATGTCGTTTTCTCGTCGTCCCCGCTCAGTCGCCTGGGACTCGCCGGGCTTGGCGGCTCGCTCGACGGGAAGCTCGCCGTTCATGGTCCGCCCGCCGAGCCGCGGCTCGATTTCGACGCCGCACTGCGCGGCGGCAAGATAGGCCTCGATCCCCTCGCCTTGTCCTTGAGCGGACGCTATGCCGACAGGACGATCTACGTGGATAGCCTGAGCGCCGACTATCAGGGGCAGCGAATCCGGTCCGGGTCGATATCGTACTCGCTCGCCGACGCTTCGGCCAGAATCCGGTTGGACTGCCAGGGCATCTTCGGCGGGAAGGTCGTCTCGATAGCGCTCGCGGCCGACGGATCGAGCGGCCTCTCGCGCGCCGCCGCGTCTTCGACGCCCGCCTCTCCCCCGGCGCCGTCGCTAGACGATTTTCCTTTGCTGCGCGAACTCCCCGCGCCGCTTCGGGACTATCATCTTTCCGGGAGCATCCTGGACCTGAGGATCGGAGCCGCGAACGTCGAGCGCTGGCCCTTCGACCTGTCCATCGCGCCCGGCCGCATCGCCTTCAGCGGGGGAGGGGGCGGCGAGCTTGTCGCGAGCTTCGACAGTTCGGGCAATTTCTCGATCGCGTCGGGCAAGGCCCTGCCTGTGGCCTTCATCGCATCCGGAAAGCTCAGCGGCTCCTCCATCGACGCACAGGTAAGCGGCATCGATGTCGATCTCGCGGCCGTTTCCCCCGTGCTCCCTCTGGGCACGACGAGCTTCGACGCGGGAAGGGTGCGCGGCTCCCTCTTCGTGAAAGGCCTCGTGGCCGACCCCGACATCACCGGCAGCATCGGCATGGAGTCCGTCGTCGTCTCCGTTCCGGATTGGGTTTCGACCAAGGTCGGTCCCTTCTCCGCCCCGGTCAGCGTGCTGGGAAAGAGCCTCGCCATGAGCGCCAGGGGAGTTCCCGCCGGCAAGGCCAGGCTCGATGTGCGCGCCACGGCCGATCTCGATCATTGGCTGCCCTCCCATTTCAAGGCCAATCTCACTACGGGTACCGGCGCCCCCCTGGACGTCAACCTCGACATAAGCGGCGTGTCGGTCAAAGGACAGGCCTACGTCGATTTGACGGTCGATTTGCGGGCCGACGTGCTCGCGCTCACGGGCAGCTACACGCTCGAACGCTCCTCGGTCGTCATCGGAACCGGGGTGTTCGGGGGAGGGGACAATGAATCCCCGGGCCCGCCGGCCTATCCCCTCCTGGTGCAGGCCCAGCTGCACTTCGGGCGGGGCGTCGAGGTCTTCTTCCCCTCCAAGGACCTGCCGGTCGTTTCGGGCTACGCCGACCCGACGAGCGTCCTCAGCATCCACTACGACCAATCGGTGGAGGATCTCTCGGTCAAGGGCTCGCTCGCCCTTCGGGGAGGCGATGTCTTCTATATACAGCGCAGTTTCTTCCTGAAGTCGGCCTTGCTCGTCTTCAACGAGACGCTCGACCATTTCGATCCGCGGGTGACCATGCTCGCCGAGCTCCGCGATTCCAGCGACCAGGGTCCGGTCCTGATCACCTTGCGGACGGACAACCAGCCGATTTCCAGTTTCAAGCCCACCCTGTCCTCCGATCCGCCCATGTCGGAGGCCGACATAGCCAGTCTGCTCGGAGCGGGTCTCTTCGATGTCTCGAGCAACCAGACGGTCGACATCCGCAAGGCGGTGATATCCTCGTCGGAGCTCCTGCCCCAGCTCAATGTCGCCCGGGCCTTCGAGCAGCGCGTGCGCGACGGCCTGGGCCTGGACGTATTCTTCCTGCAGACGCAGTTCCTCCAGCGCTGGCTCATCGACGTCTCGGACCCCGGCCAGACCGCGGCCACGAACCCTCTGGCCAGGTATCTGGATCAGACCGCGCTCTACGTCGGCAAGTATCTCGGCGATTCGGTGTTCCTGCACGGCCAGCTGCGTTTCCAACAGGACCCTCTTGTTAGCACCGAGCCCTTGCGTATAGACTCCGAGCTCGGCATCGAATTCGATACGCCGTTCGGGCTCGTGCAGTGGACCATTGCGCCTACCCGTCCAGACACCCTGTATGTCAGTGACCAGAGCCTCAGCGTTACCTGGCGGCTCTCCTATTGAGGCATGAGGAGCACCATGAAGCGACCACTCGTCCTGCTGACCCTTGTTCTCGCCGCTGCCATGATGCGCGCGCAGACACCCGCGACCACTCCCGTGGTTCCGTCGGCGGACCAGACGACCCCCGCGGCCCAGACCGCCGCGCCTGCCGCGACGACCGCGCCCGCCGCGACGACCGCCCCGGCGGCGCAAACCGCCGCGCCCGCAGGGACCGCCGCGCAAGACCAGGTTTCGACCAAGGAATGGTTCTGGGGCAAGCCCATAGCCGGCGTCGAATGGGAGGGCGTGGTCCACGCCGACAAGCGCGAGCTCGACGCCGTCACGCGAGACTATATCGGCAAGAACTTCACCGAGGATCTTTGGATGGAGCTCCAATCCCGGCTCTACGAGCTGGACTGGTTCGACAAGATCGATCCCAAGGCCCTTCCCGCCGATCCCGGCAAGACCAAGGTCACCATCAAATTCACCGTCGTCGAGAAGCCCTATGTCGAGGTCGTGCGCGTGGTCGGCAACTCCGGCCTCAGGACGAACGAGATCCTCGACGCGCTCACGGTGAAATCCGGCGACATCTACAATAAGTCCAAGGCCCACATCGACGAGCTCGCGGTCCGCCGTCTCTATCTCGAACACGGCTATCCCGACGCCGTCGTGAGCTCCTCGACCAGGCCCGGCGCCTCGCCCAACACGGTCATCCTCACCTTCAGCGTCGTCGAAGGCTCGCAGGTCGCGGTCAAGGAGATTCGCTTCACGGGCAATACGGCAGTATCCGCGGCCACGCTCAGGGGGCAGATGAGCCTCAAGGAAGCCGGCTTCCTCCAGAGCGGGTCCTTCCAGGAATCCAAGCTCGAGGACGACAAGGCCAAGATAGTCGACTACTACCGCGGCCGCGGCTATGTCGACGCGGCCGTGACCGATGTGATCCGCAGCTTCGAGAAGGATCCCAAGTCCCACCGGACCTGGCTCATCCTGACCCTCGCCATCAAGGAAGGCCGCCAATGGATCTACGGCGGCACCACCTTCGAGGGCAACAACATCTACTCGACGGCCCAGCTGTCCGCCCTCATCTCGCAGAAGAAGGGCGAGGTCATCAACTACCGCAAGTATCTCCTCGACAAGCAGAAGATCGACGACCTGTACTACGAGTCGGGCTACATCTTCAACACGATCGACCTGCAGGAGAAGCGCGACGAGGCGACGGGCACCATTTCCTTCGTCGTCAAGATAACCGAGCGGGACCGCGCCCTCATCGAGAACATCAAGATCAAGGGCAACAAGAAGACCAAGGACTTCGTCATCTACCGCGAGATACCGCTGGAGGTGGGCGACACCTTCTCCAAGGCGAAGATCCTCGAGGGCATGCGCAACCTCTACAACCTCCAGTACTTCTCCTCGGTCGTGCCGCAGATGTTCCCCGGCTCGGCCGACAATCTCATGAACCTCGAGATCACGGTGGAGGAGCAGAGCACCGCCGACATCCAGTTCGGCATCACCCTGAGCGGCTTAGGCGACCCGAACACCTTCCCGATCTCGGGCCTCCTCAAGTGGAGCGACCGCGACTTCCTCGGCAACGGGCAGAACTTCAGCGTGGCCTTGAACGCCTCGCCCGACACCCAGACCCTGACCTTCGGCTTCACCGACAACTGGCTCTTCGGCAAGCGCATCTCGGGCGGCGTCAACCTGTCCTTCGCCCACAAGACCCTCATGACCGCGCAAGATTCTAGCTATAACGGTATTTTCCCCGACGGCGTGCCCGATCCCTACTACGAGCCCGGGCAATGGGACGGCTCGATCTCCTCGATCCCGGCCGCCTACCTCATGCCCTACGAGACCTGGAGCTTCTCGCTCGGCTACTCGGCGGGCTACTCGATGCCCACCCCCGTGGGCGACCTGGGCTTCGGGGGCGGCGTCTCCACGGGCCTGCACGACACGATCTACGACGCGACCAAGTACCGGCCGGCCCTCATGTCTATCCGCAGCGCGCTCAACACCTGGAGGCTCGGCAACAACCTCACGGGCCGGGTCTACCTCAACGACCTCGACTTCTGGTACAACCCGGGCAAGGGCGTCTTCCTGAGCCAGCAGTTCACCTGGGCCGGCCTCCTGCCCTCGGATTACCAGCAGTACCTCAAGAGCGAGTCCAAGGTGGAGGCCTACTACACCCTCTTCAAGATCCCGGTCTTCAGCTTCTGGAACTTCGAGTGGGTAGTCGGCGTGCACTCGGACTTCCAGGCCCTCATGCAGAAACCCGGCGTTCCCCTCACGGTGGTCGACGACTGGCTCAGCCTGGACGGCACCTTCAACGTGCGCGGCTGGCACGAGCTCTACGGCATGCAGGGCGTCTCCCTCTGGGAGAACTGGCTCGAGCTGCGCATGCCCATTATCGAGAAGTTCCTCTGGCTCGACGGCTTCCTCGACGCGGGCGCCCTCCAGCAGCAGGGCGGCATGGTCGACATGGCCGGCACTCCGGGGAGCAGCACTCCCTTCGTCGATACGTCTCGCCCGGGCTTCGGCTCGCTGGGCTGGAACGACATGGCCTTCTCGACGGGCTTCGGCTTCCGCTTCACGATCCAGCAGTTCCCCTTCCGGTTCTACTTCGCGAAGCGCTTCACCTTCGACGGATCGCAGATCACCTGGCAGACGACCTCGGGATTCGATTTCGTCATAAGCATCACACAGCCGCTACTGTAGGGCTGCCCAAGGAGGATTCATGCGCGGAATCAAGACGATCCTGCTTGCGCTCGGACTCGCGGCCCTCGCCTCCGCGGCCGGCGCTCAGCAGATAACTCGCATCGCGGTCGTGGACCTGAGCCGGGTGATCGAGACCTATTCGAAGGATTCGGGACCCTGGAAGGCCTTCGAGCAGAAAAAGTCGCAGATCCAGTCGGACATCGACCGCATGGGGACCGAGATCAAGCAGCTGCAGGCGCAGAAGCTCCAAGCCGACCAGTCCGGCGACAGCCAGGCCTCCCTGCAGCTCGAAACGCAGATATTCAACAAGACTCAGTTCTTGCGGGAATACATCCAGACCAAGCAGAACGAGCTCGATGCCGAGTCGCGGCGACTGACGGCCTCGAGCGAGTTCGTCCAGTCGGTCTACAAGCAGATTCAGGACATCGCCCAGAGCGACGGCTATTCCATGGTCCTGAACCTGAAGAGCAACGATTCGGTCATGAACTCGGTAATCTGGTACAGCCCGATGATCGACATCACCGACAAGGTCATCGCCGCTCTCATGGGCACGCCGACTCAGGCGCCCTGACGCGGCTCCGCTTCCGCGGCCCGCTGAAACGCCTCGGGCGGTTCGGCGGGCCTTTTAGTCGTCTTTCGTGCCGCGGATGGCGTCGCGCAGGACCGAGGTGAGGCCGGAGAAGCGCTTGCGATTCTCCTCCGAGAGGCCCGAGAGTTCTTCGTGCGCGTCCAGGATGAGCTGGGCGCTCGCGCGCGTCCCGGTGCCGATTCTCTCCATGTCCTCCGGAAAGCCGACGCTCTCGTCGGACAGAGTCACGAGGCCGAGGACGCCTATGGTGCGCAGCAGGCCGCGGCAGGCTTCGTTCGCGTGGAGGATGAGGATCTTGTCCCCGCCCGCGGCCGCGAAGCGTTTCTGGGCGCCCACGATGAGCCCGAGGAAGGTCGAGTCCATGTACTCGCAGGGAGCGAGGTCGAACATGACGGTCTGGACGCGAGGCTGAGCGTCGAGGCGGGCGAAGAGCCTCGACTTGAGTCCCGGACAGACGGCCGCCGTCACGTGGCCTTCCGCCCGGATATAGACGGCGGCGCCGTCCTCCTTGAAATACGCAGCCTCTTCCACAGAGCCTCCTCGAATCCACGCTTCGCCTTGTAGCCTATCCTTTCCGCGCCTATAATGCAACGTCTATGACAGAGCGCTCCCCCATGATGGACCAGTACCGGCGCATCAAAGCCCGCTACCGCGACGCCGTGCTCTTCTTCCGCCTCGGCGATTTCTACGAGATGTTCTTCGAGGATGCCGTCGAGGTATCCGCCCTGCTCGACCTCACGCTCACGCAGCGGCAGGGCGAGCCCATGTGCGGCATTCCCTATCATGCGGCCAAGCCGTACATTTCCCGCCTCCTCAAGCACGGCAAGAAAATCGCGGTCTGCGAGCAGCTCGGCGAGGCCAAGGCCGGCAAAGGCATCGTCGACCGCGACGTGGTGGAAGTGGTGACGCCGGGCACGACCGTGGAGGAGGATTTCCTCGAACAGGGGTCGAACAACTACATCGTGGCGATCTGTCTCGTGCGGCAGCGCCTGTGCGTGGCCTACCTCGATCTTTCGACGGGGGAGTTCCGCGCCCACTCGCGCGAGGCCGCGGCGCGCGAAAGCGCGGCGCGCGAAAGCGCGGCGCGCGAAAGCGCGGAGGGCGTCGGGGAGGTCGCCGCTCTCGCCGAATTCCTGCGCTCCGAGCTCTACCGGCTGGGTCCGCGCGAGGCCCTGGTCCAGCAGTCCTTGCTCGAGCTCGGCCCCGTAGCCCAGGCTCTCTCCGAGACCGAGGGTCTCATGGTCAACCGCTACCCCGATTGGAGCTTCGACGCCGAGCGCTCGGCCCGGGACCTCGAGCGCCGCTTCGGCCTGGCCTCGCTCAAGGGCTACGGCTTTCCGGACGACGCCCCCGAGCTGGCGGCTGCCGGGGCCCTCCTGCGCTACGTGGACGAGACGGCCAAGGCCTCCACGCCCCACCTGTCGCCCCCGCTTCCCTACCGCGAGGACGAGTTCGTCGGCATCGACGAGGGCAGCCGCAAGAACCTCGAGCTCGTGCGCAACCTGAGCGATTCGGGCACGGCCTACACGCTCCTCTCCGTGCTGGACGCCACGCACACCGCGCCCGGGGCACGGCTCCTCAGGCAATGGCTCCTGCAGCCGCTCCACTCCCGGACGGGGATAGAGGCGCGGCTCGATGCCGTCGATTTCCTCTACCGCGACCAGCGCCTGCTCTCCTCGCTCCGCGACATCCTCGCCTCGGTGCGCGACATCGAGCGCCTGGCCTCCCGCGTCGCCATGGACAAGGCGCACGCGAAGGACCTCCTCGCGCTGCGGCTTTCCATCGTATCCTGCCTCGCGGCCCGCGCCCTCCTCGAAGCCCGGGGGGCGCCGGAGCTTCTCTCCGCGAGAGCGCCCGAGGCCGCGCTCCGACTCGTCGATGGCATCGCGCAACGCATCGAGGCGGCCATCAGGGACGAGCCGTCGATCCTCCTGACCGAGGGCGGGCTCATCAGGGACGGCTACGACGCCGAGCTCGATCGGCTGCGCTCGCTCTCGGCCCATTCCCGCGAGGTCCTCGAAGCCTATGTGGAGGAGGAGCGCGCCGCTTCCGGCATCGCCGCCCTCCGCGTGCGCTACAACAAGATCATCGGGTACTACATCGAGGTGTCCAAGGGCAAGCTCGACGCCGTGCCGCCCCACTTCATCCGCCGGCAGTCCCTCGTCACGGGCGAGCGCTACACCACCACGCGCCTCGCCGAGCTCGAGAGCGAGATCAACGGCGCCACGGAGCGCATCGTCGAGCTGGAGCGCAGCCTCTTTCTCTCGCTGCGCGAGAGCGTGAAGGAGGCGGTGCCCGCCATGCTCTCGCTCGGCCGGGCCGCCGCGGTCCAGGACTGTCTGGCTTCCTTCGCCTGGACCGCCACCGCGCGCGGCTACACTCGTCCGAAAATGGCGGAGGCCCCGGTCCTGCGCATCGTCGAAGGCCGGCATCCCGTGGTCGAGGCCCACCTGCGCGACGGCGCCTTCGTGCCCAACGGCCTCGACCTGGACGCCTCGGCCGCGCCGCCGGCCCCCGAAGCG